>ENA-UOIZ01000459-UOIZ01000459.1-human-gut-metagenome-genome-assembly--contig:-P88-NODE-459-length-42276-cov-79.137372_pt1 | contig 42276 bp, 38 predicted proteins | sample MGYA00242336_ERZ723883 | MGnify/ENA metagenome assembly ERZ723883 | reverse complement strand
CCTCGGTCTTCACCTCAGCGGGCAGCTTGTCGCCGTTCTCCTTCAGCATCTTCTCCGTCTGGAAGACCATCTGGTCGGCACCGTTGCGGATATCCACTTCCTCGCGCTTCTTCTTGTCGTCGGCAGCAAACTGCTCAGCTTCCTTCACAGCCTTGTCGATATCTTCCTTGGACATGTTGGTGGAAGCGGTGATGGTGATGTTCTGCTCCTTGCCGGTGCCCAGATCCTTTGCGCTGACCTTCACGATGCCGTTGGCGTCGATATCGAAGGTGACTTCGATCTGAGGCACGCCGCGGGGAGCCGGAGCAATGCCGTCCAGATGGAAGACGCCCAGGCTCTTGTTGTCGCGTGCAAACTCACGCTCGCCCTGCAGGACGTTGACCTCAACAGAGGGCTGGTTGTCCGCAGCGGTGGAGAACACCTGGCTCTTGTGGGTGGGGATGGTGGTGTTGCGGTCGATGATCTTGGTGCACACGCCGCCCAGGGTCTCAATGCCCAGGCTCAGCGGGGTGACATCCAGCAGCAGCAGGCCCTTCACGTCGCCCTGCAGCACGCCGCCCTGAATGGCAGCACCGACAGCCACGCACTCGTCGGGGTTGATGCCCTTGAAGGGCTCGCAGTTCAGTTCCTTCTTGACGGCGTCGTAGACAGCGGGGATACGGGTGGAACCGCCGACCATCAGGACCTTCTTCAGGTCAGAGGGGCGCAGGCCTGCATCCTGCAGAGCCTTACGGACAGGGCCCATGGTGCGATCGACCAGATCAGCGGTCAGCTCGTTGAACTTTGCGCGGGTCAGGGTCATATCCAGATGCTTGGGGCCGGTAGCGTCGGCGGTGATGAAGGGCAGGTTGATCTGGCTGCTCATGGCGCTGGACAGCTCGATCTTTGCCTTCTCGGCAGCTTCCTTCAGGCGCTGAGCGGCCATCTTGTCCTTGCGCAGGTCGATGCCGTTCTCCTGCTGGAAGGCGTCTGCCATCCAGTTGATGATGCGCTCATCGAAGTCATCGCCGCCCAGATGGGTATCACCGTTGGTGGCCAGAACCTCGGTGACGCCGTCGCCCATCTCGATGATGGAGACATCGAAGGTGCCGCCGCCCAGGTCGTAGACCATGATCTTCTGGTCCTCTTCCTTATCGATGCCGTATGCCAGAGATGCGGCAGTGGGCTCGTTGATGATACGCTTGACGTTCAGGCCGGCAATGGTGCCTGCGTCCTTGGTTGCCTGACGCTGGCTGTCGTTGAAGTATGCAGGAACGGTGATGACTGCATCGGTGACAGTCTCGCCCAGATAAGCCTCAGCATCAGCCTTCAGCTTCTGCAGGATCATAGCGCTGACCTGCTGGGGAGTGTACTCCTTGCCGTTCAGGGTCACCTTGTGGTCGGTGCCCATATAACGCTTGATGGAAGCCACCGTGTTCTCAGGGTTGGTGATGGCCTGGCGCTTTGCGACCTGACCCACCAGACGGTCGCCGGTCTTGGTGAAGCCGACAACAGACGGGGTGGTGCGTGCACCCTCAGAGTTTGCGATAACAACGGGCTCGCCGCCCTCCATGACAGCCACGCAGCTGTTGGTAGTACCAAGGTCGATACCAATGATCTTGCTCATAATGAACTCTCCTCTCGAAAGAACAACTCTAATTGTTTATGTGATGCTCAAATGTTTAAAAGCGGATGTTATATTCAAAACCCTTGCGGGTTTTTGCGTTGTTACTCGGCCACCACAACGGTCGCATGGCGGACGATCTTGTCGCCCAGCTTGTAACCCTTCTGGTAGACCGTGATGACGGTGCCGCTCTCCTGCCCGTCCGGGGCGGGGATCTGCTGCACGGCGTTCATGAAGTTGGGGTCAAAGGGCTTGCCCAGCGCTTCGATCTCCTCCACGTGGAGAGCATCCAGCGCCTTGGCGGCTTTGTCCAGCGTCATGGTCACGCCCTTTTTGTAGTTCTCGTCGGTGGTGGGGGCGTTGGCCGCCATGTCCAGCGTGTCCAGAATGGGGATGATCTGGTTCACCGCGAAGGACACGCCGTCGTTGAACTTCTGGTCGGCTTCGCGGGTGGAGCGCTTGCGGTAGTTTTCGTACTCGGCCGCCATGCGCAGCAGCTGGTCCTTTGCCTGTGCGGCGTTGGCCTCGGCGGCGTCCAGCTTTGCCTTGACGGCTTCCAGCTCCCGGGCCTTTTTGTTGAACCAGCCGTCCTTTTTCTTGTCGTCCTTCGGTTCAGCCTTCTCGTCGGCGGCAGCTTCCTGTTCGGGTGCTGCGGCGGGTTCGGTCGTTTCCTCGGGAGCGGTTTCGGGCTGCTCAGCTTCCTGCGCCGGAGCCGTGTTCTTGGTTTCTTCGCTCATTCCAGGTCCTCCTTATAGATCACAGTCCGCCGGGGTGCGGCAGCCTGCGGGGTGTCTTTTCGTTTGCCGCTCATGCCCTCGCCCAGCTGGTCTGCAAAGTAATGCAGCAGCGGCATCAGCTTCTGGAAGGGCATCCGGGTGGGGCCGATCAGGGCAATGGAGCCCCACAGGCCTCCGCCCACCAGATACCGGTCGCTCACGATGCACATGCCGGGGATCTGCGGCTCCAGGTCTTCGCCCAGCAGCACGCTCTCATTGCGGTCAGCCGGGGGCGCGATGAGGTCTGCGGCCTGCTCCTCGTCGTTCAGCAGGGTGAGGATGTCGCCCACCTTGCCGTCCAGCTGGGGCCAGTTGAGCAGGTACTGCTCGCCGCCCAGAAAGACGTGGGGCTTGACGGAATCCTGCAAAATGGCCGCCGCCGCGCTGATGACGGGCACCAGCTCCGGGTCGATCTGGCTGCACAGCTCTGCCAGCAGCCGGGGGGACAGGTCCACCGGTGCCACGAAGGTCAGGTTGCGGTTCAGCAGGGCAGCCAGAGCGGCCGCCGCTTCCCGCGAGAGCCCGGTGCGCACCCGCGCCACACGGGTGCGGACGTAACCGGCGGTGGTCACGGCCAGCACAGCCGCTGCGCTGCGGCCCACCTGCACCACTTCATAGTGGGCGATGCACAGGTCCTCGGCGCAGGGGGTGCTGACGGCGGCGGTGCAGCCGCTGATGGCTGCCAGCGCCTTGGCGGCACCAGCGGCCAGCTTTTCCGGCTCGTGGTCGAGGCTTGCAAATACCGCATCCACACGGGCACGGGTCACGCGGTCCAGCGGCTGATCGCTGGTGAGCAGATTATCAAGGTAGTAACGGTAGCCCTTGGCGCTGGGCACACGGCCCGCGCTGGTGTGGGGCTGCTCCAGCAGGCCCAGCTTTGTCAGCGCCGCCATCTCATTGCGAAGCGTTGCGCTGGAAACCGCCATATCAAAGTAGTTTGCCAGCACGCTGCTGCCAACGGGCTCCCCTTCGAGACCATACAGCGCCACGATCGCCTGCAAGACTCGCTGCTTGCGTGCATCCATCGTCATAGCGCCTGCCTCCTTTTTGCGTTCGCTTTTGTTTGTTTAGCACTCCTTGTTCCTGAGTGCTAAGACCATTATAGCCAATTTTCCGGTGCTGTCAAGGGCTTTGCAAAAATGTTTATAAAGATTCATAATTCTGTCATAAAGGAGGGTGTGTTCCTCTCAGGCGGGGCGGGGCTGAACCCTCTCAGTCACGCCTGACGGCGTGCCAGCTCCCCCGAGGGGGGAGCTTTATCCTAATAGGTACTACTTCCCCCCATTTTTCAGCAATTCGCGCAGTTTCGACCCCAATTCGTGCAGAATTTCTTTTGTTTTTACCCAATTTGTGGTATATTTATAATAATGGTACTCCTGTACAAAAATCACACGAAAGGAGCGAAAACAATGAAAGCAAAACGCATTGTAAGCATCCTGCTGACCGGCAGTATGCTGCTGTCCCTGCTGCCGGTGTCTGCACTGGCAGCTGCCCCGGTGTTCGATGCACCCGCCCAGACCACGGCGAAAAAGGCTGTCCCCCTTGTGCAGGAGGCAGACGCCTCCCGCAGCACCGAGGAGGAAGCCGCCACCCGCAGCAGCCGTGATCTGGACGCAGAGAACGGCACCGCCGAAAGCATTACTACCATCCAGCTGAACGCCGCTGGCAAGCCTGCAAGCGAGGGTAACTTTGGCAATTGGTACTACAGTGCTGCCTCCGGTTGCCAGCTGGACACTGGCGTTTTTGCCCTGCAGCCCTCCTCGGAGCCCGAGGCAGAAAGCGCATTGAAGGCACGCCTTTTCCGCATTGGAGATAACGCCGAGCTAGTCCGCGGCACCGTCGGCTGTGAAACCATCAATTATGGCACCATCTTCGACGGCATCTTCCAAGGGAAGGTGACTAACTTCCGAACCATCTCCGGCGGCACCTTCCAAGGGGAGGTGAACAACTGGGGCACTATCTCCAACGGTACCTTCCAAAGGGAGGTGGACAACCAGGGCACCATCTCCAACGGTACCTTCCAACAGCCTGTGAACAACTCCAACACCATCTCCGACGGTATCTTCCAAGGGAAGGTGGCTAACTTCCGAACCATCTCCGGCGGCACCTTTGAGGAAGTTGTCGAGATGAACGAGTCCCCCGACGGGGTCACAATTGAGGGTGGAACCTTTAAAAAGGGTATAAAGCTCAATGCTGGTGCGTGCTACCCCATCATCACCGACGGCCTGTTTGACGGAAAGGTTTCTGCCGCAGAAGGTTACTCCGGCACGCTTAGCATCCGCGGCGGCCTGTTTACCAAAGCTGTGGATATAAGCAACACCGGCCTGCCCAATCTTCAGATCACCGGCGGCTATTTTGTAAGCGAGCCCACCATGCCGGAAGGCAGCGACACCGGCTTTACCACGGTGAGCGATCAGGATGGCAGAGCCTTCCAAGTGCCTGTAAATGGAGGCTGGTCTGAAAACGGCTATGAAACGCTTTATGTGCCCCACGGATCGTCTAACCCGTCCGCCTTTATAAAGACCAATACGAAATTGACCGACTGCCTTGCAGGCGACGTATCCATTATGGAAACCCTGCTGGACTTCGGGGACAACACTTACGGGATCCCTGTGCAGAACTACGAAAAGATCGTGCTGGTGACCGAAGAACCCGCGCCGCCCACACCGGGCGAACCCGGCGGCGAGCTTGACCCGGAGTTTAGCCCCGGTGCAGCCGCGCTCGGCATCGTGCTGAGCACTGCAGGTCTGGGTTATATCACCTATGTCTGCGGTTCTTCCCTGTACCTGCACTATGTTTTGCCGGACGGCTTTATCCCCTCCACCCGGCAGGAGCTGGCAAACGTCCTGTGGACTGCTGCCGGTAAGCCCGACCCCGTAAGCACCGCCCTGTATACCGATATCCCCGCTGACGCTATCGAGCAGCAGAAAGCCGCCCGCTGGTGCGCAGAGCAGGGTCTGCTCTCCGACCACGGCGAAACCTTTGGCCCGGATATGAAGGTGTACAACGCCCGCATCATCCGCGCATGGAACAGCCTGAAAAAGCTGCCCGTGCCCATTAAATAATCATTCTCTCATTCATCCTTTCATGTACACCGCCGCCCGGCTTGCTTCCACAGGCCGGGCGGCGGTGTTTTTGCAGGTAAAACCCTCTCGTGAAAATGCGTTTGTCCTGTCTTACTCCTCCATCTGCTTTGCCAGAAACGCCGCCGCCACGCTCAGCGCCTTGCGCTGGGCATCGTCCGGCACAGCGGTGCGGTCCTCGGTGAGCAGGCCCACCGCCCCGGTCACATCCCCCGCTGCGATGATGGGCACTGCACACAGCAGCACCCGGGGCGAACCCTCGCAGGGCAGCACGGCGTGGTCGGCGCGGCCCTCGTTCTGGTAGGGCTTGCGGGCGTCCATGAGCTTTTCCAGCGGCAGGCTGATGCTGCGGTCGGCCAGCTCCCGGCGGCCCGCGCCGCTCACGGCCAGAATGCGGTCCCGGTCGGCCACGAAGGCGGTCAGCGCAAAGCTGCGGTTCAGCACTTCAACGTACTGCGCCGCCACGCCGTTCATCTCGCCCACGGGCGAATACTTTTTAAAGATCACCTCGCCGTCGCCGGTGGTGAAAATTTCCAGCGGGTCGCCCCGGCGGATGCGCTGGGTGCGGCGGATCTCCTTGGGGATCACCACCCGGCCCAGCTCGTCGATGCGGCGCACGATACCTGTTGCTTTCATGCTTTGGTCTCCTCCGTTCTGTTTCCTTGTTTGTGGCGATACAGTTAGTATCTGTCAGAACGGGAAATTTATACCTGCCGCCGCTGCGCCCCGGGGGAGCTCATTCTTCGCTCCGGCCCGCCCAGGCGCGCACCGCCAGCCACACGGCCGCGAACAGCACCCCCGCCACGGCCCAGATCCACCAGCTGGTGTTCCAGCTGTCGTGGCGGAAGCTCACGCCCAGGTACACCGCCGTCACGCCGCACCAGTAGGCCCCGGCAAACCAGCCCACCCGGCGGGTCACCCACTTGCTCTCCACGGTGTAGTCCCCGGTCTGCAGCAGCTTATCCAGCGCTTCCTTCTGCATCCCGGCCCGGATCAGCGGCTGCACCGAGATCGCCACGATGGCCAGCAGCAGGCACACCGCTGCCGCCATCCAGAAGTCGGAGCCGTCCAGCATCACCGCCGCCATCAGCGGCACCACCGACAGCACACAGCCCACCACGCCCCAGGTGCTTTGCCGCAGAAGGTGCGGGCCGCATTCCTTTTTCTGTTTTTCCACGATCCCGGCCACCCCGTAGCCCAGCTGGAACACTTCTTTTTCCAGATAGTCATAGCTTTCCAGCTGCATTGCCGCCGGGAGGATGAGCAGCAGGCCCAGCGCCACCAGCACCAGCAGAGTGATCATCCCGGCACCGGCCGCAAAGCCCTCGCGCGGGGTGCCGTCCGCCCAGGCACCAAGCAGCAGCAAGGCGATGGGGCAGAGGATGCACAGGCCCACGCCCGCCGCAATGCGCCCGCAGGCGGCCTGCACAAGGCGCAGGTAGTCGTTCGCTTCGTCCAGCGTCACCGTGCGCAGGGGTTCCGCCTCCGGTGCGGGCAGCACCGCCGCCGGGGCCGCATCGGGCGCTTCGAGAGTGTCCTTCAATAAGTAATCGGTGGTCACCTCAAACAGCGCGCTGAGCTTTAAGATTTTGTCCAGGTCCGGGATGGACGCGCCGCCCTCCCACTTGGACACGGCCTGCCGGGACACCTGCAGGCGGTTCGCCAGTTCTTCCTGGCTCCAGCCTTTCTGTTTGCGCAGCTGGGCGATCTTTTCCGCTAAAATCATGATCTTCTCCTTTTTGTATGGGCACTCGTACGAAATCACAGCTGTTTTTCTGCCCCCAGCATACCACATTCTGCGGTTGACAACTACCATTTGCGCTTGGAAATCTGTCAACCGGTGGTTGCAACCGGCAAAAAAGGCCCGGTTCGTTGTGTTTTGGCCCCGGTTCTGCTACAATGAAAGCAGATTTTTGCAAGAAAGGCAGGTGCCCGCATGGCACACATCCTCATTCTGGGCGGCGGTGCCGCCGGGCTGACCGCCGCGCTGGCGGCGGCCGAAGCTGCGCCCTCCGCGCAGGTGACCGTGCTGGAGCGCAGCCCGAAGCCGGGCAAAAAGCTGCTGGCCACCGGCAACGGCCGCTGCAACCTGGACAACACCGGCATCGCGCCGGAGCGGTATTTCACGGCCGACCCCGCCGCACTGCGCCCGCTGCTGCAGGCCGTGAACGCCGCCGACCCGCTGGGCTGGCTGGCCGCCCACGGCCTGTACACCCGCACCGACGAAGCAGGCCGGGTGTACCCTTACTCCAACCAGGCAGCGGATGTGCTGGCCCTGCTGGAGCACCACTTGGCACGCCGCCGGGTGCAGCTGCGCACCGGCTGCACCGTGAGCACCCTGGCCCAGAGCCGGGACGGCTACGCGGTGCAGTTCCAGAACGCCGAGGGCACCGCCGAGACCCTGCGGGCCGACGCCGTCATCTGCGCCATGGGCGGCGCAGCCGGGCCGCAGTTCGGCACCGACGGCTTCGGCCCCCGGTTCGCCGGGCAGTGCGGCGGCCGGGTGGAACCGCTTTACCCCTGCCTGACCGCCCTGCAGTGCGCAAAGCCGGACAAAGCGCTGGCCGGCATCCGCGCCAAAGCGGCGGCTTCCCTGCTGGACGGCACCCATGTGCTGGCCGTGGAGACGGGCGAAGTGCAGTTCACCGACTACGGGCTTTCCGGCATCTGCATCATGCAGCTGTCCGGCCTGCTTGCCCCGGGCTGCGGCCCGAAAGCCCCCGCCGTGGAGCTGGACCTGTTCCCGGCGCTGGACGAAGCGGCCCTTGCCGGGCTGCTGGCCGCCCACGCCCGGCAGGCGGCAGGGGAGCGCCCGGCCGACTTCTGGCTGGGCCTGCTGAACCCAAAGCTGGGCCGGGCGCTGTGGTCCGCCGCCGCCCTGCCGGACACAGCCGCTCTCACCCCGGGCCAGTGGCAGAAGCTGACCCGCACCGCCAAACACTGGCGGTTTGAGGGGCTCACCCCCTGCGGCTGGCGGCAGGCCCAGGTGACCGGCGGCGGCCTTGCCCTGCGGGAGGTGGACACGCACTTCCAGTTCAAGGGCTGCCCCGGCCTTTACTTCGTGGGCGAAACGCTGGACTGCACCGGCAGCTGCGGCGGCTTCAACCTGCACTGGGCCTTCGGCAGCGGCATCGCCGCCGGGCAGGCGGCAGGCCGCTGCGCGGCCGCAGGGAACAGACCGCCCCAGCACGGCCGGGCCCCCCGCAAAAAGCGCAGCCGCTGAGCCGCTTATCCCATGCAGACAAACGAACACCCGCTCACCGTGGAGATGCCACAGGTGAACGGGTGTTCTGCGTTTTATCCTTTCCGGTTTTATGCCGGTTCCTCTGCTGTTCCGGGCAGCGTGCCGCTCTTGTAGGCCAGGCCCCAGGTCTCCATCGACTTGATGATGGGCTTCATGGATTCTCCCAGCGGACTGAGGGCGTACTCCACCCGGGGCGGCACCTCTGCATAGACCGTGCGCACCACAAGGCCGTCCGCTTCCATTGAGCGCAGACTGTCGGTCAGCACCTTCTGGCTGATGCCATCCAAGTCTTTGCGCAGTTCATTGAACCGCCAGGGCCGCGCCAGCAGGTTCCGCATGATGAGCAGCTTCCACTTACTGCCGATGAGGGAAACGGTGGTCACCACCGGGCAGGCAGGCAGTTCTTCTTTGGTTTTCATAGGGGCACCTCCATAGGCGTGATATCAGTTTCCAAAAGAATGTTATATGCATATTATAACCATCCTTTCCCGAACGCGCAAGACAGTTACAAAAAGGTGACCCGGTAATAAAAAGGTGCGTACTTTTCATCCGTACACCGCCGAATTATACTAAAAGCGCGGACAATGAAGTCCGCAAAACAATTTACGGAGGCAACATCTTATGGCACTTTCCAATCTGTTCGGCTGGGCAAAGAAGACCCCTGCCGCATCCGCCTGCGGCACTGCTACATCTTCTCTGAAAACACCTGCAAGCATCTGGATTCCATGAGCTGGGCCGAGGTGCAGGAGACCTTCTATAACTGTCTGGATTTCTGCGCGGTGCATGACCGTCTGCCCTATTTCTATATCACGGGCGGTGACCCGATCCTGCACCCGGATTTCTGGCAGCTGCTGGAGCTGCTCAAAACACACAGCATCCCCTTCACGATTCTGGGCAATCCGTTCCACCTGAACGATGCCGTCTGCCAGCGGCTGAAGAACTACGGCTGCGAGAAGTACCAGCTGTCCATTGACGGCCTGCGCGAGACCCACGACTGGTTCCGCAAGCCGGGCAGCTTTGACACCACTTTGGAGAAGATCGGCTGCATCAACCGGGCGGGCATCCGCTCGGTGGTCATGACCACGGTTTCCGGCAAGAACATCGACGAAGTGCCCGGCATCATTGACGCGGTGGCGGCCGCAGGCGCGAACGTATTCGCCTTTGCCCGCTACTGCCCCACCAGCGGGGAGAAGGACACCGGCATCGCGCCCCTGCGCTACCGCCAGCTTCTGGCCGACTGCGATAAAAAGTTCAAGGAATATGAAGCCGCCGGATGCACCACCTATTTCAACAAGAAAGACCACCTCTGGACGCTGTACGAGTACGAGACGGGGGCATTCACGCTGGATGGAGTCTACGAGGACGGCATGATCTATGGCGGCTGCAACTGCGGCAACTGCCATCTGACCATCTTGCCCACGGGCGATGTGTATGCCTGCCGCCGGGTGCAGAACAGCAGGGTGGGCAATGTGTTCGAGGATCGGCTGGCCGATGTGTGGGTCTGCCAGATGGAGCAGCACCGGGACTACGCCCGCTTTGCCAAATGCTCCAAGTGTGAACTGCTGGCCTTCTGCCGGGGCTGCCCGGCTGTAGCCAGCGGCAAGAGCGGCGACTTCTACGCCGCCGACCCGCAGTGCTGGAAGGAGGTAATTTAATATGGATATTTTGCAGACGATTCTCCACCGCCGCTCCATCCGGCGGTTCGATACGCGCCAGATCGAAGAAGAAACCCTCCAGAAAATTTTGCAGGCCGGGCTGTATGCGCCCAGCGCAGGCGGACGGCAGGGCGTAATTTTTGCGGTCAGCCAGAATCGGGAAGTCAACGAGCGGCTGGGCAAGATCAAGCGGGCCAATTCCTATTTTCGGATGTCCACCGCCACGCGCTATGTTTCCCGCGAGCAGCCCAGCATCGTGGACGACGCAAAGCTGACCAACGCTTTTTACGATGCGCCCACGGTCATCACCCTGTTTGCCCCGAAAGATTTTCTCTTTGCGGCAGAGGACTGCGCCGTGGCCGCCGAAAACATGATGCTGGCGGCGGATGCGCTGGGCGTGGGCAGCTGCTATATCGGCCATGGTTGGACCGCCTTTGCTGCCCCCTACGGGCAGGATATCCTGCGGCAATGGGGCATCCGCACCGATTACTACGCCGTGATGCAGCTGCTTCTCGGTTACCCCCGCCCCGGTGACGCCCATCCGCAGGCAAAGCCCCGCAATAACGCACGGGTACTGCGGTTCTGATTTTCGCCAAACACGTCTGCTTTGCGAAGCAAATCCGTCTGTGCTTTTCTAATTTTGTCCCTCCGATCTCTGCATTTTTTGAAAAAATCACAGGTACAAGCCAAAAAGCCCGCATAAAACAAAAAAGACGACAAACCGTTTCTTTCAACGATTTATCGTCCTTTTGGTGCGCTCGAGGGAACTCGAATCCCTGGCCCTCTGATTAAAAGTCAGATGCTCTACCGGCTGAGCTACGAGCGCATATTCCTGCGGCAAAACAATACCGCCGAATAATATTACCACAACTTTGCGCAAAAAGCAAGGGTTCCCGGGCAAAAAGGCGCAAACAGCGCAAATTTCCCGTTCTGCTGCGCCGGTACGGCAGCTTTTTTCACAGTGCCTGGGCAGGGCACCCGCACCGGGAACAGCCCTAAAAACTCCCGGCGCGTCATCCCCGACAAGTTCGCGTTTGTGGAGCGCAGCGGAACAATGAAAGCCCCAGTGGGGCTTTTAAGCGACCGAACGGTCTTGCGCAAGCAAGATGGAGGGGCCCCGCCCCGACAAGTTCGCGTTTGTGGAGCGCAGCGGAACAATGAAAGCCCCAGTGGGGCTTTTAAGCGACCGAACGGTCTTGCGCAAGCAAGATGGAGGGGCCCCGCCCCGACAAGTTCCTCTTTACAAAACCGGCAAGAATCGTTACAATCAAATCAAATCCGTTTGCGGTGCGCCGGGTCTCACCGGTGCGCCGTGTCTGCCGTGTTTTTTGCGGCTCCGGCGCTGTGCCGGGCCGAGCTTTTTGTGCAGGAGGTTTTTCCTATGAAGATCACGCGCCGTGCCGTTCTTCGCCTTACCGGTGCCGCTGCCGCCTCGCTGGCTTTGTCCAGCTGCAGCGCAAGCGGCACCATTCTGGGCAGCAACTTCTCCGCCTGGCTCCAAAAAACGCTGGGCGGCTCTGCCTCGTCCGCCGCATCCAGCGATGCTGCGTCCGATCTGGTCGTCTCGCCGCTGCCGGAAGGGGAACAGCTGGACCCCGGCTTTGCCGTGACCCCCGCTTACGACGCTGACCCGCTCACCGGCGAGGCCCGGCGCAGCGGCGGGCGCATCGTGGGCGTGATGGTGAACAACATCTCCAACACCTCCCGCCAGAACGCCCGCCCGCAGCGCGGCATCGGTTCGGCGGACGTGCTCATCGAGTGCAAGGTGGAGGGCGGCATTACCCGCTTCTGCGCGGTGTTCCACGACGCCGACGCCATCCCGGAGATCGGCCCGCTGCGCTCCGGCCGCGACCAGTTCCTGCAGCTGCTGATGCCGTATCAGGCGCTGTACTACCACGACGGCGAGAGCGCCGCCTGCACCAAGTTCATCAGCGTGTACGATTACTCCAGCCTGAACATCGGCGGCAAGAGCTACTTCAACACCCCGGTCCACCCCCATGTGGCCCACCGCGACAGCCGCGGCCGGGACGTGGCCTACGAGCACACCGAGTTCACCTCCGGCACCGAGATCAAACAGGCTGCCGCCAACGCAGGCATCGGCCTGGACTACGCCTGCGACACCACCTTCTTCCGCTTTGCGGACTACCGCACCGGTGCCGAGAACGCCATGAAGGGCACCGCCTCCGGCAAGAGCGTCAGCATCGTGCACTCGGACCACTACAAGACCAGCTTCAGCTACAACTGGTTCGACCACACCTATAAAATGCAGATGTACAGCCGCATCTCCGGCCAGTTCGAGAAGGCGGTGGACGAGCTCACCGGCAAGCAGCTCAGCTTCGACAACCTGGCCGTCTGCTTTGCGCCCATCGCGGCTTACCCCGGCGACTCCGGCGACGTGCAGCAGGTGAGCTACATCTCCGGCGGCGAGGTCTATTTCTTCAGCCGGGGCGGCATGGTGCGCGGCACCTGGCAGAAGGCCTCGCCCGAGCACCCGCTGCGCCTGTTCGACGAGAGCGGGGCCGAGCTCATCTTCAACCGCGGCAAGACCTACCTTGCCATCGTGGACGACGACGAGTGGTCCAACTTCAGCTATCAGTAAACGAGGAAACGCCATGAAACGCATCTGGACCCGGGCAGCGGCGGCCGCCGCGCTGTGCGCCGTATTGTTGAGCGGCTGTTCCTTTTCGTCGGAGATCCTCTCCGACCATTCCGCGCCCGCCGACCCGCTCACCGGGCAGGCGCTGCAATACCCCGGCGAGCGCGCCGCTGCCGTGGTCATCGACAACGCCCCGGCCAGCACCGTGCAGTGGGGCATCGGCAGCGCATCGGTGGTGCTGGAGGCCCAGACCGAGGCCGACGCTCCCACCAGCCTGTGCCTGGCGTACCCTGCAGTGAGCGCCATGCCCACGGTGGGCCCGGTGACCCTGGGACAGGACCTGTACTGGCGGCTGCTCAGCGGCCAGCAGGTGCTGCCGGTGCAGCGGGGCGCAGGCCAGTTCGCCCGCAACTATCTGGATTACTACAATCTCCGCGCCGTGGACGCGCTGGAGGTGGGGCGCAACGCCTTCACCTGCGACGCCGACTGGAGCAGCGCCCCGCTGTGGCGCACCAGCGGCAAGGCGGTGCTGGGCGTGCTGGACAGCCTGAACCTCTCCAGCCAGCTGGATGAGCTGGCGGCGTCGGCCTCGTCGGCGGTGACGTCCGACAGCACCGGGGCGGACACCGTTCTGCCCACCCTTCCGGCGCTGCTGCCCCAGAAGGCAGAGCCCCGCCTGCCGGAGCCGGACGCCGAGGACGCCGCCGCCGTGCAGGTGCACTTCGGCACCCAGAGCACCACAGCCTTTGCCTACAGCGCCGAAAGCGGCACCTACGGCATGCTGCACGCCGACGGCACCGCCCAGCTGGACGCCAACACCGGCACCCAGGCCCAGTTCGACAACCTGCTCATCCTGTTCAGCTCGTCCACCCTGCGGGACGATGGCCGCACGCTGGATTACGACCTGACCCTTGGCGGCGGCGTGTGGCTCAACGGCGGCCGCCTGTGGCACATCACCTGGACCCAAGGCACCGACTCCACCTTTTTGTTCTACGACTCCGACGGCCGGCAGCTGAGCCTTTGCACCGGCCGCAGCTATCTGGCACTGGTGTCCAGCGTCACCGGCGAAGAACTGGCTGTGCAGAGCTCGGCCGGGGAAGAACTGCTGGCACACACCGCCGCATAACAACGCAAAAAGCCATCTGCGACTTCAACCGTCACAGATGGCTTTTCTTGCGTTTTGCGTTCTTTCCGCCCGGGTGTAGGGAACACATTCATGCGTTTCGCTCCCTGCAGAAAACCGGCTGCCTGAGAGGGCCCCTTTTACAGGTCCACCACGCTGCCCACCTCGGCGGGGCAGGCGGGCACAGCGCCCAGGGCCACCTCGTCGGTGCCGCGGTGCACCGTGAAGGTCTCGCTGCGGCCTGCGGCAAAGTCCGGGTGCCAGGTCAGCTCCAGCGTCTGCCAGTCCTCCGGCACGGCGCAGAAGCAGTGCACCAGCGCGCCCCTGCCTGCGGCAAGGTTCAGGGTGAACACCGAAGCGTCTGCCGCGTTCTCGCCGTAGAGCGGGGCGGCAAAGCTGCCGCAGCGCACGGCGGTGCCGTCGCACACAGCAGAAAAGCCGGTGCCCATGCTGTACAGGTCCGCCAGGGTGCGCACCTCACGGCTCTGCAGGTAGCTGGCGTCCACGGGCAGGGAAGAAGCCGAAAGGTTCTCCACCGAGAGGTACACCAGCACATTGCCCATTTCCGGCGCAGGGGCATAGCCCAGCAGCTCCACAGCGGCCTTGCCGTCCAGCAGGGCAGGCTCGCCCGCAAGACGCGGCTGCTGCGCCGCAGCGGAAACACCGGTGAGCAGGGCAGCGGCAAGGCTGACCGCACCGGAACCGGCACATTTCAGGAATGACCGGCGGGAAATGGACTGGGACATGGGGCTTCCTCCTCAAAAATCGTTCCTTTATACAATAAAGGATTGCGCGGGTTCTGTCAAGGGATGGGCCGGGATTGTAACCGAATCCTTACTCAAAGGCCTCGTTTTCCTCGGTCTCGGCCTGGCCGCGCAGGGTATCGGCGTAGCCGAAGGGCACGATGTCGATGGCCTCCACCAGGCGGTCACGCATCCACAACTGCACATCGGTCTGCACGGTGTAGCCGCAGCCGGGGTCGGCCATCCACTGCTCGGGGCGGCGGGTGGGCACGGCGCGCTGGCTGAGCATGCTCATGATGACGCCGCCGTGGGTCACGCAGGCGGCCTCGGTCACATCCATGCGGATCATGTACTCGAACAGCTTCATCAGGCTTTCGGCGCAGCGGGCGTGGAACTGGTCGGTGGGCTCGGCCCCCTCGGGCACATAGCCGGAGCCGGGGGTGATCCACTTTTTGAAGTCCTCGTCGTGCACCAGTTCCTTCACGGGCTTGTTCTCAAACTTGCCGAAGCCCGCCTCCCGCAGGTCGTGGACGGTGAAGGTGTGCTTTGCGTCCGGGAACAGGATGTTCGCCGTTTCCACCGCGCGCAGCAGGGGAGAGGAGAACACGGTGTCCACCTGCGGGTACTCGAACCGCTCCTTCAGCTCGGCCAGCTGGGCACGGCCCTCGTCGCACAGCGGCAGGTCGGTGCCGCTGCCGATGTAAAGGCCCTGCAGGTTGCCGGCGGTCATGCCGTGGCGGATGAGATGAAGCTTAAAGGTTTTCATGAAAACACCTCGTATCGTTTGGGGAATGCCCCGCCCGGCAAACTGCGGACGGGCGCTGAATTTTTATTATAGCACAAAAAGCCGCTTTTGAAAACCGGGGTCAGTCGTAGTAGTTGATCTGGACGGTGCTGGGGAAGGCATTCGACGCCACATTACAGTTCTTGCTGATGGTAACAGATTTCAGGGAAGGGCATTCAGCAAAAGCATTACTGCCGATTTTTTTCACACTGCGGGGGATCGTAATGCTCTTGAGTTGATCGTTATAATAAAACGCTTCTTCTCCGATTTCCTCCACACCTTCTTCAATCACAACATTCTGGGTATAAGCAAGCAAGAACGCCTCCGAGGGGATTTCTTTTACACTGCCCGGGATCGTAACCGTTTTTATCCCACAACTATCAAATGCCGCATATCCAATTGTTTTAAGTCCTTCCGGGAGTTCTACTTCTGTCAGTTCTAAGCATCCCCCAAAAGCCCGCTTACCAATTTCCGTCACACTGGACGGAATCTTGATTGTTTTAAGTTCATTACACAACCAGAACGCATTCTCTCCAATGGTCGTAAGCGTATCCGGTAGTTCAACTTCCGTTACTGCATCACAGTCCATGAACGAATACGCGCCAACATATGTAATTCCACTCTCGATCACAATTTTTTTGATGCTGCTCAGATGTGTAGCATACCAGGGCACATTCGTTATCGTTACTTTTGTCTCAGTATTATAATCAAAGTCGTAATCCGTCATTGCGCCGGTGCCCTTGATGTACATCGTGCCATCTTTATACAGCTCCCAGGTCGCATTTTTTCCGCAGGAGCCGGAGTCGATCAGGTCTGCCGCATTCTGGGATGTGCTGGCTGTTGTCGAACTAGATGTTTTACTGGATGCCGCCGTGCTGGCTGCTTTACTGGATGCGGTGCTGGACACCGAACTGCTGGAAACGCTTACGCTGCTGGCCGCCACCGGGAGCTGGCTGTTTCCCCGTCCGGCCAGGGCAAAACCGCCCACAGCCACCACGGCGGCCACGGCCACGCCGCCGATCGCCAGCGGCAGCTTGCTGCCCTTCTTCTGGGGTGCCGCAGGGGCTGCAGGGGTCTCCTGCTGCTGGGCTGCCTGCGCCGCAGCGGCCTGTTCGGCTTCCGCCTTGCGGGCGGCTTCCTCGGCGGCGGCCTGCTCGGCCGCGCGCTTCTCGGCGCGGATGCGGGCCAGCTCCGCTTCCTTTTCTTCAGCGGCCTTGCGGCGGGCAGCTTCCTCCGCTTCCCGCTTAGCCTGCTGTTCCTGACGGCGCTTCTCGGCCTGGGCTTCAAACAGGAAGGTGGTCTTGTCGCTCTCCTGCACGTTCTGCACCGGCTGCACCGGCGCGGCCACGCGCTCGGTGCGGTCCTCCGCCGGGGTCTGCACCGGCACTGCGCCGGGCATCAGCCGCACGGTGCTGTCGTCGGCCGGGGCGGCGGGCTGGGCCGTTTCCACCCGCACGGTCTGGTCCGCTGCGGGCTCCTGCGGCACGGCAGGTGCTGCCGGTTCTGCCGCCGGGGCAGGCTGCGGCATCGGTTTCAGGGTGAGGTCCAGCGCGTCGGCTTCCTCTTTGCTCAGGCCGGAAAGCTCCCGCAGGGAGAACTGCTGTTCCAGCGGGGCGTCATCCCTTGCGTTTTTCAGGCATTCCGGCAGGGTTTTCTCCGCTTTGGCGGGTTTCTCGCTGTCGGCGTGCGCCTTTCCCCACACTGGGCGCTCCGTCTCTCCGTTGGGGTCATTTTCCTCCGGGGCGGCCGCGCCGCTGGTGCTGGGCACGGGCACGGTGTCGCCCTCCGGGTAGATCATCTTCGCCTCGCCCTCGGTGTAGAGGATGGCTTCCAGCGCCTGCCGCATCACGGTGGGGCTGTCGTAGCGCTGGGCCGGGTCCGGTGCGCAGGCTTTGAGCACGATCTCGGCCAGACGGCCTTCGGCGTTGGCCGGGGGCGGCAGGGCCGCGCCGGAAAGCCGCTGGGCCTGGGCCCGTTCCCGGCTGGACGGGGTGATGGGCTGGGGGTAGGGCGGGTAAAGCGGCATCCGGTTGTTGTTCAGCAGCTGGTACATCACAAGGCCCAGCGAGTAAATGTCCACATTGCTGGTGTACTTTTCACCCCGGAAGACCTCCGGGGCCATATAGTTCACGGTGCCCGCACGGGTGGAAGCGCCGGTGGACGCGCTGGCGATGCGCGCCACGCCGAAATCGCCCAGCTTGAAGTCCTCGGTCTCCGAGATGAAGATGTTGGCGGGCTTGATGTCGCGGTGGATGATGTTGTACCGCTGGCAAATTTCCAGCGCCTTGCACAGGTCCATGCCCAGCTGGATGACCTCGCGGCGGGTGAAGGTGTGGTTCTGCTTCAGGTAGCTGGTGATGGGGGTGAGCAGCTCCATGCGGATGAGGATGTCCCAGCCCACGCCGTCTTCGTGGGGGAACATCTTGTGGTCCTCGTAGCTCACGATGTTGCTGTGGCCCTTGAGCTTGCTCATGAGGGCGATCTCCCGGTTGAGCTCCTTGACGTAATCCCGGAAGTAGGTGGAAGCGCCGTTCATGTCCATGCCGTCGGCCAGGATCTCGTCCAGCTCCCCCTGGCTGGACGGGATGGTCACGGCCTTGAGCGCACCGGTGTACACGGTGTCGAACTCATCCCGGCGTTCGATCTCGAACACCCTGCCGTAGCTGCCCGCGCCGATGAAGCGCTTGATGCGCCACTCGCCGAAGAACGGCTCATACCGCTTGTAATACTCGTTTTCCATGCTGATTCCTCGTCTTATTTTTCTGCTTGCAGCGCTGTTTTGGGCCAGAATGCCCGGCAAACGGCTGCAGACCGTGCCAAAGCGCCGAATTTTTTGGTTTTTCCGCAAATCGCGCGCCACTAAATGTATGCGCTGATGCTTTCAGTTTAACATAGATATGGTATCCGGTGCAATGGTTTTGACAAAAATGACGAAATTTGATGAAAAATATCGTCATTTTTCTTGCTTTACAAGTCGTTTTCCGCTGTGTATAATCAACCTGTTGTAAACCAAAAATCAGGATGTCCCCCAACCATCCGACGCATTGAGGAGTCAGTATCATGGAATTCAACCGTATCATCAAGCTGCTGCGCAAAGAGCGCGGCATCACCCAGAAGCAGGCCGCCGAAGACCTGGGCGTCTCGCAGGCGCTGCTGTCCCACTATGAAAAAGGCATCCGCGAGTGCGGCCTGGACTTCGTGGTGCGGGTGGCCGATTATTATAATGTTTCCTGCGATTACCTGCTGGGCCGCAGTGCCGAGCGCAACGGCATGATGCTTTCGGCCGAAGATATCCCGAACCCGGATAAGATGAAGGATAACGTCTACCACGGCAGCGTGCTGCCCACCATGAACAAAAAGCTGATCTCCAACAGCCTGAACGTGCTGTACGCCAAGATCGGCCAGTGCCACAGCAAGGCCCTGACCACCGAGGTGAGCTCCTACCTGATGATGGCGGTGGCCAAGATGTTCCGCCACCTCTACTCGGCCGAGCCCCACAACGCCGCCAGCATGTTCAGCATCGACGCCTACCGCTGGCGCGGCTATTCCGACGCCGTGATGTGCATGTCTGAGGCCAATGTGGAAGCGCTGCTGGCCGGGCAGGACGTGAACGGCGGCGAGGGCGTGAAGGACCCCGCCTGCCTTGCCATGACCACCGAAAGCCTGACCCGGGAGTTCCCGCTGTACACCCCCAGCCTGTTGAATCTGGTCAAGACCAGCGAGACCCACGTCAAGGGCATCTCGCCGGAAGGGTGATATTCCTGTGAAAAACAGGTGATTTTTCGCCCAAAAGGCTTGCACTTTTGTGCCGGAAAGGGTATAAACAGAATAGTAGATTCTGGAAAGCTGGCTTTCCACACGTTTTAAGGAGGATTTATTATGTCCAACTGCATTTCCCGCCGCGCTTTTCTGAAGGGTGCCGGTGCTTCTGTGGTGGCTCTGGGCGCATCCGGCATGCTGGCCGGCTGCAAGCAGAACGGCAGCTCCACCGTCGTTTCCGTCAAGGTCGGCGATAAGGTCAGCAACTGGAACGGTCTGGGCGTTCAGCTCTCCAGCCTGTTCGGCGTTGACACCGCTCCCCAGCAGGAGGGTTATGAATATCTGGCAGTTCTGGTCACCGTGGTGAACCGCACCAAGGATCAGACCTTCACCATCGGCGCACAGAATGTGGACGCCATCGACGCCGCCTACCCGGTGCCCCCGGCAAGCAATGTGGACGCAAACTTCCACGCACTGGCTGCCGACACCACCGACTTCGTGGCTTCCTGCGACGGCCAGACCGTCGAGTGCACCGCCACCATCTCGCTGTACAACCAGAACTCCCAGAGCTTCTCGGACTCCACCACCCTGCCCCCGCAGGGCAGCGGCTATGTCCAGATGCTGCTGATGGTGCCCAAGGGCTGGAAAGAGCTGGAAGTTACTTACATGCCCACCTTCGTGGCCGACAAGACCCTCACCTTTACCATGAAGGCCGCCGACGTCACCCGCGCCTGATGCCCCGCAAGCGGGACGAAATTTCGTCTAAAACCTGCGCAGCATCCTGTTTTTTGCAGAATTTATTTTTGCAAAAGGCATTGACATTTCCACCGGTTTCGCCTATTTTATAAGTAAACGCCGCAAGGCTTTTTGAATGTATCTGCCTTTAAAGGAGGAACGATCATGTCTTACACTTTCTCCCGTCGTGATTTTATGAAATACACTGCCCTCACCGCAGTGGCAGTTGCCAGCGCCGGTATGTTCACCGGCTGCGGCGAAAACCCCAACCAGCCCACTGCTGTGTTTAACAACGCAGATGCCTCTGTGACCTTCGGCGGCACCTCTGGCGGCTTCCTGGGCATCGGCGCTTCCCATGACAAGCACACTCTGCTGGTAGATGGTACTTCCTACAACGGCACCACGCTGACCTGCGCTTTTGCACATACTCCCGTTACGGAAGGCACCAGCAGTGCATCGAAGTACTATCGCATTCGCGTTGATACGGAAGATGGCACGAAGTATTACGTTGGTGGTGACGAGAGCGGCACCGTGAAGGTCAAGGCTCTGTACGAGGCTTCTCCGATCGAGATCGGCAAGAACAGCACTCTGCCGTTCAAGAACACCGTAACTGTCACCGGTCTGGATACTACGGGCGCAACTGCCGTGTACATCCAGTATTTCCCCCGTCACAATGCGCTGAACAACGACACCGACTCTTACTCCGATGTCTTTGCCACTTGGAACATCACCAGCCTTTTCAATCTGTAATTTTCCAAAAGCATGCAAGGCCCGCACCTTTTACAGGTGCGGGCCTTTTTGTATCCCAGTTTTTGGCATCCTGCCGCAAACAGAGCAAAGTTTTTTAGTTGTTTTGTGCCTTGTGCACAGTGGTGTTTTCCGGTACAATAGGGTTATCAGATCGTACAGGTGCATCGCGGCAGAGCAGTCGCCGCGATGTTTTGTATTTTGAGGGAACCCCCGAAAACGCTGTAAAGGAGTGCTGTTTCGATGATCAACATGGTAAAGCTTCCCACCAAGAAAAGCAACTTGTTCCTGCGCGTGGCAAAGGGTCATTTTGCCACCAGCCACAGCCATATCAATTATTACATCGACGTCACCACCCAGAAAGCCCGCCTTTCCGAGGCAAAGGCCGTGGCAAAGGAGCTGGTGGCGGCTTACCAGCACAACACCATCGTGGACACCGTGCTCTGTCTGGACGGCACGCAGGTCATCGGCACCTGCCTTGCCAACGAGCTGACGAAGGACGGCTTTGCCAACATGAACGCCCACCAGACCATCTACGTCGTCACCCCGGAGTACACCACCGGCAGCCAGATCATCCTGCGCGACAACCTGGCCCCCATGGTGAAGGGCAAGCATGTGCTCATTCTGGCGGCTTCCATCACCACCGGCTACACCGTGCAGGCCGCTGTGCAGGCCGTGGATTACTACGGCGGCACCGTGGCGGGCCTTTCGGCCATTTTCGCCACCACCCACGAGTGCATGGGCTACCCGGTCACGTCCATCTTTGACCCCGCCAGCCTGCCGGATTATTCCAGCTACGACAGCCGCGAGTGCCCCATGTGCAAGGCCGGCCAGCACATCGATGCGCTGGTGAACAGCTTTGGCTATTCGGCGCTGTAACGTAAAAAGGCTGTCAAGTGCTCACGGATGCGCCCTTGACAGCCCCTTGTGAAATGATTATACTATAAATAGAAAGGCGCTGGCCCGCAAACGGCTCGCTCCTTACTGAATCAGATCAAGAAAAATGACCGTTCAAGTTGGTAGCTGGAGGCGGTCATTTTTTCTTGCGTCTATCGCTGTGAGAAACAGTCCATGTAATTTCGAACGTAACGTAGATTGCTCCGCCGAGAAGCGTGAGCAGCAATACGACCTGTTCAAACGTCATGGTGCATCCCCCCTTTCCGCCCTCAAGCGTCCGGGGGAGCGAGATTTCAAGAAAAATCTCTTTACCCGGCGCGCTCAGGTGCCGGTAAGGAGAAAAAAGCCGCCTGTGTTTGTGGCACAGCGCCCTGCCGCCAAAGCGGCAGTTTTATGATAGCATACTTTTCATCAAAACACAACAGGGCTTTGCAGTCGCTTTTATCGCTGCAAAGCCCTGTTTTTACTTCTTCTTTTTCGGGAACACAAACGGCTCGTGCAGGTACACCGCCACCAGATATGCCGTCATGAAGCACCAGATGATGGGCTCGCACAGGATGACCGCATTGTACTGGAATTTCGGGATGAACACCAGCACAAAGATCACCTTGCCCACCAGCTCGATCACGCTGGAGAACAGCGGCAGCACCTTCTGGCCAAGGCTCTGCAGCGCGTAGCGGGTGCACAGCAGCACCCCCAGCACCGCATAGAACGGTGCGTTCCACAGAAGGTACCGCGCACCGTTTTCCAGCACGATGGGCTCCGTGGAGCCGGAGATCAGCTGCACCATCCATTCCGCGCCAAAGTTCATCAGCACCACGGCGGCGACCATCACCACCACCGAGTACAGATACATCTGCCGCATTCCCCTGCGCACACGGTCGGGCTGGTTTGCGCCGCGGTTCTGGGAGACGAAGGTGGAACCGGCGTTCGCCATGGAGATGAGCGGCATATCCGTAAAGGCAAACAGCTTGCGGGCGGCGGTGTGGCCTGCGATGGTCAGGGTGCCCAGACCGTTGATGCCGTACTGCAGCACCACCGAACCCGCAGACACGATGCTGCTCATCAGGCCCATGGAGATGCTCTGGCTGAACAGCTCCCAGTAGAGATGACTGCCCACGGCGAAATGCTTTTTCTCCGGGATGAGGATGCGCACCTTGGCCAGCACGTACAGAACGCACAGCACCACCGAGATGCCCTGTGCAATGACCGTTGCCACCGCTGCGCCCCGCACGCCCATGCCAACCCCGGCAATGAACCACAGGTCCAGCCCCACGTTCAGCGCCGAGCTGATGAGCAGGAACACCAGCGGCATCACGCTGTTGCCAATGGCGCGCAGCAGGCCTGCGCACAGGTTGTACAGGAACATGACGATCACGCCAAGATCAATGACGATGATGTAGCTGTAGGCATCTTCCAGAATTTCTGCCGGGGTATCCAGCAGCTGCAGCAGGGGACGCAGCCCCAAAAAGCCCGCCGCCGTGATGACCAGCGAGGCGATGAGACCGATGACGACAGAGCCGGTGACGGTGCGCTTGAGCAGGTCCTCGTCCTGCGCGCCGTAGGAGCGCGCTGCGACGATGGCAAGGCCGTTGCCGATGCCAATGCCAAAGCCGACCAGAAGCTCGTAGATGGAGCCGCAGGAGCCAATGGCGGCAAGGGCGGTGTCGCCCAGCACATTGCCCACGATCATGGTGTCCACCGTGTTGTAGAGCTGCTGGAACAGGTTGGAGACGAGGATGGGCAGCATGAACAGCAAAAGGCTGCTCAGGATGGGCCCGTGCATCAGGTCAACGTTCATATTGAAAAGTTGTTTCTTCCGGGGCTGCGCTTGGGTCATAGGGGTCCTCCAATGTTGTGTTTTTACCGCAAAACAAGGGACTGCACAAAAGTCAGCCCCTTGTTTGCGGTATGATACTGTTGCTTTTTCCGAGGAAGCCGCCCATTGCAGCCCCTCTCGTGAAAAGACAAATCTGGAAAATCCGCAGATTTTCCAGATTTGTAAATATAAAAATAATTTTTCCGCTGAAAATCACCAGAGCGCAAGCGGAGGCAATTCTAAATCGTTACAGCTCCTGCGTCTCAAAGCCGTTTCCGGTGAGCACCTGCACGCTGGTAAAGCCCGCTGCCTTGATGGCAGCAGCAGCTTCGTCAAAGCCGAAGGTCAGGCTGTTGATGTCGTGGGAATCGGACGTAATAATAACTTTGCCGCCCATCTTCTGCCACTCGCCCAGCAGCCATGCGCCGGGGTAGAAGTCCTTGCGGTAGCCGCGGTAGACGCCGCCGGTGTTCACCTCCAGCAGGCAGTCGTTGTCCTTGGCGGCCTGCAGGGCCTTGAGGGCAGCGGCTTTGTAGCGGGGCGATTCCTCGTCGAAGAACTCGCCGTTGGCGTTCAGCTTCTTGATCAGGTCGATGTGGGCCAGAATGTCCGGCTTGAGGGCGGCCACCTTTTCCACCTCGGCAAAGTAGGCTTCCACGGCGGCCAGCGGGTCGGCGTCAAAGTCATCGTTGATGCAGTCCCACAGGTCCTGCGGGCGGAAGTCGATCTCGTAGTACTTGCCGGTGTTCTTGCCGTACAGATGGTGTGCGCTGCCGATCCAGTAATCGTAGCCGGTGCGCTTATCCTCGCTCAGAATATCCCACTCGATGCCGCACAGGATATCCACCTTGCCCTTGTACTCGGTCTTGAGCTTTGCGATGGTGGCCTTGTACTGGGCGGTGCGGCTGGGGCTCATGCAGTATTCGCGGTCGCGCTGGGTGTAGCTATGGCCGGTGAAGCCCAGCGTGGTCAGGCCCTGCGCACACGCAGCACTTGCCATATCCTGCAAGGTATTTTTGCCATCGCACATGGTGGAGTGGCAATGGACACTGGACTTCTTATAATCTGCCATAATTACTTCACTGCATCCTTTCCTGTTTGACCTTGTGGTCAATGACGTGACGTTTTTCCAGTTCACGGGTCACATCTTCCACCGTGATGCCGGCGCTGACCATCAGCACCAGAACATGGTAGGCAAGATCGCTGATCTCGTAAACGGTTTCTTCCTTGTCCTCTTTTTCGCCCGCAATGATGACCTCGGTGCACTCCTCGCCCACCTTTTTCAGGATCTTCTCCTTGCCCTTCTCGAACAGGTAGGTGGTGTAGCTGCCCTCCTTGGGGCTATCCTTGCGGCCCTTGATGAGCTGGTACAGGCCCTGCCAGCTGAACTGCTTCAGCTCCGGCGAGACGTATACTTCGTTGAAGAAGCAGCTCTCGGCACCGGTGTGGCAGGCGGGGCCGGACTTGACCACTTCCACCACCAGAGCATCGGCATCGCAGTCGGCGGTGATGGACACCACCCGCTGCACATTGCCGCTGGTCTCGCCCTTGCGCCAGATCTCCTGACGGCTGCGGCTCCAGAACACGGTGCGGCCCTCGGCAATGGTAAGTGCCAGCGTTTCGGCGTTCATGTAAGCGAGGGTGAGCACCTCTTTGGTGTAGTGGTCCTGCACGATGGCAGGGATCAGGCCCTTTTCATCAAATTTCAGATTCATAACGGTTCTCCCTCCCCGGATGGGGATATTACTAGTTTAGCGTATTCGGTGCGCAAACGCAAGGGTTTGCAGGTGAAATTTACAGCCGCATCTCCACGCCGTTTGCGTTGAGGTATTCTTTCAGGTCGCGGATGGTCAGCAGCTTCTGGTGAAAGATGCCGGCGGCAAGGCCTGCGTCGATGCCCTTGTGGTGGAACAGCTCGAGAAAATCTTCTTTTTTGCCTGCGCCGCCGCTGGCGATGATGGGCACGTTCACCCGTGCCGCCACGGCGTCCAGCATTTCCAGGTCAAAGCCATTGCGCACGCCATCGGTGTCGATGCTGTTCAGGCAGATCTCACCGGCGCCGTGGTCTACGCACCAGGATATCCAGTCCAGTGCATCCCGGCCGGTGTCTTCGCGGCCGCCCTTGGCGAACACCCGGAGCTGGCCGTCCACACGCTTCACGTCGGCGGAGAGCACCACGCACTGGTTGCCGTAGCGCTGTGCCGCTGCCGGGATGAGGTCGGGGTTCTTGAGGGCACCCGAGTTGACGCTGACCTTATCCGCGCCGCACTTGAGCACACGGTCAAAATCTTCCAGCGTGTTGATGCCGCCGCCCACGGTGAGCGGGATGAAAATTTCGCTGGCGACCTGCGTCAGAATGTCGGTGAACAGTGCCCGGCCCTCAAAGCTTGCGGTGATATCGTAGAACACCAGTTCATCGGCACCGGCAGCGTTGTACAGGCGGGCCATCTCCACCGGGTCGGCCACATCCCTGATGCCCTCAAAATTCGTGCCCTTGACCACGCGGCCGTTGCGCACATCAAGACAGGGGATAATGCGTTTGGTGATCATCTGTCATTCCTCCCCGTTCAATCCTGCGCCAATTCTACACAGCGTTTCAGGTTCAGTGCCCCGGTGTACAGGCTCTTGCCCAGAATGGCCGCTGCGGTGCCCATCTCTTTGAGTTCCAGCAGCTCGGCTTCCGACGAGATGCCGCCACTGGCCGTGAAGGCCACGCCGGGCACCTCTTTGGCAAGGGTGCGGTACAGGCCGAGGTTTGTGCCTTTCATCGCGCCGTCGCAGGCAATGTCGGTGTAGATGATGGCAGTGCATCCGGCGTCGGCCAGACGTTTGCAGAAGTCCACACCCGGCTCGGCGCTCACTTCCTTCCAGCCATGGATGGCCACATAGCCGTCCTTGGCATCCACGCCCACGGCAATTTTGTCGCCGTATTTTTGCAGCATCCGGGCAGTGAAATCAAAATCCGTCACGGCCACGCTGCCGAGGATGCAGCGGCCCACGCCGAGAGAGAGGTATTTTTCAATGCGCTCCTCGGTGCGGATGCCACCGCCCACCTCAATGTACAAACCGCCCTGCTTTGCCAGCGCGGCAATGGTATCGTAATTGGAAAGGGTGCCGTCCTTTGCGCCGTCCAGATCGACGACGTGAAGGTTCTTTGCACCCGCGGCAAGGAACTGGCGCGCCTGCGCGCAGGGGTCCTCGCCGTAAACGGTCATGCGGTCGTAGTCGCCCTGCGTCAGGCGCACCACTTTGCCGCCCCGCAGGTCAATGGCTGGAAATAGCTGCATACATTATGACCCCTCTCGTGAAAATGCGTTTGGAGCGGCCCGCGGAGCTTGTCGGGGAGAAGCCCCCTCCATCTGCTAACGCAGACCGCTCTGCCACTTAAAAGCCCCACTGGGGCTTTCATTGCTACGCAAACGCGGTCGCTCTAAACGCGAAATTAAAAATAGTTTTCCGCTGAATATGCCCAGAGCGCAAGCGGAGGGCATTTAAAATTGTTTTGCTCTGCAAAAGCTCCCCCCTCGGGGGAGCTGGCAACGCCGTAGGCGTTGACTGAGAGGGTTACAATTCCGCAAACGCTTTAAGGATGCGCAGGCCCGTGTCGCCGCTCTTTTCCGGGTGGAACTGGGTGCCGTACACCTTGCCTGCCCGCACCGCGCCGGTGACCGGGATGGAGTAATCGCTCACCGCCAGCGTGCTTTCGGCGCAGTTTTTGCCGTAGTAGCTGTGCACATAGTAGACATACTCGCCCTCACGGATGTATTGGAACAGCGGGTCGTCCTTCACGATGTGCAGGGCGTTCCAGCCGATCTGCGGCACTTTCAGGCTCTTGTCCGCAAGGTCAGGTTCCAGCGGGCAAACCTCGCCTTTGACGAAGCCAAGGCCCTTATGTTCGCCGTACTCATAGCTCTTTTCGAACAGCAGCTGCATGCCAAGGCAGATGCCCAGCAGCGGCTTCTTTTCGGCTTCCGTCTTGATGACCGGCACAAGTCCCGTTGCTTCCAGCTTGGCCATGGCGTCAGCGAATGCGCCCACGCCCGGCAGGATGAGCCGGTCGGCCTTGCGGATGGTGTCCGCATCGGCGGTCACCACTGCTTCCAGCCCCAGCTGTTTCAGGCTGGATTTCAGGCTGAACAGGTTGCCCACGCCGTAATCAATGATCGCGATCATACCAGCAGTCCTTTCGTGGAAGGAATTTCATCCTTGTGGGCTTCGTCGATCTTCACGGCAATGCCCAGCGCATGGCCCGCACCCTTGAAGCAGGCTTCGAGGATGTGGTGTGTATTTTCGCCCGCGAACTGTACAAAGTGGACAGTGGCGGGCACGCTGCGGGCAAATCCCAACCAGAACTCCTTGGCGCACTCCACGTCAAAATCGCCCACCTTTTCGGTCTGGCAGTGGATATCCCAGTTCAGGGTGCAGCGGCCGGAGAGATCAACCGCGCACAGGATGAGCGCTTCGTCCATGGGCAGGTAGAAGCTGCCATAGCGCTGGATGCCGCGCATATCGCCCAGTGCCCGGGCAAAGGCCTGCCCCAGCGCGATGCCCACGTCCTCGGTGGTGTGGTGGTAATCCACCTCCACATCGCCGTGGCAGGTGAGCACTAAGTCAAAACGGCCATGGCGGGCAAACAGCTCCAGCATGTGGTTCAAAAAGCCGCACCCGGTGTCCACCTCGTAGCGGCCGGTGCCGTCCAGATCAAGGGTGAGGTCGATCTGGGTCTCATTGGTGTTGCGTTCCAGCGAGATCATTCGGTTCGGCATGGTTCATTCCTCCATGATCTTATCCAGTGTGTTCACGAATATCTTCATCTGTTCCGGGGTGCCAATGGTGATGCGCAGCCAGTTCGAGATGCGGGGTGCATCGAAATGGCGCACCAGAATGCCGTTCTGCTTTAACTCTTTGTAGAGTGCTCCGCCGTCTTTCCGATTGGTACTTGCAAACAGGAAGTTGGACCGGCTGTCCAGCACGGCAACGCCCCGGGCTTCCAGCTGCTGTTTTGTCCATGCGCGGGTCTCCACAATGGCGGCACGGGTCTTATCGAAATACGCCACATCTTCCAGCGCGGCCTGCCCGGCTTTCAGGGTCAGACGGTTGATGTTGTAGGGGTTCAGGCTGAACTTGACCCGGTTCAGGTCGGCAATGAGCTTTGCATTGCCCATGGCAAGGCCCAGCCGCGCACCGGCCAGCTGGCGGGACTTGGAGAAGGTCTGCACCACCAGCAGGTTTTCGTACCGGTCGATGAGGGGCACGCAGCTCTCGCCGCCAAAGTCCACATAAGCTTCGTCCACGATGACCACATTGTTGGGGTTGGCCTTTAAGATGCCTTCAATTTCCGCCCGGGGCAGTGCAATGCCGGTGGGCGCGTTGGGGTTGGCGATGACGATGGTCTGGTTCAGGCCGTAGTAGTCCTTGGGGTTAAGGGTGAAATCCTCTTTCAGCGGGATGATGTGGCTGGGAATATGCATCAGCCCACACCACACGCCGTAGCAGCCATAGGTGATATCGGCATAGTCCAGCGGGTGCTGCTCGTCGCAGAAGGCCCGCAGCGCAAAGAACAGGTTCTCGTCGCTGCCGTTGCCGGGCATGATCTGGTCCGGCTGCAAACCAAAGTGTGCGGCGGCCGCCTTGAGCAGGTCGGCACAGACGGGGTCGGAGTAAAGGCGAAGCTTTTCCACCTCGTGCTCGCTCACAGCGGCCACCACCGCCGGGGACGGCAGGTAAGGGCTTTCGTTGGTGTTCAGTTTGATGTACTGCTGATCCTGCGGCTGTTCACCCGGGGTGTAGGGGGTGACAGCGGCCAGCGTGGGGGAAAGAAAACGGCTCATGAAATAATCCTCCAGTTTTCTTTTATGATAAACATCCTCGTCCTCTCAGGCCGCTTCGCGTCCAGCTCCCCCAAAGGGGGAGCCAAGAAACGCTGTGCCCGGATTCTCGGCTCTCCCTTTGGGAGAGCTGGCAAAGCCGTAAGGCTTTGACTGAGAGGGCGAATCGCTTCCTCATTTACTTCTCGTACCGGATGGTCACGCTCTTGGCGTGGGCGTGCAGGCCCTCACGCTCGGCAAAGTCCGCAATGCGGGGTGCCACCGCGCCCAGCGCTTCGCGGGTGTAGTAGATGAAGCTGGACTTCTTGACGAAGTCGTCCACGCCCAGCGGGCTGGAGAAGCGGGCCGTGCCGCTGGTGGGCAGGGTGTGGTTGGGGCCTGCAAAGTAGTCGCCCAGTGCTTCCGGCACGTTGCGGCCCAGGAAGATGCTGCCCGCGTTTTTGATCTCGTTCAGCACACCGAAGGGGTCCTCCACGCACACCTCGAGATGCTCCGGGGCGATGATGTTGCAGGCTTCAATGGCCTTGTGCAGGTCGGTGCAGACGATGATCTTGCCGTTGTCGTCCACGCTGGCCCGGGCAATGGCGGCGCGGGGAAGCTGGGGGATCTGCACTTCCAGCTCGGCCTGCACGGCCTTGGCCAGCTCCGCGCTGTCGGTAACGAGCACCGGGCTTGCCAGCTTGTCGTGCTCGGCCTGGCTCAGCAGGTCGGCAGCCACCCAGGCCGGGTTGCAGCCGCCGTCGGCCAGCACCAGAATTTCGCTGGGGCCGGCGATCATATCAATGCCCACCTTGCCGAACACCTTGCGCTTGGCGGTGGCAACGTAAATGTTGCCGGGGCCGACGATCTTATCCACAGCGGGAATACTCTGGGTGCCGTAGGCGAGAGCCGCCACGGCCTGTGCGCCGCCGGTCTTGAAGATTTTGGTCACACCGGCGGTGGCGGCGGCGGCGAGGATGACCGGGTTCACCTTGCCGTCCTTACCGGCGGGGGTGGTCATGACGATCTCCGACACGCCTGCCACCTTGGCAGGGATAACATCCATCAGCACAGTGGACGGGTACGCCGCCGTGCCGCCGGGCACATACACACCCGCCTTTTCAATGGGGGTGTATTTCTGTCCCAGCACGATGCCGGGCTTGTCGTTCACCACAAAATTCTTGTGCACCTGCTGGCGGTGAAAGCTCTCGATGTTGGCAGCCGCCTCCCGCAGCGTTTCGAGGAAGTAGGGGTCCATATTGGCAAACGCTTCGTCGATCTCGGCCTGCGTCACCTGCAGATTCTCAATTTTGGCCCCGTCAAATTTCAGGGCGTAGTCTTTCAGTGCTTCGTCGCCGCGGGCACGCACATCGGCAATGATGCCGTCCACCACGTCCTCCACGTTCTTTTCGGCGCGGATGTCACGGTTCAGGATTTCTTCGGGCTTCAGCTCGTCGAAGTTATACAGCTTGATCATTTTGCTTCCTCCTTGTTCTGCAGTTCCGCCCGCAGCTTTTCCAGCATGGTGTCCATCTCGGCGTGCTTGAACTGGTAGCTGGCCTTGTTGGCAATGAACCGGGCCGAGATGGGCATAAACTCGGTGACGACCTTCAGGCCGTTCTCCCGCAGGGTGGTGCCGGTCTCCACGATATCCACGATGACATCCGAAAGGCCCAGAATGGGTGCCAGCTCAATGGAGCCGTTCAGCTTGATGATATCGATATCCCGGCCCATGGATGCGTAATAGCTCTTGGCAATGTTGACGAACTTGGTCGCCACACGCACCGGGCGGCTGGGGTCGTCCTTGTAGTCTGCCGGGGCGGCCACGCACATGCGGCACTTGCCAAGGCCGGTGTCCAGCAGTTCGTATACGTCGGCAGAAGCTTCCGTGAGGATATCCTTGCCCACGATGCCCACATCCGCCGCGCCGTGCTCCACGTAGATGGCAACGTCGCTGGGCTTGACGAGGAAGTACCGGATGCCCGCTTCCGGGTTTTCCACCACCAGCTTGCGGGTGGCGTTGTAGTCCTCCGGGCAGCCGTAGCCGATGCCCGCCAACAGGTTATACACCTTGTCGCCGAGACGGCCCTTCGGCAAAGCCACATTGAGCATCACCTTGTCGGTGCTGTGTTTCTGCACCGGCGGCAGCGGGGCGCTCAGACGGTCCAGCTCGTCCAGATAGACCGCAAAGCCGATGGCACCGGCACCGGGGGTGAACTTCTGCAGCAGCAGGTCGTAGCGGCCGCCCTTGAGCAGGGGGCGGGGCAGGGCTTTGAGGTAGCCTTGAAAAACAAGGCCGTTGTAGTATTCCATCTCACCGGCCAGGGTCAGGTCCAGCCGGATGGCACCGCCCGCCTGTTCCAGCGGCCCGGCCAGCCCCTGCAGCTCTGCCACCGCGGCCCGCATGGCGTCGTTGCGGCACAGGGCTTCGGCACGGGGCAGGGTGTCGGCGTAGCTGCCGCAGAGGGTCAGCACCCGGCACAGGGTGTCGGCGGCGTCCTCGTCCAGCCCGGCGGCGAGGGCAGCGGCCCGCAGCTCGTGGGCGTTTTTCTCGCGCAGCTTTTCCAGCAGCTTTGCCCGGGCGGCGTCTGGCACGCCCAGCGCATCGAACAGGCCGAACAGATAGCCCATGTGGCTGACTTCCAGCACCCATTCAGCACCCAGCGCGTCCAGCGACTGTGCCGCCAGACACACGGCCTGCTGCACCTCAGCTTCGCCCACTTTGCCGATGACCTCAAGGCCCATCTGGCTGATTTCCTTGAAGGTATGGCTCTCGGCCGAGGGGCGGTAGACGTTCTCGTGGTAGTAGTAGCGCAGGGTCTCGCCGGGGGCGGGCTGGGCCGTCTTGGCAATGGACAGGGTCACGTCCGGCTTGAGGGCCAGCAAACGGCCGTCCAGGTCGGTGAAGGTGATGACCTGCTCCGACGACAAAAAGCTGCGGTTCTCCTGATACAGCCCGTACTCCTCAAAGCGGCCCATGTGGTACTTGCGGCAGCCCGCCGCTTCGTATAAGGCACGCAGCGCAAAGGAGGCGCGCTCCTTGGGCTGCAGGTTTGCAAGACTGAATTCCATCGTCGGTTCCCCCGTTTCTTACACATTTGGCACATTTGGTGCGTTTGGCACGCTTTGGCTCCGGCCGGTGCCCGCAGGCCTCTCCGGCACTTTTCCACTCCTCTATGCCGCCGGGCCGCACTGCCCGGCGCTTTGCGCAGCACGATCCGTGCACTGTTTGATCGTTTATGGTTCTGTTGTTATTTTACTTTATCTAGATAAAGTTGTAAAGCAGGAAAGTGACAGTGTTTTCATCTTCATGATACGATTTTTCTGTGCGTTTGTACAGAGAAAAATCAAAGTGCGGCAATGTGTTTTTCTCTCAAGAACAAAAAAGAGCCTTCTCCCGGCGCACGCCGAAAAGAAAGCTCCATTTTGTCTTTATGCGGTTATCCCAGCAGCTGCAGCACGCCAGACTTCGGGCGGGCACCCACGGCCTGATTCACCAGCTTGCCGCCTTTGAACACCAGCAGGGTGGGGATGCTCATGACGCCGAACTCACCGGCCAGTTCCGGCTGCTCGTCCACGTTCACCTTGCCCACCTTCACATCGGTGCGCTCCTCGGCCACCTCGTCCACAACGGGGCTGAGCATGCGGCAGGGGCCGCACCAGCTGGCCCAGAAGTCCAGCAGGACAGGCTTTGCGCTCTGCAGCACCTCCTGCTCAAAATTTTCCTTCGTGATGGTTACAACTGCCATATTGTTTACCTCCTGAAAAAGGGTATATTTTCATTTGATGATGGCATCAGTATACCCCAAATCCGGCGCATTTTCCGTGACCGGGTCACACAACGATGCAAAAAGCCCGCCGAACGCAGATGTCCGGCGGGCCGTAATGTTTTGCGGTTTATTTATTCAGCATTTCATGAGCGGTCTTGCAGATGGTGGCGGCATCCAGGCCGTACTCACGCAGCAGGTCCCAGGCCGGGCCGGAGCAGCCGAACTTGTCCTGCACGCCCACGCGGCGCACGGGGGTGGGCAGCTTCTCGCTCAGCACGGCGCAGACGGCCTCGCCCAGACCGCCAATGACGTTGTGCTCCTCGGCGGTGATGACCTTGCCGCAGTCCTTGGCAGCCTTGAGGATGATCTCCTCGTCCAGAGGCTTGATGGTGTGGATGTTGATGACCCGGGCGTGGATGCCCTCGGCGGCCAGCTGTTCGGCGGCGATGCGGGCCTCGTTGACCATCAAACCGGTGGCGATGATGGCAATGTCGCTGCCATCGGTGATCTGCTCACCCTTGCCGATCTCGAAGTGATAGTTCTCTGCATCGTGGAACACGGGCACAGCCAGACGGCCAAAGCGCAGGTAGACGGGGCCTTCCATGGCAAAGGCGGCGCGCACGGCGGCGCGAGCTTCCACGTCATCGGCAGGGCAGATGACGGTCATGCCGGGGATGCTGCGCATGAGGGCAAAGTCCTCGCAGCACTGGTGGGAAGCACCGTCCTCACCCACGGAGATGCCGCCGTGGGTGGCGCCGATCTTCACGTTCAGGTGGGGGTAGCCGATGGAGTTGCGCACCTGCTCAAAGGCACGGCCAGCGGCGAACATGGCAAAGCTGGAAACAAAGGGCACATAGCCCATGGTGGACAGGCCGGCGGCCACGCCCATCATGTTGCCCTCGGCGATGCCGCAGTCAAAGTGGCGGTCCGGGTAAGCCTTGCGGAACATGCCGGTCTTGGTGGCAGCAGCAAGGTCTGCGTCCAGCACCACCAGCTCGTCGTGGCCTTCGGCGGCCAGCTCCTTCAGGGTGTTGCCGTAGCTTTCACGGGTAGCGATCTTCTTCACGTCTGCCATCTTACTTATCCTCCTGTTCCAGCGCGGCGTATGCGGCGTTCAGTTCCTCAATTGCGATCTTGTACTCGTCGTCATTGGGGCCCTTGCCGTGCCAGTCCACCGAGTTGGTCATGAAGGAAACGCCCTTGCCCTTGGTGGTGTCCATGATGACACAGGTGGGCTTTTCGCTTTCGGCGTGGAAGGCGTTCACGGCGGCCTCGATCTGGTCGTAGTCGTGGCCGTCGATGGTCAGCACGTTGAAGTTGAAGGCCTTCATCTTGTCTTCCAGCGGCTCGCTGCTCATGACCGTCTCGGTGCTGCCGTCGATCTGCAGGCGGTTGCGGTCCAGGAACACGCACAGGTTGGAAAGCTTATAGTGGGCGGCAAACATGAAGGCCTCCCAGCACTCGCCTTCCTCCACCTCGCCGTCGCCCACGATGGCAAAGACGTTGATGGGCTTGCCCGCGTGCTTGGCACCCAGGGCCATGCCGCAGGCGGCAGAGATGCCCTGGCCCAGGCTGCCGGTGGACATATCCACGCCCGGGGTCTCGTTCATGTTGGGGTGGCCCTGCAGATAGCTGCCGATCTTGCGCAGGGTCTTGAGGTCTTCCACCGGGAAGTAACCGCGCTCGGCCAGCGCTGCATACAGTGCCGGGGCGGCATGGCCCTTGGACAGCACCAGACGGTCGCGGTCGGCCTTCTTCGGGTCCTTCGGGTCAATGTTCATTTCCACGAAATAGAGGTAGCTCAGCAGTTCGGCGATGTCCAGACTGCCGCCCGGATGACCGCACTTTGCGCTGTGCGTGCCCTCGATCACGCCCATGCGGATGTGACAGGCGTGCTTTGCCAGGGTGAGTTTTTCTGCATTTGTCATGATGGTCCTCCCGTATGAACCTCAGAATTGCAAGCGTTCAAAAAAGCCTTTCGTCAGCGCCGGAACGGCCAGCCGCCCCCGGCGCGCTCTTTTTCAAGTTTATATTAGCTATTCTGTGCAGAAAGGTCAAGCTTCTTCATGCAAAATGTACACACGCGGGGAAATATCCGTGGAAATTGGCCGCTTTTTGGTCAAAATGCAGGCTTTTTGCCGCATCTTGACAAGGCCGGGCACATCTGCTATATTTTTCACAGATTTCCGGCACGAAGCCGGGTGTGCGGGTCGAAGCTCGTTTTCTCCATCCCGATGGAGCATTTATCCAAAACGCGTGTCTGCGCCCTTTGTGCGCAGCGCCGCAGCGCGCCGAAAGCCCCGGCAGGTTTTCCGGCACTGCTCTTTTATTATTTACAGACGCCACGAAGGGGTCTGCTTTTGGTGCGAACACCAAAGGCAGACCCTTTTTTCTTGGCTCCCCCTTTGGGGGAGCTGGCGCGTCAGCGCCTGAGAGGGCGAGGCCGCTTCAAACGACACACATTCGCCCTCTCCGTCATTGCTGCGCAATGCCACCTCTCCCAAGGGGAGAGGCAAGAAGCAATGGAATCAAAGGAGGAAGCTTTCATGAAAACCAAAACCAATTCCACCACCCGCAGCATCGTGCTGGCGGCGCTGTTCCTGGCACTGGCCTTCGTGCTGCCCATGGTCACCGGCCATGTACCGCAGGTGGGCAACATGCTTTGCCCGATGCATTTCCCCATTCTGTTGTGCGGCTTCGTGCTGGGCGGGCCGTGGGGCCTGGCCGTGGGCTTCGTGGCCCCGCTGCTGCGCTCGGTGCTGTTCGGCATGCCGCCGATGTTCCCCATCGCCATCTCCATGGCCTTTGAGCTGGCCGCCTACGGCCTTGTGTCCGGCCTCGTCTGGCGCAAGGTGAAGCACACCCTGCCCATGATGTACGCCGCCCTCGTCACCGCCATGGTGGCGGGCCGCCTGGTGTGGGGCGCAGTGCGCTTCGTGCTGGCAGGCCTGACCGGCTCGTCCTTCCCCTTCAGTGCCTTCCTTTCCGGCGCGCTGCTCACCGCCGTGCCCGGCATCATCGCCCAGCTGGTGCTCATCCCGTTGATTTTGGTGGCACTGCAGAAGGCAAAATTGATGGATTGACTTACGATTTAGAATGCCCTCCGCTTTGCTCTGGGCATAAACAGCGGAAATTTTATTTTTATTATTACAGAACAGCAGCGGCTGCGGCCGCTGCTGTTCTGTTTTTTCACAGGAGAGGCCGTAATGAAAGTGCCCTGCTGCCCGTTACATCTTTTCCCGTAAAAAAGCGAACCGGCAAAGCCCGCAGGCTTTGCCGGTTCGCAGTTGAAAATCAAATCCTTTGAAATTGGTCAGAGCATCGTGGAGACCATTTTCAATCAGTTCTTCTTACCGGTCAGGAACTCCGGCAGGGGCTTGCCCTGCTTGAGCCACTGGTGATACTCGGCGGTGGCGGCAAACTCCACGTCACCGGCAGAGTTCAGGGCCGTCTCCACAGAGTCCTGCACCACGCCGATGATGAAGCCGACGCCCACCATCTGCATGGCAACATCGTTGGAGATGCCGAACAGGGAGCAGGCCATGGGGATGAGCAGCAGGGAGCCGCCGGCCACGCCGGAAGCACCGCAGGCACCCAGAGCGCTCATGGCGCTCAGCACGATGGCGGCAGGCAGGGACACCTGAATGCCCAGGGTGTTGGCTGCGGCCAGGGTCATGATGGTGATGGTGATGGCGGCACCGTCCATGTTGATGGTAGCGCCCAGCGGGATGGACACGGAGTACATGTCCTTGTCCAGACCCAGCTTTTCGCACAGGGCCATGTTCACGGGGATGTTGGCGGCGGAACTGCGGGTGAAGAAGGCGGTCAGGCCGGACTCACGCAGGCAGCGGAACACCAGCGGGTACGGGTTGCAGCCCAGGTAGAGGAACATGATGAAGGGGGAGACGATGAGGGCCATGAACAGCATGGTGCCCACCAGCAGGGCCAGCAGCTTGCCGTACTGGGTGAAGATGGCCAGACCGTTGCCGGAAACATTGGTGTAGACCAGACCCATGATGCCGAAGGGTGCCAGGTTGATGATCCAGCGCACGATCTGGGAAACGGCGTCAGCGGTGTTGGCCATAAAGGTCTTGGTGGTGTCAGAGCCGATCTTCTTCATGGCCACGCCGAACATGCAGGCCCAGAACAGGATGCCGATGTAGTTGCCGCTCATGATGGCACTGACGGGGTTTGCCACAAAGTTCGTCAGCAGGGTGCCCATCACTTCGCCCAGACCCTGAGGCACCACGTCGGACTGGGCAGCGTCTGCCAGCACGACGGTGACCGGGAACAGGAAGCTGGTGACGACCGCGATGGCCGCCGCCAGGAAGGTGGTGAGCATGTACAGCCAGATGACCGTGCCGAAGCGGCGGTCCAGCTTGGACGAACCCTGTGCCAGGGCACTTGCCACGATGACGAACACCAGCACCGTGGCGATGCCCTTCAGGGCGCCGACAAACAGGTTGCCAAATTCGCCCACCCAGCCGGCACCGGGAGCCACCAGCGCCAGCACAGCGCCGACGATCAGGCCGATCAGGATGCGAACGATCAGGCTGATGCCGTTGTAACGGGCAACTGCCTTGTTCAACGTTTTCATATAGACACTCCTCTTTCCTATCGTACGCCATTGGCGCACAGTTTCCTGTCTCTTACACAAGGACGGGTGTTATTATAGCACAGACGGCAAAGAAATGAAAGCGCTTTCAGACATTTTTCGTTCACAAATTTGCGTTCAGGTCGGTGCCCATAGGGGTTTTCTGCTGAACTGTATTTGTAGCAAGGACAGTTTTGCTTTTCCGAAAAAATAAAGCCGGAACGGCTTTGACCGCTCCGGCTTTTCAAAATAAAAATTTCAGCTCACATACCCATCGGTCGCGCTGATGATGTTCGCATTGCCCTCCAGGCTTTCGTACACATCCACCACCGCGTAGTGCATCTCTGCTCCCGGGTACACCACCGTCGCTTCACACAGGATGCGATAGTTGGTGCCCGCCACGGTCTGGGTGCTCAGCAGGGCCACCGGCACATAATCTACGCCCACAAAGCCTGCCGTGGCTTTGTCAAAGGCGGCCTGCGCTTCCCCGGTCAGGGCCGGAGACTCCGCTTCCTGCCATGCGCCCACAGCGCCTTCCTCATAGTCCAGATCGGTCAGGCAGAGCGCGTCGCCGATCTCCACGATCTCGGCCCTGCCAAGCCAGTTCTTGCTCACCGTGGCCACCACATATTCCTCCTGCGCGCCCGGGTACACCACCGTGGCCTTGCACAGGATGCGGTACTGCCTGCCGGAAGCGGTGGTGCGGCTGGCCAGCAGGGCATAGGGCGTATAGGAAACGCCTTCCAGCCCGTCAAAGGCCTTGTCGAACACCTTGCGCACCGTGTCGGTGAGGGCCGGGTCGGCGGCACGCTTCCAATTGCCGGAAATGCAGTTTTCCTCGCTGACCGCCGCGGCAGGCTCTGCCGTCTTTGCCGCCTGTGCCGAAAGGGCCGACGCCTGCACCGCGCCGCCTGCCAGCAGGGAAAGGGCCATGGCTGCCGTCATACAGACCGAAACCGTCTTTTTCATAGAAAGATTTCCTTCTTTTATCCATATTGTTTCCGGGCCGGGTGCCCGGTTTTGTCTCGTCATCTGGAACACGAAGGAGCGCGGCGCCAAATTGCAGGGTTTCCGAAATTTTTCCAGAAAAAATGCCCGCGCACGGGCGGACCCGGTGCACAGGCATTTTGCGGCTTATTCCAGCGGCTGGGTCGCGGCCAGCTTCTGGTAGGCGTAGCGCGGCGAACCATCCCGTACATGGATGATGCCGCAGCGGGTGAAGCCGTTCTTTTCCAGCAGGTGCTGCATGATCTTGTTGTCGGCGTGGGTATCGGCCCGCAGGCTCTGGCAGTGTTCCAGGCTCCACTCCAGCACCGCCGAAGCGACGCCCTTCTGCCTGCCGGCCGAAGCCAGCCGGTGCACCGTGCCATAAGGCAGCGTATCGTTCAGCCACCGGCCGTCCTCAATGACGGCATAGGTCGGGTCTGCACCCAGAATGAAGGCGAACACGGCCTCGATCTGGCCGTTGACCACATAGACGAACAGACGGTTCGAGTCGATATCCTCCTCCAGCATCTCCTGCGGAGGGTAGTTGTCGCCCCACTGGGTCGGGTTGCCCGATCCCTTCATGGCAGCGCGTGCATGGTCGTAGATCTTCAGGATCTGCGGCAGGTCCCCTCTGACTGCACCACGAAACATTCATTCCACCTCTTTCGACTGCGCCGCACCCTTCCGGCACGGCTGGGATTTGCCTTATTGTACTACATTTTACCAGAAAAATCCAGTTCTTGCGCCAGCCGCCCGCAAAACGCCCCGAAACGCCAAAAAGCAGGGCACAGCCGGGGCCGTGTCCTGCCAATGGGGGAATGAAGCTTTTTCATGCGCTGGTGCGCACGCGGGCGGCGCGCACCTGGCGGTACTCCCGCGGGCTCAGGCCGTAGCGCTCGTGGAACAGGCGGTAGAAATAGCTGGTGTTCTCGTAGCCCACCAGCGTGATGATCTGCTGGATGTTCATGTCGCTGCGGCGCAGAAGGCGCGCCGCCGTTTCCATGCGGTGCTTCTGCAGCAGCTCCTTGTAGGTGCGGCCGGTCTGGGCCCGCACGCACTCGCTGACGTAGGCCAGCGAGACGCCGTAGGCTCGCGCCACATTGGACAGGCTGGCTTCGCGGTAGTTTTGGGTGATTTCTTTCAGCGCCGCCTGCACCAGCGCTTCACGGCTGACCATCTCGGCGCGGGCTTCCAGCGGGATATCCTTACACTGTGCCATATAAATTTCCTCCGTAAAGGGTGCGGCGGGCGGGGACTGGGGGAGAAAGCCGGACGCCCGCCGCACAGGGTTCGCAGGTTTTTGAGGAACCTTACACTCTCTATACGAACTGCCCGGGCAGAATATTGCAAAAAAGCTAAAATTTTTTTGTTATTTGCCGTCCACGAATTTCGTCCCACCGAAAAAGGCCGCCTCTGCAGCGCAGAAACGGCCTTTTTCAGGAGAAATAAAGAAAACACGAAACCCTCAAAAATGAGGTGGAGAAAGACTTTAGAACATACTCTCGTCCTTGTATCTGCCGCTGCGCACGAACTGCACCCACTCGGCCACATTCACGGCGTGATCGCCGATGCGCTCCAGATACTTGATGACCATCAGCAGGTCCAGCGCAGCGTCCACTTTGGCGGGGTTGGCCGCGATCTCCTGCGCCAGGGTGTGCTTGATGGCGTTGAAGTCGTAGTCCACCGCGTCGTCGGCGGCAATGACCTGCCGGGCAGCCAGCTCGTCCTCGTTGGTCAGCGCGGCCAGGGCGTCCAAAATCATCTGGTACGCCTTGCGGCCCATGGCGATGGCCTGACTGACGGCGGGGTCGCCTTCCTTGCGGACGGTGACGAGGTGCGGGATGATCTCGGCGATGTCGGCGGCATGGTCGCCGATGCGCTCGATGTCGGTGACCACCTTCATGGCAGTGGAGATGCGGCGCAGGTCGCCCGCCACCGGCTGCTGGCGCAGTAACAGGGTCATGCAGCGGTGCTCGATGTCCCGCTCCATGTTGTTGATGCGGCTGTCGCCCTTCACGATGCTCTTGGCCGCGTCGGCGTCGGCGGTGCACAGCGCTTCCAGCGCAGCCTCCACGGCCTCGGCGGAGTTGTTGCCCATCTCCACCAGAGCCGCCTTGAGGGCTTCCAGGTCGCTGTCGTATTGTTTGCGGATGCTCATTGGTTTTGTCCCTCCTCAGTTTAGCCGAACCGGCCGGAGATGTAGTCCTCGGTGCGCTTATCCTGCGGCGCACTGAAGATCTGTGCCGTGGGGCCCACTTCCACCAGCTCACCCAGCAGGAAGAAGGCGGTGCGGTCGCTGATACGGGCCGCCTGCTGCATGTTGTGGGTGACGATGACCACGGTGTAGTTCTTTTTCAGCTCGCTCATCAGTTCTTCCACCTTCATGGTAGAGCCGGGGTCCAGGGCGCTGGTGGGTTCATCCATCAGCAGCACTTCGGGCTTAACCGCCAGGGCGCGGGCGATGCAAAGGCGCTGCTGCTGCCCGCCGGAAAGGCCAAGGGCGCTTTTTTTCAGGCGGTCCTTCACCTCGTCCCACAGGGTTGCGCCCCGCAGCGAGCTTTCCACCAGCTCGTCCAGCTCGGCCTTGTTGCGCACGCCGTGCAGTTTGGGGCCGTAAGTGATGTTGTCGTAGATGCTCATGGGGAAGGGGTTTGCCTTCTGGAACACCATGCCCACACGGCGGCGCAGGTCGGTCAGCTCCATCTCGCGGGCAAAGATATCCTCGCCCTTCAGCCGCACATCGCCCTCGATGCGCACATTGGGCACCAGGTCGTTCATGCGGTTGAGGGTTTTCAAAAAGGTGGATTTGCCGCAGCCGGAAGGGCCGATGAGGGCGGTGATCTCCCGCTCGCCCACGTCCAGCGAGATATTTTTCAGCGCCTTGAAGTCGCCGTACCAGAGGTTCAGGTCTTTTGCCGAGATGACCGGCATGTTCGTGTTTTCCATAGAGTACCTCATTGTTGAATTTCAACAGGAAGTTTACCGTTTCGACCCTTCCCGTGAAAATGTAGATTTGAAAAATCCGCAGATTTTTCAAATCTACGAAATTAAAAATAATTTTTCCGCTATTCATGGCCAGAGCGCAACAACGACGACCGCCGCCAGTGGCGGAAACAGGGAGGAGTTGTTGGGGCAGCGGCCAGCAAGACGCAAGTGCCGCCCAAGGCGCGATGCGGATGCTGGGGGCCGCAACCCGATAAGCGGAGGCCATTTCAAATGGTTATGCTCTGGAAACAGTAAAATCAAATTTCACTGTTTCTGTTTCAGTTTATCCTTCGCCAGCCGCGCCGCCAGATTGATGGCCAGCACCAGCACCAGCAGCACCGCGCCAATGCCCCATGCAGAGGCAAAGTCGCCGTCCTCAAAGGCGCGCAGGTACAGCAGCACCGAAAGCGTTGCGCCGTTGGAGGTGTAGGCTTTCACCACACCCTTGGCGATGACCTCGGCCGCACCGGCGGTGAACAGCAGGGCGGCGCTTTCGCCCACGATGCGGCCTACAGCCAGGATGCAGCCGGTGACGATGCCGTCGATGCTGCAGGGCAGCACGATGGTGC
>ENA-UOIZ01000458-UOIZ01000458.1-human-gut-metagenome-genome-assembly--contig:-P88-NODE-458-length-42397-cov-110.352463_pt1 | contig 42397 bp, 30 predicted proteins | sample MGYA00242336_ERZ723883 | MGnify/ENA metagenome assembly ERZ723883 | reverse complement strand
GCCAACGTGAAAAATTCGCGGCGCATCTTGGCGCATTCTCATTTGGAAATAGTATTAAATCGTGCTGTGTTTTAAGGGAAAAGCTAAAAATCCACACAAAAAAGGGCAGGAAATGCGTCTCCTGCCCTTTTTTTATTGCCTTGTTTTCCGATATTCCCCCGGCGTCAGCCCGGTAATCTGCTTAAACCGGCGGATAAAGCTGTTCAAATTGTAGTACCCCACCGACTCGGACACCATTTGCAGCGGCATCGTCGTGCTTTCCAGCAGGGAGCACGCTTTGCGGATGCGCAGGTCAGCGACGTAGCTGGTCAGCGTGTCGCCGGTCTGCTGCTTGAAGTACTGGCTTAAGTAGCCGGAGGAAAGGTCGAGCTTGGCGGCAACGTCCTGCAGGGAGAAGCTGCAGTCGTCGTAGCTGTCCGCGATGCAGGTGTAGATGCGCTGGAGCAGCTCCGTCACCGGCGCGCCGCTCTCGGCGGTGTCCGGCACAAGCGCCTTCGGGTCGGGCTCCAGCAGGTGGAGCATGAAGGCAAGGTAATCATCCACCGTGCGCAGATAGGTGATGGTGAACAGGTCGTCCATGTTCACCTGCCGCGCGCCGCCCGCCATCAGCAGCTGCACGGCGGAGTTGCAGTAGCTTTTCGCCAGCAGGGAGGGCACGCAGTCCGCCTTCAGCCCGTCGATGAAGCGGCGGATGGTCTGCATCTGCTGCTGCGGGGTCTGGGCGGGCAGGTCGTTCAGGAGGGCGAGGCGGTCGGAGGACGGCACATCAAGGGTGCGCGTCAGCTCGTGATACGGAATCAGCTGATGCTGTCCGCGGATGAAGTGCTCCTTGACGGCTTGCGTGGCTTCAAAACAGGCGGTGGAGAGGTGCGCCACGTCGGTGCAGCAGTTGGACATGCCGATGGAGAACACGAGATTGTATTTTTCGCTGCTGATGTCCAGCAATCGGCGGCAGCAATCCGCCAGCTTCGATTCCTCGTCCGCCTCCATGCCAACCAGACAGACGAACATGGAGTGCTCGAACAGCTCGCGGAACTGCCACGTGAAGTCATCCCCGAAGCACTCCGCAAAGATGGCGGACAGCGTCTGCCGGGGGATGGCGGTATCCTGATTGAAGGCGCGCAGCATCAGCACCTGATAGCACGGCTTGGTGAAGGACATGCCCAGCGCTTCCGCCTCTACATTATAGGAAGCGAAAGAGTCGAATTTGCCCTTGAGCAGCGAAAACAGCAGCGAATCCTTCAGCGCCTGCCCGTCGGGGGAGGTCATCAGCTGACTGCGCATGTGGTTGTTCTGCTCGGCGAGGGAGGCAATCGCATCCTTCAGCGACTCCAGATCATCCGCATCCGACCGCCCCAGCGATTCGGTCAGCTCCTGTATCGGGCGGTAATTCACCTTCATCGCATAGTGGATGACCAGCGTGCCCGCCGCCAGCACCACCAGCAGGAACAGCGCCAGCATCGCCTGTGCGCGGTAGAGCGGCGCAAGCGTCTCGCTCACGGGGAGGAAGAAGTAGTACGTCCAGTTCAGGACGGAGGACGGCTCGCGGTAGATGAGGTAATTCGTGCCGTGCAGGCGGATGGTGCTGATGCCGTCGGTCAGCGGCGCATCCAGTGCCATCGTCGATACGACGACCTGCCCGCTGCTGTCCAGTATCGCGCCCTGCTGGCTGGGGGCGCTCTCCGGCGAGAGGAAGGACAGGAAGTGCCGCTCCTGCACGAAGAAAATCAGGACGCTGTTTTGCAGGCGCGAAAAGACCGACGGCGTGTTGATGAACGCCAGATAGCGTTCCGCGCTGCCGCTCCGCTGTGCCGTGCGGATGATGCGGCGGCTGCTGTCGGCAAGGCTGCTCGCCACGGGGTCGCCTTCCGGGAAGGAGAAGATGCGGTCGAAGAACAGCGCGGCGGAGTACACGGCAGTGGAGGTGTACACCATCTTGGCGTCCGCGTCCGCCAGCGCAATTTCGGAAATCAGGGTGGAGGGGGCAAGCAGATTCTTGAACTCGTTCACCAGCCGCAGGTCGCGCACGGGACTGGGCGCTTCTAAATAATAGGAAAAGAAATTCTGATTGACTGTCGAAATCTGGTACTCAATGTCGTAAATCTGCTGGAGGTCGCTGTCCATCTCCTGCACGCTCTGCTGCACGAGCGCGCGGTGGTTGTCCTCCAGATTCGTCCGCAGCTGCCGGATGAAGAACACCTGCGACACGAAAACGAGGGCGATGATGGCGGTCAGCAGCAGCGCGCCATAGGATGCCAGATACTTATAGTACGTCTTGGAATGATGCCCGAACATGTTCCCTTCTCCTCCCAGTCACATGGGTTTATTCTATCACAAATCCACCATTTTTTCAAGGAAAGAGGGGGCAAAACGCAAATACTGCATATAAAAAGGGGGCATCTACAATTTTTTAGGTGGTGATTTTGTGTCCTGCATGGGAAAATGACGACCGAAAAACACAAAAACCATCATTTTGAAGATTGAAAACCGCCGCCTGTGAGAGAATACGCTTGAAACAAGTCCCCCCGAAAATGACGGCGGTGTGCAGCGGGGCACGCCGAAGAGGAGGAAAAACCAAGTGAAGCGTAGCATCGTGCTGTCTCTGATTCTGGCGATTTGCTGCTTATTGCCATTCACCGCGTCGGCAGAGGAATGGTCGGATTTCTTCGCGCTGAACGAGGAAACCGCTATCGGCTATGACGAGGCGCTGACATCGTATCAGGATACCCCGAACGCGCCGGCAGGTACGCGGATTGAACTGCTGCCCAGCGCGGCGATTTTGTCGGGGGATGCGGTGCTTGCGCAGGAGACCATCATCACCGGCGACGGCGAAAGCACGGCGGTCTGGACGGTGGATGTGCCCGTGACTGGACTGTACGAATTGGAAATCACCTACTTCGCGCAGGACGGCAACGAGGCGAAAGTGCAGCGCCGCTTGACCATCGACGGCATCGTGCCGTATGAGGAAGCGAACAACATCTGCTTATACCGCCGCTTTGTGGAGCGGGCGAGCGAAATCGGCCGCAAGAACTCCATCGACGATGAAGTGTGGGCGCGGCAGGATGAAATCCACCTCTGGCAGACCGTCCGCGCGGCGGATGGGCAGGGCGTGTATGTTGACCCGCTCAAATTCTGCCTGACGGCGGGCCGCCACGAGATTTCCCTACATTATGTAGACCAGCCGGTGACACTGGGCACGCTGGCGCTGGTCGCCCCGGCGGTTCATCCGACTTACGCGGAAGCGGCGGCGGGCTACGCGGCGCAGGGACTGAAAGCGGCGGACAAGGACGTGCAAATCAAGTTTCAGGCGGAAAACAGCGCGTGGCGCAGTGAGAACGTCATCCGCCGCGAATCCGATGCCGACCCGATGACCGAGCCGCGTTCCGGCGCGAACCGCGTGCTGAATGTGATGGGCGGCTGGCGCTGGCGGCTGGGGAATGCGGCGGTCGCGTGGGATTTCGACGTGCCGGAGGACGGGCTGTACGCCATCACCCTGAAGGTGCAGCAGAACAATGACGCGGGGATGCCCTCCTATCGGCAGATTATGGTGGACGGCGAAATTCCCTTCGACGAGCTGCGGCTGTACTCCTTCCCGTACAGCGACCAGTGGTATGCCGAGACGCTGCACGGCGCGGACGGCGAACCGTACCTCTTCCACCTGACGAAGGGCACGCACACGCTGACGATGACCGTGAAGCTGGGGGCGATTGGCGAAATCATGACGCGCACGGAGGCGGACACCGCGTATCTCAGCGAGATTCACCGCGAAATCGTCAAAATCACGGGCACTGACCCTGACTACAACTACGAATACGACCTCTACCGCACGATGCCGGGGTTGTCCGATCAGCTGCTGCATCTCGTCGACCGCTTGCAGGAAAGCGCCGACTTGCTGGCTTCCATCTCCAACGAAACGACCTCGATGGAGAGCAACTATCGCCAAATCATCGACCAAATGCGCTTCTTCGCGGAGGATGTTGACCGCATCCCGCGCGCGCTCAGCGACATGGACAACGCACAGTCCAACCTCGGCACGTACATTTCGTCCATTGAGAAGTGCCCGCTGGCGGTGGACTACATCGTCGTGCACGCGCCGGAAGCAAAGGTGGAAATCACCACGTCGAACTTCTTCCAGCGCATGGGCGTGACGGTGGAAAACTTCCTCGCGTCCTTCCACAAGGATTACGATTCCGTCGGGCTGATTGTGGATGAAAACGCGCCGGATGAGGCGGAAAAAACGGTGCTGGATGTGTGGATTGGCCGCGGCACGGAGTGGGGCGAAATTCTGAAGGAATTGGCAGACGAGGACTTCACGCCAAAGACGGGCATCGTCGTCAACCTGCATGTGCTGCCGTCCGGGCAGCTGGCGACGGGGTCAGTCAACACCATTCTGCTCAGCGTGACCTCCGGCACAGCGCCGGACGTGGCGCTCTCGGTGGACTACAACCTGCCCGGCGAGTTCGCCTTCCGCGAAGCCGTGGTGGATTTGACCCAATTCGACGATTTTGAGGAGGTCGCGAGCCAGTTCTACGAATCGAGCCTCGTGCCCTACACCTACCGCGGCGGCGTGTACGCCCTGCCGGAGACGATGGACTTCACCGTCATGATTTACCGGCAGGACGTGATGCGCGAGCTGGGCATCGACCTGCCCGAAACGTGGACGGATTTGTACCAGCGCGTGCTGCCCCGGCTGTACGAGAACAACATGAGCTTCTCCCTGCCGGTGGACACGTCGGTATCTTCCAACTCGCCCGGTGCGCTGCGCGGCTTCACGATGCTGCTGCTGCAAATGGGCGGCGAATACTACAACGGCGACGGTGAATCCTCCGCGCTGGACACGCCTGAAGCCTACAAGGCGTTCAAATTCTGGACGGACATGTACGCCAACTACGGCATTGACGCGGAAAGCAACTTCTTCACCCGCATCCGCACGGGCACGATGCCCATCGGCATCAGCAACTACACGGGCTACTTGCAGCTGCTCACGAGCGCGCCGGAGCTCTACGGCCGCTGGTCGATTGCGCCCGTCCCCGGCACGGTGCAGGCGGACGGCACAGTCAGCCACGCGGTGGGCACAACGGCATCCACGGCGGGGGTCATCCTCAGCCAGTCGGACAAGCAGGAGGCGGCGTGGACATTCCTGAAGTGGTGGATGAGCGCGGAAACGCAGACGCGCTACGGGCGTGAATTGGAAGCAATCCTCGGCACGGGCGCGCGCTGGAACACCGCGAACGTTGAATCCTTCTTCTCGCTCCCGTGGGATGCCCGCCATGCGCAGATTATCAAGGCGCAGATGGAGAGCGCCCGCGAGCAGATGATTGTGCCCGGCGGCTACTTCACGGGCCGGCACATCATCAACGCATGGAACAGCGTGGTGGTGAACAACAAGGATGCCCGCGACATGCTGGAGAAGGCAGTCAAGGACATCAACAAGGAACTGAACAACAAGCGCAAGGAATTTGGATTGGATAATTAAGGAGGATAGCCCGTGACTGCCATCTGCCAGAAGAAAAACAAAGGGATGCGTGCGTGGCTGCGCAAAAATGCGGTCGGCTACGCCTTCCTGATGCCGTTCCTCGTTCTGTTTGCGATTTTCGTCATCGTGCCGGTCGGCGTGGCGATGTACTACTCGCTGACGAACTACAACATGATTCAAGCGCCCAAGTTCGTGGGCTTAAGCAACTACGCACAGCTGATTCTGGACGACGACGTGTTCCTGATTTCGCTCAAGAACACGCTGCTGCTGGCGGTCGTCACCGGGCCGCTGGGGTACTTCGCCTCCTTCCTCATGGCGTGGATTATCACGCTGGTGAAGAAGGGGCGCGGCTTCTTCTCGATGGCGTTCTACGCGCCGTCGCTCACCTCCGGCGTGGCAATGTCCACCATTTGGCTGATTCTCTTCTCCGGCGACCGCTACGGCTACATCAATAACCTGCTCCTGCGCTTCGGCATCATCATGGAGCCGATTCTGTGGACGAAGGATGCGGATTACGTCCTGCCGGTCATCATGATTATCACCATTTGGATGAGCATGGGCAACGGCTTCCTGTCCTTCCTCGCGGGCTTCCAGAACATTGACCCGTCGATGTACGAGGCGGGGCGCGTGGACGGCATCAAGAACAAGTTTCAGGAGCTGCGGCTGATTACTATTCCGCTGATGAAGCCGCAGATGCTCTTCGGTGCCATCAACTCCATCGTGGGCGCGTTCGCCGTGTTTGACGTGGCGACGGCGGTGGCGGGTATGCCCAGCCCAAACTACGCCGCGCACACCATCGTCGCCCACCTGTACGATTACGCCTTCACCCGCTTCAACATGGGCTATGCATCCTCCGTGGCAATGGTGCTGTTCCTCATCACCTTCTTCCTCGGCAGATTGTGTATGCGCCTGTTCCACGACGAAACATGATACTATTTCCAGATTCGCCTGCGCCATCTGCTTGCGCCTTTTTGATTCTGGCGTCCACTCATTCCACTTAGCGTAGCGCTGCTACGCTGCGTTTCATTCGTGTTAGCCAGAACGCAAAAATTCGCGGCGCATCTTGGCGCATTCTTATCTGGAAATAGTATAAGAAAGGAGTGCGAACCATGTCGACGGTATCCCTCAAAATCAGCAGAAAGCGCATTCGGATGCATCGGCCTTCCTTCTCGCGGGTGATGCTGTACATCTTCCTCTGCCTGATGGTGGTGGTCTGCGCGCTGCCGCTGTTCGCAATGGTCTGCCGCGCGCTGATGCCGCTGGATGAACTCTACCTCTATCCGCCGCGCCTCATCGTGCAGAAGCCGACGCTGCGCAATTTCTCGGATTTGCTGACTTCGCTTTCCTCCTCCACCGTGCCGTTTACGCGCTACATCTTCAACAGCCTGTTCACCACTGTCGCGACGGTGCTCGCGTCGATTCTGGTGTGCTGTCTGGGTGCATACGGGCTGGTGAAGCACCGTCCGGCGGGGTCGAACATCATCTTCGGCATCGTGGTGGCGGCGCTGTCCTTCTCCACCCACGTCACGACGATTCCCAACTACTTGGTCGTCAACAAACTGGGGCTCGTGAACACCTGCTGGGCGCTGATTATCCCCAAAATCGCCGTGGCGTACAACTTCTTTCTGGTCAAGCAGTTCTGCGAGCAGCTACCGGACTCCATTCTGGAAGCGGCGCGCATCGACGGCGCACGCGAGCTGCACATCTTCTGGAAGATTGCCATGCCGCTGCTCAAGCCCGCATGGACGACCTTGGCGGTGTTCTCCTTCGTCAGCAACTGGAATGACTACTTCTCGCCCCTCATCTTCATTCAGTCCAACGCGCTGAAGACGATGCCGCTGGCGTTGCAAACCATGTCGGGCGGCGCGGGCGTGGTGGCGCGCGCGGGCACGGTGGGCGCGGCGACGTTCCTGACCACGCTGCCGTCGATTCTTGTGTTTGCCATCATGCGCGGCAAGGTGATGGAAACCATGTCCTATTCGGGCATCAAGTCGTAAGGGAGGCAAACGATGATGAAACGATTCTGCGCATGTCTCCTGACGGCACTGCTGATGATGTCAAGCGCTTTTGCGGCGGTTGGGGTCGATGCCTTCGTCGCCGACAAGGACGAGAATTATATCCCGATTCCGGCGGCGTACGAGGTGTACACGACGTTCAAGAACCTTGATGACTACGGCTTCATGAATCACCCGGAGGACATTTTCATCGGCAAGGACAACCTGCTCTACGTCGCGGACACGGAGAACAACCGCGTGCTGGTGATGAACCGCGAAGGCGTGGTGCTGGAGGAAATCACCGAAGCGTGCGGCAAGAAGCTCTCCAAGCCGCGCGGCGTGTACGTCGGCGACGACCTGTCCATCTGGATTGCCGACACGGGCAATCTGCGCTTGGCGACGCTGAACGCCGACCGCACTGACCGCAAGGCGTATGGCAAGCCTGATTCGGCGCTGCTGGAAAACAGCTTCACCTTCGACGTGCAGAAGCTGTTCGTCGCCAACACGGGGTACATCTACGTCCTCAAGGGCGCGAACCTGATTGCCATCGACGAGGCGAACAACTTCCGCGGCTACCTCGGCGCGGACGACGTGGGCTTCTCGCTCTCGCGCACGCTCATCCGCATGTTCGGCTCAAAATCGCAGATTGAGCGCACGGTGAAGCAGGAGCCTGCGAGCTACTCCAACTTCTACATCGGCGCGGACAACATGATTTACGGCATCCTGTCCAACAAGGAAACCGCGCAGATTCGCAAGCTGAACTCCGTCGGCAACAACACCTACGAGACAAAGAAATACGGCTTCACCTTGGAGGACAAGGAAGGCAAGCCGCTCCACCCGACGATGGCGGACATCACGGTGGAGGCCAACGGCATCATCACCGTGGTTGATCGCATCACGGGGCTGATTTACCAGTACGACCAAGAAGGCAACCTGCTGTGCACCTTCGGCGGCATCGGCACGGTTGGCGGGCTGTTCCAGATTCCCGTGTCCATCGACCATGACAGCGAGGGCTTCCTGTATGTGCTGGACTACAACACGGGGTCTATCACCGTGTTCAAACCGACGCACTTCATCAAGCTCATCCATCAGGCGGTGACGCTGCACGGCGAAGGCCGCTATGCCGAGGCGCTGGACTACTGGCAGCAGGCGCTGAAAATCGACAGCAACTACGCGCTGGCGCATCAGGGCGTGGCGAAGGTGATGGGCAAGCAGGAGAACTGGGAGGACGCGCTGGCATCCTACTATCTGGCGGATGACAAGGAGGGCTACTCCGAGGCGTTCGCGGAATACCGGCACGAGACGTTCCGGCAGCACTTTGTGCCGATTGTGCTGGGCATTGCCGTGGGTGCGCTGCTGCTGGTGAAGCTGCTTGGCTTCCTCAAGAAGAAAGCCGACCAGTGGGCGGACGATGTGCAGATGGGAAGGGGGCTGTGAACCATGAAAAGCCTGAAGCTGTGCCTGATGACCCTCTACCACCCCATTGTTGTGACGGAGCACATCAAGCGCCACCGCGGCGAAAAGAAAAACTGGCTGCCGGTGATTGTCCTGCTCGTGCTGACGCTGGCGGTGCGCATCCTGTCCATCTACGGCACGCACTATCCGCTGGCATCGGTGTCCGTGCGCAAGGCGAACCTGCTGCTGGAGTGCGGCAAGCTGTTTGTGCCCGTGCTGACGTGGGTGCTGGCAAGCTACATGATGACCACGATTTTGGACGGCGAAACGCTGCTTTCCGAAACGCTGCTGTTTTCCGCCTACGCGCTCACACCCTACATCGTCTTTACGCCGATATTGACGCTTGCTTCCCGCATCATGGACGGCAGCCAAATAGGGCTGTTCGCGACGCTGGAGGTCGGCGTGCTGGTGTGGGTCGTGCTGCTGATGATACTCGCGCTCAAGGAAATGAACGGCTACTCCGTCGGCAAAACGGTGCTGATGATTTTCCTCTCCCTCTTCACGATGGTGATGATTTGGGCGATGGTGGTGCTGCTGTTCACCATTGCATCCCAGTTTGTGGGGATGATTCGCGAAATGTTCTACGAAGTGATTTACAGAATTGACTGAATCAGGAGGCAGAAAATGAAAAAACGGATGCTTGTATGCCTGCTGATGATGCTGCTGGCAGTATTCAGCGTCGCGGCGGCGGAAGAGACGCGCATCCCCGTGGCGGAAAACGACCGCTTGGCGCTGTCCCTCTCGGTGGATTTGTGCGGCTTTGAGGTGCTGGATAAGCAGACGGGGGTCACATGGTCATCCAGCATGAATGACCCGACGTTCACCGGCAAGCTGGCGGGGCTGAACCAGAAGAAAGCGAACTCGCTGCTGACGGTCAACGTCACGAACCTCGTCAAGGGCGCAGGCTCGATTACCAACGCCGTGCTGCTGAACGAATCGCAGCTGGGCGCAAGCTACGACCTTGTGGAGAACGGCGTCATCCTCCACTACGATTTGGCGACGACGGGCGTTGCGCTGGATGTGGAGGTGCTGCTGGAGGACGAAAGCGTGCTGGTGCGCGTGCCGTACGAGAGAATCAACTGCTATGCGGATTTCTCCATCGTCTCCATCGACATGATGCCGTACCTCTGCGCCGGTTCGGACAACGCGGACGGCTTCCTGTTCTACCCGGACGGATGCGGCGCAATCCTGAAATTCGACGACTACGCGCATTTCAAGGAGCTGTCGCAGTACTTCAGCATCTACGGAAACGTCGAAAAATCGCAGCAGATGCTGGATTTCTACGATCAGAAGCAGCCAACGGTCATGATGCCCGTCTACGGCATTTCCATCGGCGGAAACGCGATGCTGGCGGTGGTGGAGGAGGGCGCGGAGAGCACCCGAATTTCCGTCAGCCCGTCCACCAAGATTGTGGCGGTCAATACCGTGTGCGCGAACTTCCAGTACCGCCGCGGATTTGATGACATGCGCGTGACGAGCCGCTCCATCAAGACCTACGACAAGAACGCGATGCCGGTGGATTACGCCGTGCGCCTGCTGTTCCTGCCGGAAGGGAAGGACACCTACTCGGATATGGCGGTCACCTACCGCGATTACCTAATGCAGCGCGGCCTGACCGCCGACGTGGGCGAGCAGACCATCGCGATTGACCTGTTCCTCTCCGCGCCGGAAAAAGGGCTGCTGTTTGACACCCAGCGCACCGTGACCACCTTGGCGCAGGTGGGCGAAATCATCGATATTTTCGCGGAAGCTGGCGTGAAGCAGGTCAAGTATGCCCTGAAGGGCTGGACGAAGGGCGGCTACGGGCACTGGCCGGACGCGCTGCCGGTGGAACGCAGTGTTGGCAAGAACAGCGACCTGACCGCGCTGGCGCAGAAAGCGGCGGAATTGGGGTCGACGCTCTCGCTGACGGCGAATTTCGTCGAGGCGGACACGGACACCCGCAGCTACTCCAAGCGCAACGACGTGGTGTACCTCTCCAACTACGCCATCCTGACCGACCCGGACGAGGAAACGTTCATCCTCAGCCCGGAGGTCATTCGCGAAAAGTACGAAGCCTTTGCCAAGGAAGCCGAAAAGCTGTCCGTCAGCGGGCTTCGGCTGGAGCGCGTGGGGCAGTACATTCCGTTCAACTACAACCGCGGGCATGTGTGGACGACCGAGCAGACGCTTGAAGCCTATCAGCAGATGCTGGCGGACGCAAGGGCGAGTCTGGGCGAGGTGAGCGTGCAGGGAGGGGCGATTTGGGCAGCGCCGTATGCAGATTTGCTGACCGAAGTGCCCTACAAGGACAGCGGCTTCCAGTTCACGACCGAGGCCGTGCCGTTCTACCAGCTGGTGATGCACGGCGTGCGCGCGTACACCGCCACACCCGGCAACCTCTCCAGCGACTTAGACCGCGAGATGCTCCGCTGGGTGGAAATGGGCTACATGCCGTATTTCGAGCTGACGTGGAGCAGCACCGAAGAGCTGATGTACACGGACTATCAGAGCCTGTTCACGGCGCAGTACAGCGCGTGGCTGGACAAGGTATCCGCAATTGCCGCGGATTTTGCGGATGGCGACCTGCACAACCTGCGCACCGCGCTGATGATGGAGCACACGAAGATTTCCAGCGACCTCATCCGCGTGCGGTACGACAACGGGATGCAGGTGTACGTCAATTACGCTGACCACGACCAGCAGGCGGACGGCTTGACCATCCCCGCAATGGGCTATCTGGTGACGAAGGAGGGAGCGCAGTGAATCACGGTGCAAAAGCAGGCGGGTGGCAGCGCGCCGGACGGGCGGCATTGACGCTGCTCATCCTCGCGGGTATCGTGTTTGTCGCCTATCACGACTGGGTGATGGCGGTGGCGGCGCTGCTGCTGATTGGCGTGTTCGTCTACACGGATTTGCCGCGCTGGATTTCGGAATCCGCCATCGGCAAGGCGCTTCAGCCGGTAGGGAAGGTGCTTGCACCCATCCGCCGGGGGATTCGGAAAGGCCTTCTGCCGATTGAGAACTTCCTGAAGCGCATCGGAAAAGCGCTGGGCAAGCCCTTCCGCAAGGCGGGCGGCAGAATGACGATGGAGCGCAAGCGTTCCTTCGAGGCGCTGATTTTCCTCGCGCCGTGGCTGGTGGGGTTCTGCCTGTTCTTCTTAGGGCCGATTACCACGTCCATCCGCCTGTCCTTCTCGGAAATTGTGAAGATGAAGGGCTTCCAAATGGGCTTTGTGGGGCTGGAGAACTACCGCCACATCTTCTTCTACGATTTGAACTTTGTGCCTATGTTCTTGCAAACGGTGTCGGACACGCTGCTGAATACGCCGATTTGCCTCGTGTTCTCGCTGGCGATTGCCATCCTGATTAACCGCCCGATGAAGGGACGCGGGTTCTTCCGCGCGGCGTTCTTCATTCCGGTGCTGCTCGGCGCGGGCTATGTCATGAAGCAGATGCTCGGCATGGGCGCGGACGGCACGACCATCACCACGGGCATCGTTGTGCCGCAGCTGATTGCCGATTTGCTGGGGCACAGCCTGACGGAGTTCCTGCAGGGGGTGCTCGACCGCATCACGGTGGTGCTGTGGAAGTCCGGCGTGCAGATTGTGCTGTTTCTGGCGGGCTTGCAGGGCATTTCCTCCTCGCTCTACGAGGCAGCGCGCGTTGACGGCGCGACGGAGTGGGAGATGTTCTGGAAAATCACCCTGCCGATGATTTCTCCGGTTATCCTGATGAACCTCGTCTACACCATCGTCGCCTTCTTCACCGATGCGACGAACCCGGTGATTGACTACATCTACAAGCAGTCGTTCACGAATCAGCAGTTCGGCTACGGCGCGGCAATGAGCTGGGTGTACTTCGCCTTTGCGCTGCTGCTGTGCGGCATCAGCATGGGCGTGATGGGCAAATTCGTGTTCGTATCCGGCGGGAAGGAGTGAGAATGATGGCGAAAAACAACCATGTGAGCCTGCGCCGGAGCAGCAGCCATTGGTCACGCCTCGTCCGCGGCGGCGTGATTCGCTTCGGCTTCTACTTCCTGCTCTGCGCGCTCAGCTTCGTGTTCCTGTACCCGTTCATCAAGATGATTACGCAGTCGCTGATGACGGATGACGACCTGATCAACATTACGGTCAAGTGGCTGCCCTCGCAGCTGACATGGAGCAACTACGCCGTGGCGTACCGCAAGCTGATGTTCAAGAGCTACGTCTGGAACAGCGCGCGGGTGGCGATTATCTGCACGCTGGGGCATGTGCTCTCCTGCGCGATGACGGGGTACGCCTTCGCGCGGTACAAATTCCGCTTCAAGGGTGCGCTCTTCGCGATGGTCATCCTGACGATGCTCGTGCCCGTGCAGACGGTCATCATCCCGCAGTACATGCAGTTCTCCAACTGGGGCTGGCTCAACAGCGAGTACTATCTGCCGCTGGTGGTACCGTCGTTCTTGGGCTTCGGGCTCAACGGCGCGTTCTTCATCTTCCTCTTCCGGCAGTTCTTCTCCGGGATGCCCTACGAGATGGAGGAAGCCGCCCGTGTGGACGGCTGCGGGCCAATCCGCACCTTCCTGCACATTATGCTGCCGATGAGCCAATCGTCGCTGTTAGTATGCACGGTGCTCTCCATCGTCTGGCACTGGAACGACTACTTCGAGCCGGGGGTCTACTTCAACTCTGTCTGGCTGAAGATGCTGCCCAACAGCCTGCCGAACCTTTACGCGGAGCTGAACAAGGAGCAGCACACCATGATTCAGACCAACGACATTGAGGGCATCATCTTCAACGAAGCGATGCTGATGGCGGCGACGTTCCTGTGCATCCTGCCGATTCTGATTCTCTACCTGATTCTTCAGAAGCGGTTCATGGAGGGCGTGGAACGCAGCGGCTTGACGGGCATCTAATACGATTTCCAGATTCACCTGCGCCATCTGCTTGCGCCTTTTCCCTTCTGGCGTCCGCTCATTCCACTTAGCGTAGCGCTGCTACGCTGCGTTTCATTCACGTTAGCCAGAATGAAAAATTCGCGGCGCATCTTGGCGCATTCTCATTTGGAAATAGTATAACCATCATCATCATGCATGAATATACCGATTCTGTTTCCTTATGCAAAAAGGCGACGGGTGTGTTTACTATACGCATTTTAACCGATTATAATAGGAAGAAAAATTTTGCGAAAGGGCTTTACAAACCGTCGGAGCTGGTGTATAATCATGCCATCGACGCAGACATGTGTTTTTCATCCAACTGGTTTCCCATTTCCATCGGTTTCAATGGCGCACGCCGTTGAGCATACAGTTATTCCAATAAAAAAGGAGGTTTCCCCATGAAGAAGTTCCTGTCTACCCTGCTCGCGCTGACGATGCTGCTGGCACTCGCCGCTCCCGCGCTGGCGGAGAACCCCACCGTGACGTACTACGTCCGCGGCGGCACGGCACAGTACGAACCGTATCTCTACGAAACCCTCGTTGGTCTCCAGAAGATTCAGGAGATGGCGGGCGTTGACATTGACTGGACGGTCGTGTGCGGCAATGGCGACGAAATCCAGGCGCAGTATGTGGCGATGATGGCATCCGGCAACTACCCGGATATCATCCAGTGGCAGCACAACAACAGTCTGGGCTACGTCGGCGGCGTGGCGCAGATGTACGCCGACGGCATCATCATCGAGCTGAACGATGTCATCGACCAGTACATGCCCAACTACAAGAAGCTGCTGGAGGAAAATCCGCAGGTCGCCAAGACGCTGATGGATGACGAAGGCCGCTACCTGTACTTCACGCCCATCAACCCGCTGGTGACTGACCTCGAAAAGGCGTCCGTCACGTGGTGGGGCTTGATGATGCGCAAGGACTGGCTGGAGAACGTGGGCATGGAAGCGCCGACGACCATCGACGAGTGGTACGACGTGCTGACCGCGTTCAAGGAAGGCGACCCGAACGGCAACAGCGAACAGGATGAAATTCCCTTCGACGCCGGCTCTGGCGGACTGCTGCTGTTCATGCCCGCGTTCGGCATCACCAATGGCTGGTATGTGAACCCCGAAACCGGCAAGGTCGGCTACGGCCAGTACTCCGAAGAATACAAGGCATATCTGGAAACGATGGCGAAGTGGTACGCCGAGGGTCTGGTGCAGAACGTGTATGCGGACGAAAACGGCACGCTCGCCGATTCCGCTGACCCGAACCTGTACGCTGACCTCGCGGGCTCTTGGAAGGGCCTGGCGAACTTCTGGGAGCAGCGCCTGCCGCAGGTGAAGGAAAAGAACCCCAATGCGGATTTCGTCGCCGTGCAGTGGCCGGCGTGCGTGGATGGCAGCGGCGTGTCCTATGCGGACAACTACGGCATGAGCTACGGCGACCGCGTGTCCACCGTCATCTCCACCGACTGCAAGAACGTGGAAGCGGCTGCACGCCTGATTGACGCCATGTACTCCGAGGAAGGCACCAACTGCACGACGTGGGGCACGGAAGATTCTGACCCCATCAACGCCAAGCAGGACTGGACGAACGGCCACGGCACCTACACCATCGACCCCGAAACCGGCAAGAAGGTGGAAACCGAATGGGCGAACACCATCTGCGAAAACTTCTACGATGGCGCGTTCCCCGTCAAGTTCCGCTATGCAATGTCCCACGTGAGCTTCCCCCGCTGGGGCGCGGCTGACTACACGATGGCGACCCGCGAAGAGAAGTATGTGGCATCCTCCTGCCTGTGGGCGCAGGCCTCCAACGCGCTGGAATATCCGGCGGCGATTAACCTGACCACCGACGCGCAGAAGGCGGTTGCGGAAATCGACAACATCAGCAACTACATCAACGAAATGACCTACAAGTTCATCACCGGCGCTGAACCGCTGACGAACTTCGACACCTACATGGACACCCTGCAGAAGATGGGCATCGAGAACCTGATTCAGCTGCATCAGGAAGCATACGACAGCTTCATGAGCCGCGGCAAATAAGCAATCTGACGGACTCAAGGGGGTCGCCGGGCGGCCGGTGATCCCCGCTTTCTATATAAAATCAGCAGAATTTTGCCACAAAACGCTTTATATATATCTGTGTTCATGGTATGATAGACATAAACGTGAGTACACATATGTACAAGGGGAAAGGGGATAGCACCATGCGGAAATGGACTGCATTGCTCTGCCTGATTCTGGCACTCTGCCTGCTCGGCGGCTGTGCGGCGAATCAGGAGAAGGCGAAAGTGCCGATTTCGTGGTATCTGCGGACGGATGATGTCGACCTCTATAATTCGCTCAAAGGCATTCAGGTGATTGAGGATGCCACAGGGGTGGATGTGACGTTCCAGTCGCCGCCAAACAACTCGGAGGATGCGTATAAGATGATGGTGATTTCGGGCAATCTGCCGGATGTCATCATGTGGAATCACGACGTGAGCATGGACAGGATGTACGCCGAAGGGCTGATTATCGACCTGACCGACCTGATTGCTCAGTACGCGCCCAACCTGACCCGCATCTACACCGAGCGCCCGGAATTGCGCAAGCAGGTGGAGACGGCGGACGGCAAGATGTACTACTTCCCATCCATCAACCCGATGCAGACGGTGGAGGAAATCTGCCGCAATTGCTACAACGGGCTGATTATCCGCGACGACTGGCTGAAGAAGCTGGGGCTGACTGCGCCGATGACCATCGACGAGTGGTACGAGGTGCTGACGGCGTTCAAGACGCAAGACCCCAACGGCAACGGCTTCCCGGACGAGATTCCCTTTGACGGCTGGGGACTGCCGTACTTCCTGCCCGCATTCGGCGTGATGAACACCTTCTGCATCAAGCGAGACGGCACGGTGGCGTACGGCCCGAGGGAGCCGGAATACAAGGCGTATCTGGAAACGATGCACAAGTGGTACGAAGAGGGTCTGCTGGGCAGCAACTGCCTGATTCACTCCGACGCATGGAAAACGGAGAACATCGTCAACGACCTGACGGGCGCGTTCGTGGGGCTGGACAATGCGTGGCGGTACTATCTGCCGCTGCTTCAGGAGCGCGCGAATGCATCCGCGAGCTTTCAGGCGATGCCGTGGCTGAAGGCAGACGATGGCATCCGCTACACCGCGTGCGCCGAGGCGGCGGGCAACATGTCATCCACCGTGACCGTCATCACCTCCGCCTGCAAAGACCCCGTGGCGGCGGTGCGATTCATTGACTACATGTACTCCCCGGAGGGCAGCGATTTGCTGACGTGGGGGATTGAGGGCGAAACGTACCGCATCGTCGACGGCAAGAAGGAGCTGACCGAAAAGGCGCTGACCGTGGACGAGGAAAACGGCTGGCTGACGCTGTACACCTACGCCATCGGGCACACCGCCTTCCCGAAGTATGACGGCGAGACGGTGGTGCTGGCGAGCTACCCCGAAGAGCAGCTTGTTGCCGAGCGGACATGGGCGGATGCGTCCACCGCGCTGATTTACCCGCCCTACATCAATTTCAGCATGGAACAGCAAGCCTATTGCGACAGCCTGATGGACGAGATGGAGACCTACATCACCGAAATGAGCATCAAGTTCATCACCGGCGAAGAGCCCCTGACCAATTTTGATGCCTACGTCGCCCAGCTGACCAAAATGGGCATCGACAACGTGCTTGCCATCTACCGCGACGCGTATGTGCGGTATATGGAGAAATAACGGCATGTTTCGGAGAAATAAGACAAAAGCAACAAAAAAGACCATTATAATAGAAGAAACAGTAACAAGCATCGGAGGAAAACCAATGAACATTCTCGACTACGCTGCCAGCGTCCCCACCCCCGCCGACTGGACAGCCGCCTTCCAGCAAGCCATTGCTGACCTCCGCACCCGCGGCGGCGGCACGCTGATTGTCCCCGCGGGCGACTACCCCACGGGCGCAATCCGCCTGTACGATAACATGACGCTGCACATCGAGTCCGGCGCGGTGCTGCGCTTCCATCAGGACGCATCCGCCTTCCCGCTGATTGACCTGGAGTTCGAGGGCATCGCAGGACTGGCGCATCAGCCGTGCATCTACGCCGAACACGCCAAGAACGTGACCATCACCGGCTATGGCACGCTGGATGGACAGGGCAGCTACTGGTGGACGCGCCAGCGGGCAGGGCAGAATGCACATCCGCGACCCTACCTCGTGTGCTTCAACCACTGCGAGCATGTGACGCTGGAGAACGTGACGCTCACCAACTCCCCGGCGTGGACGGTGCATCCGCTCTATTGCCGGAATGTGGTCATTCGCGGGCTGAATATCAAAAATCCGGCGGATTCCCCCAACACCGACGGCATCGACCCCGACGGCTGTCAGGATGTGCGCATCCACGACTGCACGATTGATGTCGGCGACGATTGCATTGCCATCAAGTCCGGCACGGAGGATACGCCGAATCGGCAGGTGTGCGAGCGCATCATCATCAGCAACTGCCACTTCCTGCATGGGCACGGCGGCGTGGTGCTGGGCAGCGAAATGTCTGGCGGCATCCGCAACGTCGTGGTGTCCTCCTGCGTGTTCTACGAGACAGACCGCGGCATCCGCCTCAAAACCCGGCGCGGGCGCGGCGGCACGGTGGAGGGAATCCAGCTGAATAACCTCGTGATGGAAAAGGTGATGTGCCCCTTCGTGTTCAACATGTACTACTTCTGCGGCGCGAACGGCAAGATGAAGCATGTGTGGGACAAAGCGCCCTACCCGGTGACGGATGCCACCCCCTGCCTGCGCGACGTGGTGATTTCCGACGTACGCGCGCGCCAGTGCACCGCCTGTGCGGGCTTCTTCTACGGCTTGGCGGAAATGCCGGTGGAGGGGGTCAAGATGCAGAACGTGGTGGTGGAGATGGTGGACGGCGCGCCCGGCCGCCCCGCCATGATGGACGGCTGCCCCGAAATGCAGCGCGCGGGCTTCTACCTGCGCAATGCGGCGGATGTGGATTTGCGCGGCGTGGCGGTGCGCGGCGTGCAGGGCGACTGGCTGGACGCGGATGACAGCGTGCAGCTTACCGCGCCCGCAGACACGAACTCTTTGCAGCAATAAAAGTCAACTATGAGCGTGTGGACTGCGAAGGGGTCAAGGGGGCGACCGCAGACGTTCGTCTGTTTTCATGCCCCCTTGTCGCTCCCGCAGGAGCGAAATCCCCCTGCGAGAATAAAAATCAATCTGCTCATATCAGAAATACCTGATGCGAGGAACACGATGATGAAGCAATATCAATTGTGGTACGATGCCCCCGCCAAGGACTGGAACATCGCCCTGCCGCTGGGCAACGGTCGCATGGGCGCAATGGTTTTCGGCGGCACGGTGCTGGAGCGAATCAGCCTGAACGAGGATTCCTGCTGGTACGGCGGCTTCCGCGACCGCGTGAATCCCGATGCGAAAAAGTACCTGCCCGTGGTGCGCCAGCTGCTCAAGGAGGACAGAATTGCCGAAGCGCAGCAGCTTGCCGAGGAAGCGCTGACCGCCACGCCCGACGGCGAGCGCCACTACGAGGTGCTTTGCGACCTGATTCTCCAGCAGCTGGACGGCGAAACGCCCGAAGGACTGCACGGAATGCGCAATCTGCGCGGGCAGGACATGTCGCGCCACGAGCGCCCCGTCAGCGGTTATCGGCGGGCGCTGGATATTACGGACGGCGTGCATCAGGTGTCGTATGTCCGCAAGGAGAAGCAAATCCGCCGCGAGTGCTTCCTGTCTGTGCCGCATCAGGTGTTTGCGATGCACCACGAGGGCTTCTCCAGCCGCGTTCTGCTCCGGCGCGGCGCGTATGTCAACCGCATCGACAAGGTGGATGAGCATACCATCCTGCTGAGCGGGCAGGCGGGCGACGGGGGCGTACAGTATATGGCAATGTGCCGCGCGGTGGGCGAGGGTGTGCATGTCATCGGCAATACGCTGCACATCGGCGAAACGGCGGATATCTACCTTGCGTCGGCGACCTCCTACCGCTTTGCGGATTTGCGCGCGGCGTGCCTGTCCCGGCTGGAGACGGCGACGGCGGATGGCTACGCGGCGGTGAAGGCGGCGCATGTAGCGGAGCACCGGGCAGTGATGGCGCGGTGCACGCTCGCCCTGCACGGGGAGGATGCGCTGGACAATCTGCCGACCGACCAGCGCCTTGCCCGCTATGCGCAAGGCAATGCAGATAACGGCTTGGAGGAACTGTATTTTGCCTTCGGGCGCTATCTGCTCGCGGGATGCTCGCGTCCCGGCACGCTGCCGGCGAATCTGCAGGGCATTTGGAACGACGATTTCCACCCGGCGTGGGACGGCAAGTACACCATCAACATCAACACGGAAATGAACTACTGGTGCGCGGAGGTGTGCAACCTGTCCGAGATGCACCTGCCGCTTTTCGACCACTTGCGCCGGATGCAGCCGCACGGGGCGCAGGTGGCGCTGGGCATGTACGGCGCGAACGGCTGGGTGGCGCACCACAACACCGACCTGTGGGGCGACTGTGCGCCGCAGGACACCTACTGCCCCGCGACATACTGGCCGATGGGCGCGGCGTGGCTGTGCCTGCACATCGCGGAGCACTACCGCTACACGCTGGATGCGGATTTCCTGCGCGCGAACTACGACCTGATGACCGGCGCGGCGGATTTCTTCCTCGACACCGCGATTCTGCGGGAGGATGGCATGTATACCGTCAGTCCGTCGTCCTCGCCGGAGAACGTGTATATCACCCCGTCGGGCGAAAGCGGAACGCTGACCGACGCGGCGGCGATGGACGGGCAGATTCTCCACGCACTGATGTCCGCCATCGAGGAATGCGGCGCGGTGCTGGGGACGGATACGGCGCGCTACACCGCCTTCAAGCAGAAACTTGACCCCGTGCAGGTGGAAGGCGGCCGCATCAAGGAGTGGCTGCGGGACTGCGAGGACGCCTGTCCGGGGCATCGGCACATCAGCCACCTGTTCGCGCTGTATCCCGGTCGGCAGATTACGCCGGATACGCCGGAATGGTTCGCGGCTGCCCGCGCGACGCTGGAAAAGCGGCTGTCCTGCGGCGGCGGTCACACCGGGTGGAGTCGCGCGTGGATTCTGTGCCTGTGGGCGCGCTTGCTCGACGGCGCGAAGGCGGGGGAGAACATCCGCCTGCTGCTGGAGCGCTCGACGCTGCCGAACCTGCTGGACAATCACCCGCCGTTCCAGATTGACGGCAACTTCGGCGCGACGGCGGCAATGGCGGAAATGCTGGTGCAGAGCCACGAGGGCTTCCTGCGCCTGCTGCCTGCCGTCCCGGCGCAGTGGCAGAAGGGCGAAGCCGTCGGCATCCGCGCGCGCGGCGGCTACACGGTGGATATTGCATGGGACGGCGCGGAGTATCAGGCGGAGATCACCGCGTCGTTCCGCGGCACGCTGATTCTCTCCGACGGCAGGAGCTTCCCGCATGAAGCAGGGCAGGTGCTGCACATCACGGCGGAATAATCGCTGTATCCAAAGAAAAAAACAACAATAACCATCAATTATGAGCGTGTGCGTTGCGAAGGGGTCAAGGGGGCGACCGCAGACGTTCGTCTGTTTTCATGCCCCCTTGTCGCTCCCGCAGGAGCGAAATCCCCCTGCGCAACACAAAAAATCTACAATACAGAAAGCAAAACTTCTGCAACCAGACACCATCATCAGGAGAAAGAAAATGACCATCTACATTTGCGGCGACTCCACCGCCGCCACCTACCCGCCCGAAAACGCACCCATCACCGGCTGGGGTCAGCTGCTCGGCGACTACCTGCCGAACGTGAACGTCGTCAACAAAGCCGTTGGCGGCCGCAGCACCAAGTCTTTTCTGGCGGAAGGGCGCTTGACGGACATTGAGCGCACCATCCAGCCCGGCGATTTGCTGCTCATCCAGTTCACCCACAACGACACCAGCGATTTGGTCTGGCGGCATACCGACCCGAACACGTCTTTCTCGGCGAATCTGGAGATTTATGTGGATACGGCGCGGCTGCACGGCGCAATCCCGGTGCTCGTCACGCCGATTCCGCGCCGATACTGGCGGGATGGCGAGCTCGTGGACGCGCACGGGGCGTATCCCGATGCCATCCGCCGCTTGGCGAAGAAGCGCAACATCCATCTTCTGGACGTGACGGCGGAGAGCATGGCAAAATTCCGCCAAATGGGCGAGGAAGCGACGTATCCGCTGTACATGAACGTTGAACCGGGGCTGTACCCCGCCTATCCAGACGGGTCGAAGGACGACACGCATACCCAGCGTGCCGGGGCGGAGTTTTTCGCGAAAATGACGGCGGATATGCTAATACTATTTTCAAATTCATCTGCGCCATCTGCTTGCGCCTTTTCATTTGAAAATAGTATGAAAAAACATGGAATGATAGGAGAATAACGATGTATATCATTGCTAAGGACGGTTCGGGGGATTTCACCTCCCTTCAAGCGGCGATTGATGCCGTGCCCATGAGCAGCCGGATGCCCACCATCCTCCTGCTGCGGATGGACGAGTACCACGAAAAGGTGATTGTGAACAAGGACAACATCCGCATCATCGGCGAAGCGCGCGACCGCACCGTCATCACCAACTCCGGCTGTGCCAAGGATTTGGACGCGGACGGAAAGGAGAAGGGCACGTTCCTCAGCTACACGTTTCTGGTCACGGGGAATAACGTGGAGGTGGAGAACCTGACCATCCGCAACGACGCGGGCGACGGCTCGCTGGTCGGGCAGGCGGTGGCGGTGTATGCGGCGGGCGACCGCGGCGTGTGGCGGAATGTGCGGATGATTGCGCATCAGGACACGCTGTTCTGCGGCCCGACGATGCCGAAAGTGGCGCGGGATGCTCTGCCGCGGCTGATTCCGGAGGGGGTCACGTCCGTAGGGGACTGCCCGCTGACGCTGAACCGCCAGTATTTTGAGGACTGCTATATTCAGGGCGACGTGGACTTCATCTTCGGGCCGTACCGCTGCTGGTTTGAGCGCTGCACGCTGTTCATGAACAAGCGCGGCGGGCTGTACACGGCGGCGAATACCCCGGAGCAGTCGCCGTACGGGCTGGTGTTCCACAATTGCAAATTGACGGGCGAGTGCGCGCCGGGTCAGGCGTATCTGGGCCGCCCGTGGCGTGCCTTTGCGCGCACCGTGTTCCTGCACTGTGAGATGGACGAGCATGTCAGTCCGCAGGGGTTTCAGGACTGGCAGGGCGGCGCACCCGTCACCGAGCGGTACGCGGAGTACGGCACGACCGGTGCGCGCGCAGACCAGTCCACCCGCCATCCCAAGCAGAAGCGCATGACCGAGGCGGACGCGGCGGCGTACACCATTCGCGAGGTGATTGGCGGATACGACAACTGGCATCCGCAGCACCGCACGCCGACGTGGTTCCTCTGCGGCGACTCGACGATGGCGGATTATCCGGCAAATGCCGCGCCGATGACGGGCTGGGGACAGGCACTGAAACGCTTGGTTCCGGAAAACGTGTTTGTGGAGAACTGCGCGGTCTGCGGGCGCTCCAGCAAGTCGTTCGTGGCGGAAAAGCGGCTGAATTTTGTGGAGCTGTGCCTGCGCAAGGGCGACAAACTGTTCATCCAGTTCGGGCACAACGACGAGAAGCCGGATGTCGACCGCGCGACGGATGCGCATGTCACCTATCCGGAGTATCTGGGCATGTACATCGACGCGGCGCGGCGGCAGGGCGCAGAGCCGATTCTGCTGACGCCCATCGCGCGGCGGCGGTTTGACGAGAACGGCAAATTGCAGCACACGCACGGGGAATATCCGGCGGTGATGCGCGATTTGGCGGATTACCGCGGCGTGCGGCTGCTGGACATGGAGCGCGCGAGCGAAAAGCTGCTGACGGCGCTGGACAGCGAGGGCTCGAAGGTGCTGTTCAACTGGCAGGAGCATCACCTGAACTACCCCGACGGCGTGCAGGACAACACGCACCTGAGCGACACCGGCGCGGTGCGGATGGCGCAGATTGCCTTGAAATTGCTGGAGGAAGCGCAATGAAGGAGTTTCTGCCGAAATCCGCCGCGAAAATGGCGGATTGCCTGATGAAGCGTTACGGCCTGCTGACCAGCCGCTGGAGCTATGACTATGGCGTGGCGTGGCGCGGCATGGAGGCGCTGTACGCCATGACGGGCGAAAAGAAGTATTTCGATTACATCAAGGACGCAATGGACACGTTCGTGACCGACGAAAGCGGCGCGATTCGCGACTACACGCTGGATGAGTTCAATCTGGACTACATCTGCAATGGGCGGCAGCTGCTGTATCTCTACAAGGCGACGGGGGATGAAAAGTACCTGCGGGCGGCAGACGTGCTGCGCGACCAGCTGCGCCGGCAGCCGCGCACATCCGACGGGGGATTCTGGCACAAAAAGTGCTACCCCTACCAAATGTGGCTGGATGGGCTGCACATGTCCGCGCCGTTCTATGTGGAATACTGCCTGATGGCGGAGGACGATGTGGGCATCCGCGACGCGGGTATCCGCGATGCGGCGAAACAGCTGCAATTGGCGTATGAACACACCTATGAGCCGAAAACGCGGCTGAATCACCACGGGTGGGACGAATCCCGCGCGCAGCAGTGGTCAGACCCGGAGACGGGGCGGTCGGCGCACGCGTGGGGGCGCGCTGTTGGCTGGTATATGCTGGGGCTGGCGGATGTGCTGGCGCTGCTGCCGGAAAATCACGAATGCTTTGAGCCGCTGCGGGCGCTGATGGAGAAAATCAGCGCGCGGATGCTGGAAATCCGCGTGGACGGCGCGTGGCTGCAAGTGCTGGACTGCCCCGGCCGCGAGGGGAACTACCTCGAATCCTCCGGCTCGTGCCTGATGACGGCGGCGATTTTGAAGGCGGCGGCGAATCATCAGCTGCCTGACTGGATGCTGGCGGCGGCGCAGGAGAGCTTCCGGGCGATTCAGCGGCATTTCGTCGGGCAGATGCGGGATGGTACGCTGTTTCTGGCGAAAACGTGCTACGGCGCGGGGCTGGGCGGAAAAACGGAGGCGTACCGCGACGGGTCGTATGACTACTATATTTCGGAAACCGTAGGCAGCTACGACATCAAGGGGACGGGCGCGTACATTCAGGCGGCCTGTGCCTACGAAGGGAGTGAACCCCATGCTTGACCAGCGTTTGGCAACCCGCGTGGAGAATTTTGTGAGCCGCCTGAAGCGCGAAAGTGTGTGTATGCACGGCTTCATCCTCGACGTGCGGGGCGAAGTGAAGGCGACGGCGTACTATCCGCCGTTTGTGGAGGGGAAGGCGCACCGGATGTACTCGGTGTCGAAATCCATGACGGTGCTTGCCATCGGCCTCCTGCTGGACGAAGGGAAAATTTCGCTGGATGACCGCATTGCCGACTACTTCCGCGACTTCCTGCCCGAAAAGCCGGATGCGCGCCTGATGCGCCTGAAAATCCGCGATATGCTGCGGATGGCGACGTGCTACCGCGCCACCGTCTACCGCGAAACCGACGACGACTGGACGAAGCCGTTCTTCACCGCCGAACCCACCCACGAACCGGGCACGGTGTTCCACTACGATACGGGCTGCTCGCAGGTGCTGGCGGCGCTGGTGGCGCGGCTGACCGGACAGCAGGTGATGGACTACCTGACCGCGCGTGTGTTCACGCCCCTTGGCGCAAACGACGAGAAGCATTGGCTGTGCGATCCCGCGGGCACCTGTCAGGGCGGCACGGGGCTGTGCATGTCCCTGCGCGATTTGCACAAGGTGACGCGGCTGTTGATGGACGGCGGGCGCGGAATTCTGCCGGAATGGTTCTGCCGGGAGATGACGAAAAAGCACATCGACAACTGCCTGTGCGCGAACGAGGAAGAGCGCTATGGCTACGGCTGGCAGGTGTGGATGACGCGCGCGGGCTGGGCGATGTACGGCTTGGGCGGGCAGCTTGCCGTGGTGTGCCCGGAGAAGGACGTCTGCCTGTGCACGATTGCCGACACGCGCCTTGACCCCATCGGCGTGCAGCGCATCTACAACGCCTTCTTCGACGAAATCTACCCCTACTGCGGCATGGAGGATATGTCGCCCGTGCGCCTGTCGCCCGAAATGCAGCCGCTGGGGAACAATCCCGCGTGCGCGCTGGATGCGTCGCCTGTGTACCATTTCGCTGCGCCGAACCCGCTGGGGCTGGGGCGCGTGGAACTGCGGGGAAACACGCTGATTTGGGAGAACGCGCGCGGGCGGCATCCGCTGCAATTCGGGCTGGGGGAGAACCGCGTAAGTGAATTTCCCGGATGGCCGGGGCGCACGATGTTATCCTCTGGCGGCTGGGTGTCGGCGGATGAAAACGGGAATCTGCTGCGCGTCCGCTGCCAAATCATCGACGATGCCCCCTGCGGCGTGGACATGCTGCTGCGATTCACGGGCACTTGCCTGACGGTGCAGGCGCGCAAATCCTTCGACCCGGCGACGAATGCGTATGAGGGCGTGGCGACGGGGTACGCGGAGTGAAGGGACACGAACCAGAGGCTCACCTGAAAGGGGAGCTGTCAGCGCAATCTGACTGAGGGGTTAGAGCGGCGGGGGACAACCCCTCTGGCGCTGATGCGCCACCTCCCCTTGCAGGGGAGGCTTGGGTCCTTTTCCGCACAGGAAAAATCCATATAAATAGGAAACTTTTCGTTTAGAACGACTTCAGGAGGAAAGGCGCAATGACGGACGAACTGTACCTCCCCGACCAAGGCGACGGCAGCTACCGCAATCCCGTGCTGTGCTGCGACTATTCCGACCCCGACGTGATTCGCGTCGGCGACACCTACTACATGACGGCATCCTCGTTCAACTATGTGCCGGGGCTGCCGATTCTGACCTCGGCGGATTTGGTCAACTGGCGGCTGGTGAACTACGCGCTGCCCAACATCCCCGAACCGGGCTACGAAATCCCCCGCCACGCGTGCGGCGTGTGGGCGCCCGCCATCCGCTGGCACGATGGATTTTTCTACATCTATTACGGGATGCCGGACGAGGGCATCTACATGGTGCGCGCGGCGGATGCCTGCGGGCAGTGGGACGCGCCGAAGCTCGTGCGGGCGGGCAAAGGGCTGATTGACCCCTGCCCTTTCTGGGACGACGACGGCAGGGCGTACGTCATCCACGCCTACGCGAACAGCCGCATCGGGTTCAAGAGCCGAATCGGTATTTTCCCGATGAGCGCGGACGGCACGCACGCCATCGGCGAGGACAAATTCCTGTTCGACGGCACGGCAAATCACCCGACGATTGAAGGCCCGAAGGTCTACAAGCGGGATGGCTGGTACTACATCTTTGCTCCCGCGGGCGGCGTGGCGACGGGCTGGCAGACGGTGCTGCGCAGTCGGCGGATTGACGGCGAGTACGAGGACAGAATCGTCCTGCGGCAGGGGAACAGCCGCGTCAACGGGCCGCATCAGGGCGCGTGGGTGACGGCGGCGGATGGCAGCGACTGGTTCATCCACTTCCAGAGCCGCGGGCTGTACGGGCGCGTCACCCACCTGCAGCCGATGGCGTGGCAGGCGGACGGCTGGCCGATTATCGGCGAACCCGTGGCGGGCGAAGCGTACGGCACGCCGGTGGAAACGTGGCGCAAGCCGTCACAAACGCATCAGCCGCCGCTTTCGCTGCAATGCAGTGATGACTTTGCGGATTCGCTGGGGCTGCAATGGCAGTTTATGGGCAATTGGCGCGCGGATTTCTATGCTGTGGACGGCGGATTGACGCTTGCCGTCCTGCCCGCGCCGAACGGGATTTTGTGGAACTGCCCGCATGCGCTGACGCAGAAAATCGCCGCGCCCGCCTTCACGGCGGAGGTGACACTGGATGCCCGCGCGCTGCAAATCGGCGAGCAGGCGGGCTTCGGGCTCATCGGCGGGCAGTATGCGTACATCGCCCTGCGGCGGACGGCGGCGGGGATGCGACTGGTTTTCGTGCAGTCGGACGGCGAGGCGCATCAGGAGCGGGTGTGCGAGGAAATCGACGCGCCAGCGGAGCAGCTTGCCCTGCGGATGGTGCTTCAGCCGACGGGGGACGACACGGCGCGCGCGGCGTTTGCGTATCAGCATCAGGGGGATTGGCGGCGCTTCGGCGAGCCGTTCAGCCCTGCGCGGCACACATGGGTCGGCGCGCGGATGGCGCTGTTTGCGATGTCGCTGGACGGCGAGAACCACGGCGGCGCGGGAAAATTCGGGCCGTTCCGGGTGACGAAAGCGTGACGATGTAACCTCTTGCCGCAACTTGGCGCGGCGGATGCAACGGGGAAAATCCGGCGCGCGGGCGAAAAGGGAGTCTCAGGGGCGGGAAGGGGCGAATCCGGCAGCCCCTGATGCTTCTGCAAGTGCGTTTTTCCGGCGAAAATCCGGCGCATCCGCCCCATTTTCATCATAACAACAGAAAATTTCAACCCACGCTCCCCGCACGGGGAGCGACGGCATGTTCGCCGCTGGTGACGATTTCAAAATCATTTCAACCCACGCTCCCCGCACGGCACGGAAATCAATTTTCAAATTGTGGAAAATGTGCTATACTGTACGCATGGACAGAACAACACTGATCGACTTCTTTGAGGAAGTCGAGACGACCGAGGAGTACAACGGGTACTTTTGCAGCATCGCGGAAGCCGCGGAATTGTGGTGCTGGGCAGTCTGTGCGGGTTCAGGAACGTGAGCCAGATCCATCATTGGGCGGAAAATGTGCGCGTGAAGGAATTTTTGAAGGAGAAATTCCAAATAGCGCATATTCCGTGCTACTTTGGGCTGTTGACACTCTTGAAAATGGTAAAGTCTGACACGCTGAACCAATGCATGATGAAAAGGGCTTCACAATTCTTGCCAGAGAATGGAAGGAAAACAACCATTTCGCTGGATGGCAAGACGATTCGTTCTGCCGTTGACAAGAAAAACATGGATAGCCCACTGCACATTATTAGTGCGCAAATCTGTGAAATTGGCGTTACGCTGGCTTCCGAAGCCGTCGAAGACAAGAGCAACGAAATCCCGGCGGTGCAGGAGCTGATAAAAAAAATGGACATTGAGGGCTGCCTGATTGTCGCGGATGCACTGAATTGTCAGCAGAAAGCGGCAGAAGCTGTCGTAGCGGGAAAAGCGGATTATCTGCTGGATGTCAAGGCAAATCAGCGCAATTTGGAAGAAAAAATTGCCGAATACGTCAAGAATGATGACCTCCGCGGTCGCATGGACAAGAAGCGGACGGTGGAAAAGAACCGCGAGCGGATTGAAATTCGGACGGCGTACACGACCGATGATGCTGAATGGCTATGCGGGAAGGAAAAAATGGAAGGGGCTGTGCTGCATCGGCGCAATCCGAAAGGAAGTCGAAGTTGACGGCAAGCGCACCGAAGAGTGGCACTACTACATTTCCAGCCGCAAACTGTCGGCGGAAGAACTGCTTCATCATGCACGGATGGAGTGGGCGGTCGAGTCGATGCACTGGCTGTTGGATGTTCATTACGGTGAAGATTACTGCCGGATTGCAAACAAGACAGCACAGCAGAATCTAAGGCAATCCCGCACAAAGAAAGAACAGCAAAAAGGTTGGGAAAGATGTATAATAAAGAGGTGAAGAAGCAATTGACGATGAGCCTGATCAGCGACGAGCTGGGGCAAGCATCAACGAAGAAGAAAGAGTTTCTGGGAATCATGGAGAAACTGATTCCGTGGTCGGAATGGGTCGGGATCGTGCAGCCGCACTATTACAAAGGAGAGCGCGGCAATAAGCCCTACGACTTGGAATTGATGCTCCGAATCTATGTGCTGCAGCACCTCTACAACCTCGCGGATGACGCGGCGCGCAATGAAATCATCGACAGCCGTGCGTTCTCGCAGTTCTGCGGTGTGGACTCCAGCAATCAGGTGCCGGATGGCGATACCATCGGGCGTTTTCGGCATATCCTCGAACGGAATCAGCTTGGCGAAGCTTTTTTCACGAATGTGGTCGAAAGTTTGCAGAAGTGCAATCTGATGCTGAAAAAGGGAACGATTGTGGATTCGACGCTGATAGCCGCGCCTTCATCGACGAAAAACAAGGAAAAGCAGCGTGATCCGGAAGCTCATTCCGTCAAAAAGGGCAACCAGTGGTACTTCGGCTACAAGGAGCACATCGACGTGGATGCGGACAGCGGACTGGTTCACACGGTGGAAACGACGTCTGCCAATGTACACGACAGCAACATGGTTGCCGAGCTTCTTCAAGGAGCGGAGGAGGATGTTTATGGTGACAGTGGGTATCTGGGTGCAGAAAAGAAGGATGATGCAGTTCTTGTCAACAACGAAGAACATCCTATCCGGTATCAAATCAACAAGCGTCCGTCGCAGCTGAAGAAAACAAGCGGCGAAAAGTTCGAGCTGCTCAAGGCAATCGAACATGCGAAATCCTCGGTTCGTTCCAAAGTGGAACATGTGTTTTGCGTGATAAAGAGAATCTTTCATTTCTGCAAGACACGATACCGAGGACGGGAAAAATTGCATCAGCATTGCTGCACGCTGTTTGCACTTGCGAATTTATACCTTGCTCGCAATCGAATGAAGGTTGCGTAACGAGGTTTATTTCGTGTGCAAACAGTGCGCTTGAACTGCGCTTTTTCTCGAAATTTTGGTCAGCGGGGATGACGTGGATGGTTTGGGCGCAATTATAAGGGGTATTCTTAGTTTGGAACACGGGTCAAACGAATTGGAGGTTGTTCCATGAAACGGGGATTGAAGAACATATTAATCATCATACTAATACTTATTCTGACTATTGGAACGTTCAATTGCGCTAAAAAAATTATGATAAGAAACATTTTTGATGAAATGTATTTTGGCACAAAAGATGTTTGGGGAGGGCACCTCACTTCAACGTCATGGAATAACATGAGTGGATTAGCAAAAACTATTGATTCTGTCAAATATGCTGTTCCTGACACTATTTGTCTTGGCTTTAGTAATCACATGTTATCGGATGATGAGAATCTTCAGGTCGTATGGGAAATTGATAAAAAGCGGATATTGTTTATTTATTCTGTTTCTCTTCCAAACCTCAATTCTGTTGTCAGTGCTATTTTGAATGTTTACTATTTTCCCTATCAAAAGCGATTGGAAGTCTATCCGCTACATGTTGCCAGTAGTAATAATATATACGGGGATACCTCTCGTGAAACAATAAATAGTTTCTTTAAGATGTATGGATCCTCAGAGACGGCTTTTTATGCGCGTGTATCAGAAGTATTTGAAACGGCACTAATTGAAAATTGGCGTACAGGAAATCCCACTACATTATTTCAAGATACTTTGGGCGAATTTGAGACTGTATACAAAGAAGTAGAAAATTGATCTTGAACAGGAAACGTGACCCGCTACACCCACGACGCGGCAGGCCAGAGGATTGAAACCTCGTCGAGCACCTTGACAACGGTATACGGCTACGACAGCGTAGGCAATCTGCTCACGCAGGCCACCAGCGGCGCAAGTGAGATCGCGTTTAGCTACAGCTACAACAAGAACGGCTACATCACGGGCGAAGTGCGCAAGGAGAACGGCACAACCACCAGCACCTATGCCTATGACGCGCTGGGGCAGCTGACCAGCTTCCTGCAAAGCACCGGTTACGGGGAGCAGTACGCCTACGACAAGGCCGGAAACATGACCGAAAAGGTGCTGACCGGCACGGACGGCATAGAAACTGCCTTGAAGATGAGCTACAACAAGGCCAACCAGCTCACCGGCATGGCGAACGGAAAGGACAAAATGGCAGCAACTACCTTTTCAAAAGGGAGCTTTCGGTTTCGAGTATTGTCTTTTCCCGGATTTCGGGAAAACAGCTGCTTTTCCGCAGCAAGTTTCTTAATTGAATCCGCCAATGTTCGCTTGACATGCCTGATAGTCACACATCTCACTCCTTGTAGTTTTGTGTCACAGTGGACACTTCCTAACTACAAGGGCCTCTTTGCTTACTTTGGTAAGCAAAGAGGCCGCACATTTTTATCCTTTTGTCAAGTGCTTTGCAAAAAAAATCCTCCTACGCGATTCTTCTACCCGCATAGGAGGTGGGTGGATTAACTAAATGACATTGGCGTTCCTACATCTCCTTTTTTTTCTGCTTCGCTCCCTGATTTTCTGTCAAATGCAATGCTAAACAAACCGAAAAACATTTGTAATGCGGAAAGTTTTTCTGGAATTTCAGCAAAAACTATTGACGATATGGTCGGCAACACACGAATTTGTATTTATCAAATTACAATCAATGCTTTACTTCCACTTTGTTATGATTATATACGCATTTTCGTCTAACAAATTCCGACGTTGGCGAAGGGGACTACCGCCTTTGTTAGCGTATCTAACACTTGTCTAACAGCACGGTTGGCAATTGCGGTTTTTTACGTTCCTTTGCCCACCATCGAAAACGTAGAAATCTGCTGGAAACGCAGGAAAATCGGGCATTACAGGGCAGTGCAGTTCTCTGAAAGGGAAGCGGTGAGCATCTCTCCTAAGCAGTCGGTCGTGGGTTCGACTCCCACTGGACTCAATCCCCAAACAAGCAATTCTTTCTGGCTGATGTTCTCGCGTGCGTCTTGCCAAACGCGCGAAGAGCATCGGCTGGAAAGATTTTTTTTTGCCCGGAAATTTGCTTTTTGCGCCGCTGCTGGCGCTGTTGGCAGCTTCCCAACATTTCGCCTTTTTGCCAACAACGCTGTTATGGCAAACGGGCGATTTGCCTAACATTCGCGTGCACGGCGTGCCAGCAATTTTCTGCGCTCCGCATTTTTGGCATTATCTGTATGACTTTGTGGATTTTCAATAGATAAAACGCCATGGCAGCAAACATTGATTTATCGAAAGCGGAGCATGCTTATTTATATCTGTCGCCGTTGTAATGAAAAGCGGAGGCTGCACATGAATCCCTCGGTATATTCAAAATACATGGAATAAATGGTGCAAAAAAGCACATATTTTCAATTTGGTAGCGAAAAACGACAGTTTGGTCGAAGAACAATCCATTGCTTCTTTCTGTGGTTATAATAAAATCAGATATCGGGGGATTTCCAATTGCCGCTATAGGAGGTGCACCCTGGCGGAGGATTGAGAGCTCGAAGTTCCCCGAGAATAATCTGGGTTGTTTGTTCACACACCGGAAAGAAAACAATGGAGGTATCATTGATGAAGATCAACACGAAGCGGGTAGTCAGCGTGATCATCACAGCCGTGATGCTGGTTGTGATGTTGCCCAGTTTTGCCATGGGCGAAAGCAGCAAGAAGTATACCGAAACACTGCAGCCGGAAGGCTGGACACTGGTTGAAAATGAAGGCGGCGCAACCCTGAGTTACACCAAGGGCGGCGGCGTGGATCTGATTGAAGTGGATGGTTACGCCTTCAAGGATCTTGACCGTGACGGCGAACTGGACGTGTTTGAAGACTGGCGCGTGGACTACAAAGAACGCTCCCGCGACCTGGTCACGAACGGCGGCCTGAGTCTGGAATTCCAGTTGGGCTTGAAAATGAACCCCTTTAGCGTCGGCACTCCTGCCAAAACCCTGGCGGATACCACCAAGACTGCGCTGGATCTGGGTTATCGCCACATCCGTTTCAGCTCCGTAGGCGCTGAATTGATTACCGCCTGGAACAACGAGATTCAGAAGCACATCGAAGCAAATACCGACGTGGTTGCTATCCCTGCCACCTTCATTGCCGACCCGCTGGAAGGCAACGGCGTGACCGACTGGCCCGGCAACCTGGCGCTGGCCGCCACCTTCGATCCGGAATTGGCCCATGAATATGGCCGTACCTTGTCCAAGGAATGGCATTCCATGAACCTGACCATGAACGTCGGCTCCCAGGTTGACCTGGCGACTGAACCCCGCTGGTCCCGCAACGACATGACCTTTGGCGAGGATCCTCAGCTTTCTATCGACATGACCCGCGCTATGATCAACGCCTGGCAGTCCACCTACGACGATGACGGCAACGACCTGGGCTGGGGCAAGGACTCCGTCAATATCCAGGTGAAGCACATCATGAGCGAGGGCGCCGGCGAGGGCGGCCGTGAAGCCCATACGCTGGACGGAGCTTATGCCGTGTATCCCGGCGGCCAGTTCTATACCAGCATCTTGCCTTACTTCGCGGCGCAGGATCTGCCCGGCAAGACTGGCATGGTGTCCTCCGCAATGACCAGTTTCTCCATCGGCGTGGATGAAAACGGCGACTCCGTCCTGGGCGAGCGCGTTTCAACCAGCTACAACGCCGAAAAGATCAACGGCCTGTGGCGCGCTGCCAACGGCTGGGACGGCTACATCCTGACGGACTTCAACACCCACGTTGATAAGTGCTTCGGCATGGAAGAATACACCGTTCCGCAGCGCCTTTGGCTGGAACTGGAAGCCGGCATCGACGCCTGGGGCAATATGGGCGGCAAGTATGAAGAAGATATTGCCGTTGCTGTGGAAGCCTACAACTATGGTGTGGAACGCCTGGGCAAGGAAGCTGCCGACCAGATCATTTTCGACAGTACCCGCCACATTCTGGACACCCTGTTCAACGTGGGCGTCGTGGATAACCCCTACGTTTCCGAAGCGGTTGCCGCTTCCGTGCCCAATAACGAAGAACATACCGCCATGGCTCGCGAAGCGCTGCTCAAGTCCATCGTGATGCTCAAGAATACTGATAACAGCGTGATCAAGCCTGCGGGCGATGAAAAGTTGACCGTTTATATTCCCTACAAGTACTCTCCCGCAACCACGAGCCGCCGCGGCACCACCCCCGCTTCCTTCGCTCCTTCAATGGATATTGCCGTGGCCTCTCAGTACTTCAACGTGATCACTGACACAGTTGGAACGCCCAGTGGTGAAGGAAACACCTATCTGCCCGGGGACGTAATCCGCGCTTCCGCCGAGGACATCGCGAAGGCCGATCTGGTGATCGTACGCGTCGCCAGCCCCAAGAGCAACGCTCCCACCACCGGCTATGACGAAAACATGAAGGTACCCGCTGACTACGAGTACATTCCCCGTTCCCTGCAGTATCGTCCTTACACCGCCGATAACATGTACGTCCGCTTCGAGTCCATCGGCGGCCAGATCACGCTGGAAGCCTTCGAGGGCGTCTACGGCACCGAGTACGATTATGTAAAGGAAAACCGCTCTTACTTCGGCAAGACCGGCACCGTCAGCAACGAGGCGGACTTGGACTTCGTGCTGGAAATCGACGAGCTCACCGGCGAGATTCCCCTGGTGCTGGTGATGAACCTCAACAGTTCCATGGTGTGGTCCGAAATCGAGCCCTCCGCGGACGCAATCCTGGTATCCTTCGGCGGCGGCCGCACCCACTCCGCCCGCGACGAGATCCTCTTTGAAATCATCGCCGGCAACTATGAGCCCTCCGCCCTGCTGCCCATGCAGCAGCCCCTCGATATGGAAACCGTGGAAGCCCAGTACGAGGACGTGCCCCGGGATATGGACTGCTATGTGGACGCCGACGGCAACACCTACGATTTCACCTTCGGCCTCAACTGGAGCGGTGTGATCGACGACGAGCGCGTGGCCAAGTATAACGTGGAGCCTATCGTCGGCACCAATCCGCTGGAATAAATCAGTCACATCAATTGGTTCCCTGCAAGGAAACTTCCGCTTGGCAGGGTGTGCCGGGCTGATTGACCCGGCACCCCGCCAAATTTGACAGCGGCAGGCCGCTCGCCTGAACGCCGTCGTCAACCTGCGGAAAACGCTCCGAAAGCGCATGGACGCTCGGCGGGAAGCGAAGGAATCGATAGATCGTTTTTGAATCCTCCTTTCTCTCAAACCTGATCAAATTCCTTTCTTCTCCGCTGTGCTTCATGACAGCGGCGGCGTCTGGTGCTGCAAGCCATTCCTGCATTCGCAAATTGGCTTTCTCCCCGGCGCCGTTTTCTTTCTGAACGACTGATCCATCAAGATAAGGAGCATGCGTATGCGAAAGGTGAGAATAACAACCGGGCTGTCATGTCTGATGGCTTTCATCCTGTGCTTCGTGATATTCGGCTCGAACCTGGCCATGAGCTATGATACCGTTGTCAACGGCATGCTTGGCGTGCAGACCAGCAAAGTCATCAACGATGAAAGTGTCGCGGATGAGGATACGATATATTATAAGAGCGCTTATGGCGACATCAACGCAAAAACGCTTAAGGTACTCAAGGAAGACACCTATACGGAGGCAGTGCAGGAGCAGGAAGAAGGCACCGTATTGCTTTACAATAAGGACAACGCTCTGCCGCTAAGCAAGGATGAGCAAATATCTCTGTTTGGCCATGCAGTCGTGCAGCCCTTGTACCGCAATCAATCTGCTGGTTCCCGCGCCTATTCCACTAAAACGGGCGTTGACCTGTATAAGGCGTTGGGCACCCTGAAATTCAAGGTGAACCCAAAGCTGTACAACGCATACCGCCAAAGCAAGACCGAGAGAAAAACCGGCGCAGGCACGTTCTTTGCGGAAAACGCCGATCCATCCGCATTATGGTCGCTGGGTGAGGAACCCATCAGTTTCTACACTGACGATGTGAAATCCTTCTGGGGAACCGGCTTTAACGACGTAGCCATCGTGATGCTGGCCCGGGAGGGCGGCGAAGGCGTAGAGCTCTACACCCAAACCCCCACGGAAGGCATCAGTCAGCTGGCGCTGAGCCAGGATGAAAAAGATTTGCTGGCCATGATTCGGGATTCCGGCTCGTTCAAGAAAACCATTGTGCTGCTTAATACAGGCAACCCCATGGAGGTAAACTGGGTCGAGGAGTACGACGTGGACGCTGTGCTGTGGATTGGCTGTCCGGGTGAAAAAGGCTTCATCGGCGTGGCGAACATCCTGATGGGCAACGCCAATCCCTCCGGCAAGCTGGTGGACACCTATGCGGTCAGTTCCCTGTCCGCCCCAGCCGTGGTCAATAATACCTTCAACAACCAGCAATGGGCCAACCTGACAGAAGCGCTGCAGAAATCCTCCTCCAACGCTTCCGAAATTTCCTATTACACCGTGCAGACCGAGGGAATCTATATCGGTTATAAGTATTACGAAACCCGGTATGAGGACCAGGTGCTGGGGCGGTTCAACGCCACCGGTTCCGCAGGATCCATTGATGGCGGTGCCTGGGACTATGCCAAGGAGGTTTCCTATCCCTTCGGTTATGGCCTGAGCTATACCACCTTCGATCAGAAGCTGGACAGCGTGACGGTGGAAGATAAAACTGTGACGGTGACAGTCACCGTTACGAACACCGGCAGCGTGCCCGGCAAGAGCGTGGTACAGGTGTATGCCCAAACGCCCTATGGCGAATATGAGCAGAAAAACAAGGTAGAAAAATCATCCATCCAGCTTTTGGATTACGGCAAGACTGCCCTGCTGCAGCCCGGCGCTTCCGAAACGCTGACAATCGTATGCGACAAGTATCTGCTGGCCAGCTATGATTATACAAACGCAAAGGGCTATATCCTCAGCGAAGGCGATTATTACATCGCTATCGGCGATGATGCGCACGACGCCCTGAACAACGTACTGGCCGCCAAAGGTGCCACCGGTATGGTAGATGTGCAGGGCAATCCCACGGAAGGCGCGGCGGCCAAGGCTTTCCACTTCACCGGCAGCTTTGACGATGAAACCTACCGCTATTCCGCCACTGGCGCGAGGGTGACCAATCAGTTTGAGGACGCGGACGTGAATTACTGGTATCCCGATTTGGTCACCTATCTGTCCCGAAGTGACTGGCAGGGCACCTATCCCGTTCAGCCTGTGGCGGGCCTGACCCTGAACGATGAAATGATTCGAATCCTGGATGGCAAGATTTATGAAAAGCCCGACAATGCCCCCGCCGTGGATTCCATTCCCCAGGGCGACCAGCAGGGCATCATGCTGATTACCATGAAGGGGCTGGATTACAACGACGACCTGTGGGAAACCTTCATCAGCCAGATGACCATTGAAGAAATGGCTGCATTGATTGCCAACAACTTTGGCACGGAAGCCGTTGATTCCGTTGGTAAGCCCGCTACCCCTGCGGGGGATGGCCCGGACGGCATCGGCGGTTATACCGATAACTATTCCGCCGAACTGGGGAAGGGTTTGAAAACCACGTCCTATCCCAATGAAAGCCTGCTGACCGCCGCCTTCAACAAGGAGTTGCTGGATAAGCGCGGCGCGTTGCTGGGCGAAGAAGGCTTGTTCATGGGCCTGGTGGAAATCTGGGGTCCCGGCTGCAACCTGCACCGCACCCCCTTTGGCGGCCGCAGCTTTGAATACTTTTCCGAGGATGCCAACCTGAATTATCTGGCGGCCTCCCATATCGTGTCCGCAATCGAGGAAAAGGGCGTGCACGCCGGTCCCAAGCATTTGACTGGCAACGATCAGGAGAATAACCGTCAAGGCGTGGTGAACTTCTTCAACGAGCAGGCGTTCCGCGAAGGCGCGCTGCGCGGACTGGAGGGCGGCGTGGTGAACGGCAAGGCCCATTCCCTGATGCAGGCCTTCAATCGCCTGGGCTTCACTGGCTGCTCCCTGAGCAAGGCGCTGAATACCGATGTGGTGCGCGGTGAATGGGGCTATGTGGGCCACATCGAAACAGACGCTATCGGCGCGGTGACCACGGGCTACAAGACCGCGTTTGAAGCCATGATGGCTGCCGGTACGGATTCTTTCTGCCTGGATACCCAGCATCAGTCCAGCGCCGCCATCGTGCAGGCTATCAGAAGCAATAACGATGGATTTATGCTCCAGCAGCTGCGCCGGGCCGCCAAGAATATTCTGTACAATGACGCCAACAGCAGCATGATGAACGGTATCGGCAACAATACCCGGATTGTGAAGATCATTCCTTGGTGGCAGCCTGCCCTGCGAAGCGTGACCATCGGCGTTTCCGTGGTAACGGGGCTGGCAGTGCTGGCTATGCTGGCTGCTAAGCTTGCTTATTACAAAAAGCAGAAGGGAGCGGAAAAGAAATGAAAAGCTTGTTGACCAACAGAAAAGCTGGGGTGTATGTTCTGATCGTCTCCATCCTGCTTCAGCTGGTTTCCGCTGTAAATTACCTTGTCTGGGCTCCGGGCGCCGGAGGCATTGATACGCTTGTGGCGCTGGGACTTGGCATGGGCTGTCTGGTGGGGATTGCCGCCTTCCTTTTCAGCAGCGATTTGCTGCTGGTGGCTGATACGGCACTTTGCAGCTGCGGGATGCTGCAGCTGGCGGTTTCCTCCGCCGGTTCCTTTGCCGACTGGTATCAGGGCATCGTCATGTTTGGCGATCCCAGCCAGGTGCCGCGCATTTTGACCATTTGCATTTTGGCGCTGACCGCCGTTGTGCTTTTGATCATCACAGGCTTTATGGGCTTTGGCAGGCAGGAGACATAATGAAGAGAATCGGCTGCGCTTCTTTCGGGAGGCGCAGCCGGGCATTGCGTTCTGCGTTTTTTCAAAGCCTGTTTCGCTGCTCCCTGTTTGACATGCGCGGTGGTTTCTGATATAATGAAAAAAATTTCACTAACGGTTCATTCATGCGCTTCATGAAACAAATAAGAACGCGAAAGGAGAATTGCATGAAAATCGCGCTTGTGGAAGACAATGGATTGCATCAGGCGCAGATTCGTCAGGAAATCCAAAATTATTTTGCTGAACTGAATGAAGTGTGCGAGCTGCACGTTTTTGACAACGGGTCGGATATGCTGGATCATTACTATTCCGTAGGCGGCTATGATCTGCTGCTGCTTGACATTCAGTTGCCCGGCATGGATGGCGTAAGCGTGGCCAGGCAGGTTCGGCAGAAAGATGATAAAGTGCTGATCGCCTTCATCACCAGCATGACCGCTTATGCCGTGCAGGGCTACAGCGTTTACGCGATGGATTACATTCTCAAGCCAATCAACCGCATCAGCTTCCGCAGCACGCTGGACCGGGCCAGGGAACTGTTTCGCCAGCGCACGGAACATTATATTTCTGTCACCACAGGGGACGGGATGTTTAAGGTGGATATTTCACAAATTTATTATATTGAAACGGAAAGACATGCCGTCAGACTGTATTATACAAAAGGCTCCTTCCATATCAATGATACCCTGAAGAGCATTGAAGAGAAACTGAAAAACGCTCCGTTCTGCCGGTGCAACAACTGCTATCTGGTAAATCTTGCCCATGTGGAGCAGGTGAAAAAGGATGTTGTGATTGTGGCGGGTCATGAACTGGCGTTTTCCCGCCTGCGCTATAAACCCTTTATGGAAGCGTTGACGAATTATATGGGAGGTACCCGTAGATGACTGAAAGAATGAGCACTTTTTTTCCGTCTGAGTTTACGGGCATTGCACAGTGGATTATCTGTACCATATATATCCTGTCCAATGAAAAAGGTATTCGGGGCTGGAAGGCTGTGGCGCTGATTCTGTTTGCTCTGCCCATCCTTGTGCTGATGAACATCGCCCATTCCGAGCAGCCTGCCCTAATCTGGCTGGTCGTCACCGTATGCTGTCTGGCATCCGTTCTTATTTATCTGCGTCTGGGCATCCGGGAAGACTTCAGCTTGATCCTGCTTCGTTGGTGCAACGCTGTGATGCAGTCGGAATTCGCCGCTGCCCTGGCGTATGTAATCAATATTTATCTGGTCAGCCGCGGTGTGATGCGCTTTCCGGATATCCGGGCTTCACAGACAATCATGCTTTTTGTATATGTTATTATATTTATTCCACTGGGCATATCCATTTATCATCGCTCCCATCGGAAAAATCGTCCCCTCAAAGCCGGGTACGTGGAAGTCATTTCTTCTTTTATGATTACGATTGGCGCGTATCTGCTCAGCAATATCAGTTTTATGGCGCCTGAATCTATTTTTGGCATCAGTATGGGCGGCGGTATACTGCTCGTGCGTGTGGTGTCTGATTTTTCCGGCATGTTGGCCCTGATTGCCATTGATGAATTCAGCTATGGGATGCGGCTGAAAATGAATATGGGTGTATTGCAGAGCCTTTTGGACAGGCAATATGAGCAATATCAGCAATTTAAAGTGAACAACGAACAAATGCAGCAGGTTTACCACGACATCAAGCACCTAATCAATTATATCCGGAGCGTGAGCGTTTCACAGAAGTATGAAAAAGAGCTTCGCAGCGTAGAACAAACAGTCAGCAATTTTGAAACGCAGTACGATACGGGGAATCCGGTGCTGGATGTGGTGCTCAGCAGCAAAAAGATGATGTGCCGCAGTGCCCTGATTACCATGGAATGCTATATGGATGCCCGTGAAATGGATTTTCTGGACACCGCTCAAATCTGCACCATCTTTGGCAACGCATTAGATAACGCGATTGAATATGAAAGTAGAATCGAGGAAACCGAAAAACGGCTGATTAAGGTAAGCGTTTTTTCGGAAAACCATTTTCTCGTGATTAAAATCAGCAACTATTGCGAGGAAACCATCCTGAAATCCTTGGAAGACCCGGAAACCACCAAAGAAAACCCGGAAATACACGGCTATGGAATCAAGGGAATTCGGCTGGCAGTGGAAAAATATGAAGGGCATATGACCATTAAGCAGGAAAACAATTGGTTCATTGTGTCCATCCTCATTCCAATACCGGAAAAGCAAAACCAGACTGCACTCTGATTATTGAGAGCCATCCTGCAAAGGAAGCATCCCCGCTTGAGGATGCGCACCATAGGGGACACAGAGAAAGCAGATGAAACAAGGTGACGAATCCTGCCTTGCATTTTCCCTCCGCGCATGGTAAAATATTAGTTACCAGAGAGGAGGGTATGCCATGGCTGTGCGCATTGCCATCGTCGAGGACGAAAAGTCTGCCGCTCGCGCGCTGGAACAGGCGATTCAGCGCTACGGAACGGAAAACAAGGTTTCGTTTACGATTCGCGTCTGGCATGACCCGCTGCTCTTCTTGGAGGAATATCAGGCGGAGTACGACATCGTTTATATGGACATTCGGATGCCCGCGCTGTCCGGGATGGAAACGGCGCGGAATCTGCGGAAGATGGATCGCATGGTCATGCTGATTTTTGTGACCAGCCTGGCGCAGTATGCGCTGGAGGGGTACACGGTCGGCGCGTTTGACTATATCCTCAAGCCTGTCAAGTATTATGACTTCGCGCTGAAGCTGCATTGGGCGCTGGAGCATCTGCCGGAAAAGCAGGAAGCGACGATACTGCTTGTGTCAGGCGGCAGCAAAATTCGACTGCGCCTGCGGGATTTGCTGTATGCTGAGACGGATGGGCATTACCTGATTTTCCACACCGCCGAGGGGCAGATTCGGCAGTGCGGCACGATTTCCACGCTCGAAGCCGATTTGACGAACAAACAATTTGTCCGCTGCAACAGCTGCTATCTGGTGAATTTGCAGCACATTGCGGGCATCAAGGGATACAGTTTGCTGCTGGATAACGGCGAGGAGCTGAAAATCTCCCAGCCGCGCAAGAAGCAGGTTCAGCAGACCTACAACGAATACTTAGCAGCGCATTAAAAAAAGGGCTCTTCACGGAAAGTAGGGGAAGCAAACAGGGGCTTAGGCGAAGCCCCAAAAAGCTGCACGCGGAAGGAGCATGAAAGCGCGACC
>ENA-UOIZ01000448-UOIZ01000448.1-human-gut-metagenome-genome-assembly--contig:-P88-NODE-448-length-42759-cov-80.518125_pt1 | contig 42759 bp, 37 predicted proteins | sample MGYA00242336_ERZ723883 | MGnify/ENA metagenome assembly ERZ723883 | reverse complement strand
CGCCGCAGGCATCTTCCAGCGCCATGTTCAGCTCCACGGCATCCAGGCTGTCGGCTTCCAGATCCTCGGTCAGGCTGGCTTCCATGGTCACTTTGTCCTCGTCGCAGTTCAGGGTATCGACAACGATCTTTTTCATTTCTTCAAACGTCATGGTAATGTTCTCCTTTGAATCTTGTTATTATCTAAAAAGTTTGAGGTTTCTTTCGAACACGACCATTATACCCGAACCGTTGGATAAGTCAAGAAAAATAGTTAAAATATTTTATCTTTTACAATTCTGACACACTTTGCATTGCGGCTGACGGCAAAACAAAGCGCCGCCGGTGCACGAGAAATCTCGCACGCCGACGGCGCGGTTCAGGTGTTATTGGTTTTTGCTGTGGGGGGTCACTGCTTGGGGAAGGCGGTGTTCCAGGTCTGGATCACCTTGACGCGGGTCACCCAGCCGTTGGGGCGGAAGGTGGTCTCGCCGGGAGCAGTCAGGATGCCCTGCTCCACGCACCACTGGGCGGCCTTGGCCATTTCGGGCTCGGACACGTCGGTGAAGGCGGGCTGGTTCTCGGGTTCCGGTGCGCCCTTTGCGCCCCAGATGAGCCAGGCCAGCTGGCCGCGGTTCACGGGGATGTCGGCCCCGGCGGGCAGCAGATCGTGCAGGATGATGTCGGTGGCGATCTCATAGCCCACGAAGGCCGCTGCGCCGCCGATGGCGGTGCCCACGATCACAGCACCCACGGCGCCGGAGGAAGCGTCGGTGTCGGGCACGTCGGGAATGACTGCCGCCGCCGGGACGATGCGGATGTAAGCTTCGGTGTAGGATGCGGGGCCGTAGGTTTTGCCCTCGTCGTCTGTGCGAACGACCTCAGCGGCTTCGGCAGCGGACCGGTTCGCACCGGCGCGCACCTCATAGGCCCCGGCGGGGGACGGGGTATAGGTGAGCTGGCCGCTCAGAGCACGGCCGCTCTCGTTCTTTACCTTTATAATAGCATCCCCGCGCGGCCCGCCGACGCGGTTCGACACGAATCGACCTGTGCACAATTTTGGATAATTCTGCCCTTTCTTTTGTGAAATTGTTTCATTCTGACAAAGGCCCAAACTTCTTGACAGGGCCCCGGAATCATGTTAAACTAAATCCACTTTGAAAAAAGCACAAATGCGTTGACGGGGAAAAAACGATTTTCTTCTGCGTGCAGAGAGCCGCCGGTTGGTGCAAGGCGGGTGCAGAGGGCTTCGGTTACTGGCCCCTGAGCGGCAGGGCTGAACGGGAAGTAGGCTCTGACGGACGCCCACCGTTACAAGGGCAGCGATTCGCTGCAAAAAGCCGATCGTGCAAAGTGGCTGTATCTACCAAAGGTGCAGCAAAGAGAGTGGTACCACGGGTGCCCTGTAGTTTGAACTTTACAGGCTCTCGTCTCTCAAGGTTTTCGCCTTGAAAGACGGGAGCCTTTTCGTATGTATGCCATGTGCTGAGTGATGTATTTCCCCGCGCAGCGGGGAAATACACACATTCCCGTTTGCATGGCGAAACAAAAAGTGCATTTGCTTAGGAGGACACGCAAGATGATGGACGCAACCAAGTACGCTCCGGGTTACTACCCGGTTCCCGCCGGTTATGACAGCTGGGTCAAGAAAGACCACATTGAAAAAGCACCGGCATGGTGCAGTGTGGACCTGCGCGACGGCAACCAGGCCCTGATCGTGCCCATGAGCTTGGAGGAAAAGCTGGAGTTCTTCCAGATGCTGGTGAAGATCGGTTTCAAGGAAATTGAGGTCGGCTTCCCCGCCGCCAGCGAGACCGAGTACGAGTTCCTGCGCACCCTGATCGAGAAGGACATGATCCCCGCCGATGTCACCGTGCAGGTGCTGACCCAGTGCCGCGACCACATCATCCGCAAGACTTTTGAGGCCGTCAAGGGCGCACCCCGTGCGGTCATCCACTTCTACAACTCCACCTCCGTGGCGCAGCGTGAGCAGGTGTTCCACAAGAGCAAAGAGGAGATCAAGAAGATCGCCACCGACGGTGCAAAGCTGGTCAAGCAGCTCAGCGAGGAGTACGAAGGCAACTTCCTGTTCGAGTACAGCCCCGAGAGCTTCACCGGCACCGAAGTGGACTACGCCGTGGATGTGTGCAACGCCGTGCTGGACATCATGCAGCCCACGCCCGACCGCCCCATGATCATCAACCTGCCCGTCACCGTCGAGATGAGCATGCCGCACGTCTACGCAAACCAGATCGAGTACTGCGACAAGCACCTCAAGTACCGTGACAGCGTCATCATCTCCACCCACCCCCACAACGACCGCGGCACCGGCGTGGCCTGCGCCGAGCTGGCTGTTCTGGCCGGTGCCCAGCGCGTGGAGTGCTGCCTGTTCGGCAATGGCGAGCGCACCGGCAACGTGGACGCCGTCACCCTCGCCATGAACATGTACAGCCACGGCGTGGACCCGAAGCTGGACTTCTCCGATATGCCGGAAATTTGTGCCACCTACGAGCGCGTGACCCGGATGCACATCTACGAGCGCACCCCCTATGCCGGTCAGCTGGTGTTTGCCGCCTTCTCCGGCAGCCATCAGGATGCCATTGCAAAGGGCATGGCCTACCGCAAGGAGCGCGGCGAACACCGCTGGACCTGCCCCTACATCCCCGTTGATCCCCACGATATCGGCCGCACCTATGACGCCGACGTCATCCGCATCAACAGCCAGAGCGGCAAGGGCGGCATCGGCTTTGTGCTGGAGCAGAACTTTGGCTACAACCTGCCCCCGAAGATGCGCGAGGCACTGGGCTACAAGGTCAAGAGCGTATCCGACCACAACCACAAGGAGCTGAGCGCAGGCGAAGTGCTGCACATCTTTGAGGATGCCTTCCTCAACCGCTGCAAGCCGCTCAACGTTATTGAAGCACACTTTGCACAGGTGGGCGGCATCACCGCCACCGTCACGCTGGACCTGAACGGTCAGCGCAAGGTGGTCACCTCGGTGGGCAACGGCCGTCTGGACGCTGTGGCAAATGCCATCCAGAGCGCTACCGGCATGGACTTCCACCTGGAGACCTACTCCGAGCACAGCCTGGACGAAGGCTCCACCTCCCGCGCAGCCTCTTACGTGGGCCTTGTCTGGGGCGACCAGACCGTCACCTGGGGTGCCGGCACCGACACCGATATCATCGTGGCCGGTATCAAGGCTCTGGTGAGCGCCATTAACAATAAGTAAAATCCTCAATAGAGAGAGCATCAAAAGGAGAATGAACCATGGGAATGACCCTGACGCAGAAGATCCTTGCCGCACATGCCGGGCTTGCCGAGGTCAAGGCAGGCCAGCTCATCAACGCAAAGCTGGACATCGTGCTGGGCAACGATATCACCACCCCCGTCGCCATCAACGAGTTTGAGAAGGCCGGTTTTGACGGCGTGTTCGACAAAGAGCACATTGCCATCGTGCTGGACCACTTTGTGCCCAACAAGGACATCAAGAGTGCCACCCAGTCCAAGCAGTGCCGCGAGTTCGCCAACAAATACGATATCCTCAACTTCTACGATGTGGGCCAGATGGGCATTGAGCACGCTCTGCTGCCGGAAAAAGGCATCGTGACCGCAGGCGACTGCGTCATTGGTGCGGACAGCCACACCTGCACCTACGGTGCACTGGGTGCCTTCTCCACCGGCGTTGGCTCCACCGACATGGCCGCTGGCATGGCCACCGGCATGGCATGGTTCAAGGTGCCCTCGGCTATCAAGTTCGTGCTCACCGGCAAGTTCGGCCCCCGCGTGTCCGGCAAGGACCTCATCCTGCACATCATCGGCATGATCGGCGTGGACGGTGCGCTGTACAAATCCATGGAGTTCACCGGCCCGGGCGTTGCATCCCTGACCATGGACGACCGCCTGTGCATCTGCAATATGGCCATCGAGGCCGGTGCCAAGAACGGCATCTTCCCGGTGGACGAGGTGACCAAGGCGTATCTGAACGGCCGCAGCCAGCGCACCCCCGTGTACTACGAAGCCGACCCGGATGCCGAGTACGAAAAGACCATCGAGATCGACCTCTCCAAGCTGGAACCCACCGTCAGCTACCCGCACCTGCCGGAGAACACCCACCTTGCCAGCGAGGGCAAGGACATCAAGATCGACCAGGTGGTCATCGGCAGCTGCACCAACGGACGGCTGGAGGACATGGAAGCCGCCTACAACGTGCTGAAGGGCAAGCACATCGCCAAGGGCGTGCGCGGCATCATCATCCCCGCCACCATGGCCGTGTACAAGGAGTGCATCCTGCGCGGCTGGACCACCGCCTTCATCGACGCGGGCTGCATCGTGTCCACCCCCACCTGCGGCCCGTGCCTGGGCGGCTACATGGGCATTCTGGCCGAGGGCGAGCGCTGCGTTTCCACCACCAACCGCAACTTTGTGGGCCGCATGGGCCATGTCAAGAGCGAAGTGTATCTGGCTTCCCCCGCCACCGCCGCCGCCAGCGCACTGACCGGCTACATCACCGACCCCCGCACGGTCTGATCGGAAAGGAGCACAACAATGAACGCAAAAGGTTCTGTTTTCAAATATCCGGATAACGTGGATACCGATGTCATCATCCCGGCCCGCCACCTGAACACCCAGGACGCCAAGGAGCTGGCCAGCCACTGCATGGAGGACATCGACAAGGACTTCGTCAAGAATGTGAAGGACGGAGACATCATGGTGGGCGGCTGGAACTTCGGCTGCGGCTCCTCCCGTGAGCACGCCCCTCTGTGCATCAAGACCGCCGGTATTTCCGTCGTCATCGCCAAGAGCTTTGCCCGCATCTTCTACCGCAACAGCATCAACATCGGTCTGCCTATCATGGAGTGCCCGGAGGCTGTGGATGCCATCAGCGCAGGCGACACCGTCAGCGTGGATTTTGACACCGGCATCATCACCGACGAGACCAACGGCAAGGTGTTCCACGCCGAACCATTCCCGCCGTTCATTCAGGAGATCATTTCGGCAGGCGGTTTGATGAAGTCCATCAAGAATAAGCAGTAACGCAGGTTTTGTCGCGGCTGCGCCGCGACAAAACTGCCTTATCCAAAATAGAAGGAGCTTTCCATGGAAAAAAACATTGCTGTCATCTGGGGCGACTGCTCCAGCCCGGAGATCGTCAAGCAGACCATCCGCGTGCTTGACAAGGTGGCTGAAAAGTACGGCCACACCTTCCACTACACCGACGCTGCCATGGGCGGCGAAGCCATTGACAAATACGGCGACCCGCTGCCCCAGCACGAGCTGGACAAGTGCCTGGCTGCCGACAGCGTGCTGCTGGGTGCCGTGGGCGGTCCCAAGTGGGAGGGCCTGCCCGGTGAGCAGCGCCCGGAGAAGGGCCTGCTGCGCCTGCGTGCGGGCATGGGCCTGTACTCCAACAACCGCCCGGCCAAGATCTGGCCGCAGCTGGCCCCGGCCAGCCCCCTGAAGCCCGAGATCGTGGCCCAGGGCATTGATTTCATCATTGTTCGTGAGCTCATTGGCGGCGTGTACTTCGGCAATCACGAGACCCACACCCTCGAGAATGGTGAGAAGCAGGCCATCGACTCCATGCCCTACTCCGAGCACGAGATCGAGCGCATTGGCCGCATCGGCTTTGAGACCGCGCAGAAGCGCCGCAAGAAGCTCTGCTGCGTGGACAAAGCAAACGTGCTGGATACCAGCCGCCTGTGGCGCAGCGTGATGCACCGCCTGCAGGCCGAGTACCCGGACGTGGAGTACAGCGAGATGTTCGTGGACAACTGCGCCATGCAGATCGTGAAGAACCCCGCTCAGTTTGACGTCATCGTTACCGAGAACATGTTCGGCGACATCCTCTCGGACGAGGCTTCCATGATCACCGGCTCCATCGGCATGATCCCGTCCTCCTCTCTGGGTGACGGCACCCGCGGCCTGTACGAGCCCATCCACGGCTCCGCCCCCGACATTGCGGGCAAGGATATCGTCAACCCCACCGCCTGCATCCTGTCCGCTGCCATGATGCTGCGCTACTCCTTCGGCATGGCCGAGGAAGCCGACGCCATTGAGAACGCCGTGAACAAGGTGCTGGACAAGGGCCTGCGCACTGCCGACAACATGAGCGAAGGCTGCACCTGCCTGGGCTGCACCGCCATGGGCGACGCCATCCTGGCCGAAATTTAAACGATAAAACAGCGAACGCCCCCGGCTTCGAGGAACAGAAGCTGGGGGCGTTTTTTCGGTTTCAGGCGGCAGGGGAACGGGGGCGTTACTCTGCGTCGTCCCTGTTCAGGATTTCCATGAATTCTTCGCCGGTGATGGTCTCTTTCTGGTACAGGTACTGGGCCAGCTCGTCCAGCTTGGCGCGGTTATCGGTGAGGATCTTCACGGCCTTTTCGTGCTGGGCCTTCACCAGCTCCACCACCTTCTGGTCGATCTCGCGCTGGGTCTGGGCAGAGCAGGCCAGCGAGGTGTCGCCGCCCAGGTACTGGTTCGTGACCGTTTCCAGCGCCACCATGTCAAAGTCGCTGCTCATGCCGTAGCGGGTGATCATGGCGCGGGCCAGCTTGGTGGCCTGCTCGATATCGTTGGAAGCGCCGGTGGTGATGGAACCGAACACCACTTCCTCAGCGGCACGGCCGCCGGTGAGGGTGGCGATCTTGTTTTCCAGCTCGGTCTTGTCCATCAGGTAGTGGTTGCCCTCGTCCACCTGCATGGTGTAGCCCAGCGCACCCGAGGTGCGGGGGATGATGGTGATCTTCTGCACCGGGGCGGAGTTGGTCTGCTTGGCTGCCACCAGCGCGTGGCCGATCTCGTGGTAGGCCACGATGCACTTTTCCTTATCCGTGAGGATGGAGTTCTTCTTCTGGTAGCCTGCAATGACCACCTCGATGCTCTCCTCCAGGTCCGCCTGGGTCACGCTCTTGCGGCCCGCCCGCACGGCCCGCAGGGCGGCTTCGTTGACGATGTTGGCCAGCTCTGCGCCAGAGGCACCGGAGGCCATGCGCGCCACCGTGTTGAAGTCCACCCCCGGGGCGATCTTGACCTTTTTGGTGTGTACCTTCAAGATCTCCTCGCGGCCCTTCAGGTCCGGCAGCTCCACGGGCACCCGGCGGTCAAAGCGGCCGGGGCGGGTGAGGGCCGGGTCCAGCGAATCCGGACGGTTGGTGGCTGCCAGAATGATGACGCCGGTGTTGCCCTCGAAGCCGTCCATCTCGGTGAGCAGCTGGTTCAGCGTCTGCTCCCGCTCATCGTTGCCGCCGTACTGGCCGCCGCTGCGCTTCTGGCCGATGGCGTCGATCTCGTCGATGAACACGATGCAGGGGGCTTTCTCCTTGGCCTGCTTGAACAGGTCGCGCACCTTGGACGCGCCCATGCCCACGAACATCTCCACGAACTCCGAACCGGAGATGGAGAAGAAGGGCACGTTGGATTCGCCTGCCACGGCCTTGGCCAGCATGGTCTTGCCGGTGCCCGGAGGGCCCACCAGCAGGATGCCCTTGGGCATGGAAGCACCGATCTCCTCATACTGCTTGGGGTCGTGGAGGTAGTTCACGATCTCCTGCAGGTTCTCTTTCGCTTCGTCCTCACCGGCCACATCCGTAAAACGGATGCCGTGGGTGGACTGCACATACACTTTGGCGTTGGATTTGCCCGCGCCGCCGAACATCATGGCACCGGGGCCGCCGCCGGCTTTCTCCATCAGCTTTTTGTTCATCTGGTTGCCGATGAAGCTGAACAGCAGGATGGGCAGCACGAACCACACCAGGAAGCTGACCAACGGCGAACCCTGCTCCACGATCTCGCTGGAGAAGGTGGCACCGGCGGCATACAGCCGCTCGGTGAGGTTCGGGTCGTTCATCAGGCCGGTCTTGTAGACCTGGGTCTCGTCCTTATCGGTGAAGATGATCTGGTTGGATTCGATATCCACCCGGCCGATGTTCTTTTCTTCGGTCATGCTCATAAAGGTGCCGTAGTCCACCTCTTTGACCTGACGCTCGGTGAGCCATGGCACCAGCACAAAGTTCAGCACCAGCAGCACGCAAAGCACGATGGCGTAATAGATGGCCAGCGGCTTTTTGGAAGGCTTGACTTCTTTCATGGGGGTCCTCCTCTTTTATAATAATGTATCCGTCCGGGCAGCCGGGGCGTTTTGTCCGACCCTCGTCCGGGAAAGGCTGCTGAGTGTAGTATAGCACAGCCGCCCGGACCCGAACAGCGATTCGAGGATGACTTTGCAAAAACTTATCAATTTCTTAACAAAGGACGAAAAAAATAAAATTTTCCGGGCGGGTGCAATAATCCCTGCTGCCCATCCGTTTACAAGACAGAACGGCGGAACACTAGCCCCGCCGCCAAACCCTGATCCGGAACATCAAGCTGAAATTTGCGCGGCCCGCAAGGCCGCCATCATTGGAGGTTTTTCTTATGAAGTGCAACAACAAGATCGTCCGTACCCTCACCGGTGCCGTCGTGGTGCTGGGTGCCGCCGCCATGCTCAGTGTGGGCGCCTTTGCCGCCGAGACTGCCGACCTTGCCGACCCCGTGGCGGCAGGCTATCTGCCCCCGCAGGAGCAGATGGTGCAGGGGGACATCGCCCTGCACAGCGCCGATGTGGCGATCGGCGAAAAGGACCCCACCTACGGCGGCTACGGCGCACCGGAGGGGAACCCCATTCAGGGCAACATCATGCTGATCTCCGGCGATGAGCTGGCCACCCCGTCCGCAGATGCAGCGGCGAAAAAGAGCGAGGCCCGCTACACCGTTAAGGGCCTGTTCGGCAGGGAAGTGCTGTACACTGCCCGCCAGAAGGACAGCGTGCTGACGCTGGATGTGCCCGCCGGCTGCGCCACCTTCCGCACCACCGTGCAGGACATGCAGACCCTGCTGAACGAGGGTGTGAGCACGCTGGTGGTCCAGACCGAGAAGGGTTCCACCACCCTGAACCTGTCCCTGCTGGTGGAGGGCCAGAAGGGCACCGACCGCGTGGTGCTGCGCCGCATGGGCAGCACCACCACCCTGAGCGTGGGCCTGCGCTGCCGCCGCGATCTGCTGATCGGCCGCTGAGGCTGACGCAGAACTGCCTCGAAAGGCTGCTGCACCAGGAAGGTGCAGCAGCCTTTTTGCTTTTTCTGTTAAGTTTTTGAAAATTTGCGCAGATGTCTTTGCAAAGTCTGACGGGAGATGTTATAGTTAAATTGAAACACTATGCATTCCCGACAGAAAGGAAAAAACGCCATGGAACATTTTGTGGAGTTTGAGGATGTCTGCAAATATTACCAGACCGGCAGCGTGAAGATCGCCGCCGCCGACCACATGAGCTTTTATGTGGACAAGGGGGAGTTCTGCATCATCGTGGGCCCCTCCGGCGCGGGCAAGACCACCCTGCTGAACATTCTGGGCGGCATGGACAGCTGCGATGAGGGCAGCGTCTGGCTGGACGGGCGGAACGTGGCACGCTTTACCCCCAAGGAGCTGACCACCTACCGCCGCTACGACGTGGGGTTCGTGTTCCAGTTCTACAATCTGGTGCAGAACCTGACCGCGCTGGAAAATGTGGAGCTTGCCAGCGAGATCTGCCGCGACCCGCTGGACCCCGCCGAGACGCTGCGCAGCGTGGGGCTGGGCGAGCGGCTGAACAACTTCCCCGCGCAGCTGTCCGGCGGCGAGCAGCAGCGTGTGTCCATCGCCCGCGCGCTGGCAAAGAACCCCAAGCTGCTGCTGTGCGACGAGCCCACCGGCGCGCTGGACTACAAGACCGGCAAGCAGGTGCTGGCCCTGCTGCAGGACACCTGCCGCCGCACCGGACGCACCGTCATCGTCATTACCCACAACACCGCCCTGACCGGCATGGCAGACCGCATCATTCAGGTGCGCAGCGGTCAGATCGTGTCCAATCAGGTGAACGAGCACCCGGTTCCGGTGCAGGAGATCGAGTGGTGATATCATGCTGAAGAGTTATCGCAAAAACATTCTGCGGGAGATGAAGGGCAACCTGAGCCGCATGGTCTCGCTGTTCGGCATCGCGGCGCTGGGCGTCATGATGCTGACCGGCCTGATGTGCATTGCGCCCGATATGCGCAGCGCCGGGCAGGAATACTATGTGCAGCAGAACGTGTTCGACCTGCGGGTGCTGTCCACGCTGGGCCTGACGGAACAGGACATCGCCGCCATCGCAGCGGTGGACGGGGTGGAAGCCGTGCAGCCGGTGAAGTATCAGGACGTGGAAGCCCACTGGCAGGGCCGCGAGGACACCATCGTGGTGCGGCTGCAGCAGCTGCCCGCCGACCCGCAGGCGGATGCCCCGGAAAACATGGACCGCCTTGTGCTGCGCAGCGGACGGATGCCGCAGGCAGACGATGAGTGCGTGGTGCATGTCATGGGCTACGAGGACCCGGTGGAGCTGGGCACGGTGCTGACCCTGCCGGAGGACACCGAAAACGTCCGCAAAAAGCAGTACACCGTGGTGGGCACCGTGCAGGACCCCCAGCACATCTCCACCGACCGGGAGAGCAGCACCGCAGGCAGCGGGCAGCTGAACGCCATCGTGTTCCTGCCCGAGGGCAGCCTGACCACGGATTATTACACGGTGTGTTATATCAAGGCGGAAAATGCCGGCCTGTACGACAACTACTCCGAGGAATATCAGGCGGCAGTGGATGCCGTGGCAGAAAACATCAAGGCCATCCAGTCCCAGCGGTGCGACATCCGGCGGGCGGAACTGATCGAGGATGCCAACGCAAAGCTGACCGATGCCCGGGCAGAGTACGACAGCCAGAAGGCGCAGGCCGAGCAGAAGTTTGCCGAAGCGGAACAGCAGCTGGCGGACGCGCAGGCGCAGCTGGACAGCGCCAAAGCCCGGCTGGATGCGGGCGAAGCGGAGCTTGCCGCCAACAAAAAGGCCCTGCCCGATACCATGCAGAGCGGTGCCGACACGCTGGTGACCAGCGAGGCGCAGGTGCTGGAATTTGAGGAGCAGCTGCAGCAGATGGAGCTGCTGGTGAACCTGAAAAAGGTGGCAGACCCCCTTCTGGGCTACGCCGAGACCGCCCTGAACAACGCCCGCAAGGCACTGGACGAGGCCGAGCCGGAGGACGAGGAATACACAGAGCTGCGGGACGCCCTGCAGAAGGCGCAGGACGGCTACGACAACATCAACGGACAGCTGCAGGGCTATCAGGCACAGCTGGACGCAGGCAAACAGCAGATGTACCAGCAGGGACTGATCTCTTCCCCCACGCTGGACAATGACCGGCTCATCACCGAGGCGAAGGCGGCACTGCGCAAGATGAAGCTGCAGCTTCTGCAGGGACAGCTGCAGCTGACCACCGGCACCGCCACCGCCTACACCCAGTTTGACGCCGCCCGGCAGCAGCTGGATGCGGGCTGGCAGGAATACAATGACGGTGTGCAGCAGCTGGCGGACTCCCGCGCGGAGTACCAGAGCCAGAAAGCCGATGCCGAAGAAAAACTGGCGCAGGGCCTTGCCCAGCTGAACGACGCCGAGGAGCAGGTCAGCCAGATCAAAAGCGGCGAGTGGTATGTGCTGGACCGGGGGTCCACCCTCAGCTTTGTCACCTTTGAGCAGTACGCCGACCGCATGGACGCCATCGCCCGGGTGTTCCCGGTGTTCTTCTTCCTGGTGGCGGCACTGGTGGCCACCACCACCATGACCCGCATGGTGGACGAGAACCGTCTGCAGATGGGCACCCTGAAGGCGCTGGGTTACACCAAGGCCGCCATTGCGGGCAAGTATCTGTTCTATGCCCTCAGTGCCACAGTGCTGGGCAGCATCGTGGGCATGGTCATCGGCTTTGTGGTGTTCCCCTTCATCATCTGGAACGCCTATCAGCTGATCTTTGACCTGCCCACCTTCACCCTGCGCTTCTACCCGGGCATGGCGGCAGCCAGCGTGGCGCTCAGCGCTGCGGTCATCGGCCTTGCCACATGGAGCGCCTGCCGCTCCAGCCTGAAGGAGCGCACCGCCGCGCTGCTGCTGCCCCGGGCCCCGGTGGCGGGCAAGCGCATCTTTCTGGAGTACATCACCCCGCTGTGGAAGCACATGAGCTTTTCGCAAAAGACCACCGCCCGCAACCTGTTCCGCTATAAAAAGCGCTTCTTTATGACGGTGCTGGGCGTGGCGGGCTGCACAGCATTGCTGCTCATCGGCTTTGGCCTGCAGGACTCGCTGCTGCCCATCGTGGACAAGCAGACCTCGCAGCTGACCCACAACGACATGACCGTTTCCTTCCGCGACGAAAAGGCCCTGATCAATGAGGGCGGGCTTGCCGATGCGCTGAAGCAGGCGGGAACGGTGGACAGCTGGGGTGTGTTCTATGTCAAGTCCACCACCCTGTACAACGAGGCCGGTGACAGCGCCGAAATCAGCGTGGTGGGCGCGCAGAAGGACGCCGACATGACCAGCTGCTTCACCTTCCGCACCCGGAAGGACCACGAGGAAATCCCCTTTGACGACAGCAGCGTCATCCTGACCGAAAAGACCGCCCTGAATCTGGGCGTGAAGGTGGGAGACACCCTGTATGTGGAAGGCACCGATGGGCGGCGGGTGCCGGTGACCCTGACCGGCATCACCGAAAACTACATGTTCACCCGGCTGTATCTGTCCAACGCCCAGCTGAAGAGCTATCTGGACGGCGAACCGGCGTGGAACACCGTCTACGGCCTGACCCACTGCAAAAACGATACCGAGTACAACGCCCTGCGGGCAAGGCTGCTGGAGTGCAGCTATGTCAGCGGCGTCAGCTTTACCGAGGACACCAACTCGATGTTCGACAACCTCATCGTCAGCCTGAACTCGGTGGTGGTGCTGATCATCGTCTGCGCGGCGGCGCTGGCAGCCGTGGTGCTGTACAACCTCATCAGCGTCAACCTTGCCGAGCGCAAAAAGGAGCTTGCCACCATCAAGGTGCTGGGCTTCTACGACAAAGAGGTCTACCGCTATATCTTCCGCGAGATCGAGCTGCTGGCGCTCATCGGCTCCGGCGTGGGCCTGCTGCTGGGCATCCCGCTGCACCGGTTCATCATCCTGACGGTGGAGATGGACCAGCTGATGTTCATCCGCACCATCGCCCCCCACAGCTATCTGCTGTCGGTGGCACTGACCATGCTGTTCACCGTTGTCGTCTGCCTTGGCATGCGCCGCCATGTCAAGCGCATCAGCATGGTGGAAAGCATGAAGGCACCGGAATAACGAGAAAAGAAAAAGTCATCTGCAGCCGGTCGGCTGCAGATGACTTTTTTGCTATGGAGAGGGTGCTCAGACGAAGGCTTTCAAAGGGGGAGGCAAGAAGCGCTCCCGTTATGCCCTTGGCTCCCCCTTCGGGGGAGCTGGCATCGCGCAGCGATGACTGAGAGGGTTTGTTACTGTAAGATCGGCAGCGCGGCCACTTCTGCCGCCACTTCGTCAGCCTGCTGCTGGGTGAACACCCGGCACTTGACCATCCGCTTCAGCACCACCTGCGCCCGCTTGAGGGCCAGTTCCGGGTTGCTGGCGTAGGCAGAGGGGGCGTTGGGCAGGCCTGCCAGATAGACCGCTTCGGCGTCGGTGAGCTCGGCAGCCGTCTTGCCGAAGTAGCCCTCGGCGGCTTCCTCGATGCCATAGCAGCCGTTGCCGAAATAGATCGTGTTGGCATACATCTCGAAGATCTGCTGTTTTGAGTAGGCCTTTTCCATGTCGATGGCCGCAAAGGCTTCGGCAGCCTTGCGGGTCAGCCGCTTTTCCTGCGTGAACAGGGCATTCTTGGCCAGCTGCTGGGTCAGGGTGCTGCCGCCCTCGGCCAGCGACCGGGTGCGCAGATCGTACAGCAGCGCCCGGAAGATGGCCCCGGGGTCGATGCCTTTATGGGTCATGAAGTGCTCGTCCTCGGTGCAGATCACCGCCTGCACATAGATTTGCGGCAGCTGGTCGTAGGCCGCATAGTGGGTGTGGCTGCTGATGGTATCATACAGCGTGGCAATGGGCGTGACGCTGGCCGCGCTCTGATAAAGCTGACGGCCCTGATACACGAACCACCCGCCCGCCGCCAGCAGCAACAGCAGCAAAACCAGCAGTACCGTGAGCAGAGAGCGCTTGAGAAAACAGAAAAACCGGTGGAACATCGGGGAACTCCTTTGTTTTTTGGAAAATCACCATGCGGTAGGAACGTTACGCACCTATTATAACGGGCGTTTTTGAAGGTTCTGTGTAGGGCAGCTTGACAAAAGCTTAAGATTTCACTATACTACAACTAGAAAAGGCGCTGCCCGCAAGGGTCAGCTCCCATACCCGATCATCAAAATCAAAAGAGATTGACTGCGCGAGTTTGCGAGGCTGGGCGGTCAATCTCTTTTGTCATGTTTGCCTTCGATGTACGGTAACACCTGCAGCGTAATGTCCACCGTCCCGTGGATCACGGTGATGATGAGCGTCAGCAGAGCCAGAGTTTCCAGCAGCGTCATTTGGCATCCCCCCTTTGCCAGCAGGCTTGGGAAGATTTACACTTCAAAAAAGTTCCTTTCCCGGCGGCACAGACCGCTCCGAAGAACGAACTGCACAAGCTGGGCATGGAAGCATGACCACCTGTGATGCAGGCAGCACCTATCCACCACTCCATACGGGGTGGTGTTTTTAGTTTAGCATACTTTTGCGCGGAATACAACTGGGGGCCTGTCTCTCCCTATAGTCCTACTTTTAACAGAACTGCACAACCCGGGCAGTGCAAAATGGGAAAGCCATCGTGCAGAAAATGCAATCTGCAAAAAAGTGGAATTAACCTATTGACAAACTGGGTAAGAGGGAATATAATGCAAACAACAAATCCACAAACCTAGTGGGGAATTGAAATTAAGATTTCCCGAGCATCCGGTTTGTAGATGAGTGGGAAAGAAATTTTTTGAAAGGAGGGCACGAAAAATGAAGCTGATTTGGAACAACCTGCTGCATGCAAACTTCCGCTGTGGGCGAATGTGCGGTGACCGGGCAGAACATCTGGCTGTGAACTGTACGATGCCCTCTTGTTGTGCACGAATGTGTACCCGAATGTGACATTGACAGAATCGCCTTGAATTGTGTTTGCCCGGTGCGCCTTGTATCACGCATCGGGATTTTTTGTATCAGAAAATTATACTAAATGTTGAAATAGAGAGGTAAAATACTATGTCTAACTATAAATTTGAGACCCTGCAGCTTCACGTTGGCCAGGAGCAGGCCGATCCCGCAACCGATTCCCGCGCAGTGCCCATCTACCAGACCACTTCCTACGTCTTCCGCAACAGCCAGCACGCTGCTGACCGCTTCGGTCTGGCCGACGCAGGCAACATCTACGGCCGCCTGACCAACTCCACCCAGGACGTCTTCGAGAAGCGCATCGCTGCTCTGGAAGGCGGCGTGGCTGCTCTGGCTACCGCTTCCGGTGCTGCTGCCATCACCTACACCATCGAGGCTCTGGCACAGGCCGGTGACCACATCGTGGCCCAGAAGACCATCTACGGCGGCAGCTACAACCTGCTGGAGCACACCCTGACCCAGTTCGGCGTCAAGACCACCTTCGTGAACGCCCACGACCTGGCCGAGGTGGAGAACGCCATCCAGTCCAACACCAAGGCCGTCTATCTGGAGACCCTGGGCAACCCCAACAGCGATATCCCCGACATTGATGCCATCGCCGCCATTGCCCACAAGCACGGCCTGCCGCTGGTCATCGACAACACCTTCGGCACCCCGTACCTGATCCGCCCCATCGAGCACGGCGCTGACATCGTGGTGCACTCCGCCACCAAGTTCATCGGCGGCCACGGCACCACCCTGGGCGGCATCATCGTGGACAGCGGCAAGTTCGACTGGAAGGCCAGCGGCAACTACCCCAACATCGCCGCCCCGAACCCCAGCTACCACGGCGTTTCCTTTGCCGAGGCTGCAGGCCCCGCCGCTTTCGTCACCTACATCCGCGCCATTCTGCTGCGTGATACCGGCGCGACCATCTCTCCGTTCAACGCCTTCCTGCTGCTGCAGGGCACCGAGACCCTGAGCCTGCGCATTGAGCGCCATGTGGAGAACACCAAGAAGGTCGTGGAGTTCCTGGCCAACCATCCGCAGGTCGAGAAAGTCAACCACCCCTCTCTGCCGGATCACCCGGACCATGCCCTGTATGAGAAGTACTTCCCCAACGGCGGTGCTTCCATCTTTACCTTCAACATCAAGGGCGGCCGTGAGGAAGCCTTTAAGTTCATCGACAACCTGAAGGTCTTCTCCCTGCTGGCAAATGTGGCCGACGTCAAGAGCCTGGTCATCCACCCGGCTTCCACCACCCACAGCCAGCTGAACGATGAGGAGCTGGCCGAGCAGCAGATCTATCAGAATACCATCCGCCTGTCCATCGGCACCGAGCACATCGACGACATCATTGCCGACCTGGAAGCCGGTTTCGCAGCCGTCCGCGGCGAATAAATCTTCCGCCCGTCTCCCGAACTCCGGCGGAACATGTACCTTTTGCCTTGTCTCCTGAAAAATAAACTCTCCTGAATTCCTGATTCCAAAACACGCAGAACGCCCCGCCTGAACAAGGCCGGGGCGTTTTGTGTTGTAGGGAATGTGCGGCGCGCCCTCTCAGGTTTTTGCTGTCTGCCTCTTGACAAATAAAAATATCCTCATATAATTATCGATGGTAATTATCTTTGGTAATCTTTGTCTCAAAAAGGAGTTCCTCATGACCGTTGAACACATCAAGCAGCTGATGGATGCCTGCTACCTGGCCAAGCGCGCGCGGGACATGCTGCCGCCGCTGCCGGACGGGGTGCAGCCCTCCTACATCCGGTATCTGGACACCATCCAGAAGCTGCAGTCTCAGGGCAGGCGGGTGCGCGTGTCGGACCTGAGCGACGCGCTGGGGCTGCCGCGCCCGGGCGTGACCCGCACCGTAAAGGAGATGGAAGCGCAGGGCTACCTGCAAAAGCAGGTCTCGGCCGAGGATGGCCGGGTGACCTACCTGCAGCTCACCGCAGCGGGGGAGCAGCTCTCCCGCGAGTACGACGCCGACTATTTCCGGGCGCTGGCCCCGGCGCTGGACGGCATCTCGGATGCGGACGCCATGTGCACCATCCGCACCCTCGAAGCCTTTTATCAGGTGATGTATGAAAGGAGAAATACCCTTGAAAAATGATCGTTCGGATTTCACGCAGGGCAGCATCCTGAAAAAGCTGGCCCTGTTCATGCTGCCCATTCTGGGCGCACTGGTGCTGCAGGCGGCCTACGGCGCAGTGGATCTGCTGGTGGTGGGCCGCTTTGGCAGCACCTCAGGCCTGTCGGCGGTGTCCACCGGCAGCCAGGTGCTCAACCTCGTCACCTTCGTGGTCACCCAGTTCGCCATGGGCATCACGGTGCTCATCGCCCGCTATCTGGGTGAAAAGCGGCCCCAGTACATCGGGCAGGTCATCGGCGGCGGCGCGGTGGTGTTTGCCCTGATGGCAGCCGTGCTGTTCGTGGCGCTGGTGGGGTTTGCCCGGGGCATCTCGGTGCTGATGCAGGCCCCGGCGGAAGCGCTGGACCTGACGGCCAGCTATGTGCGCATCTGCGGTGCAGGCATCTTCTTCATTGTGGCCTATAATGTGCTTTCGGCCATCTTCCGCGGCCTTGGTGACAGCAAGTCGCCGCTGCTGTTCGTGCTGGTAGCCTGCATCGTGAATGTCTTCGGCGATCTGCTTCTGGTGGCCGGGCTGCACCTGGATGCCGCTGGTGCGGCCATCGCCACCGTGGCGGCACAGGCCGTCAGTGTGGTGTGCGCGGTGGCCATGCTGCTCAAAAAGAAAAAAGAGCTGCAGTTCAAACTGCAAAAGAGTGATTTCCGGCTGAATGCCCAGTGCCGCAAGTTCCTGGCCATCGGCCTGCCTCTGGCCCTGCAGGAATTTCTGACCCAGATGTCTTTTCTGGCCCTGTGTGCCTTCGTGAATCGGCTGGGTCTGGAGGCCTCCTCCGGCTACGGTGTAACCAGCAAGATCGTCAACTTCGCCATGCTGATCCCCAGCGCTCTCATGCAGTCCATGGCGTCCTTTGTCTCTCAGAACATCGGCGCGGGCAACAAAAAGCGGGCACGGCAGTCTATGCTCACCGGCATCGGCGTCGGCCTTGCCTTCGGCTGCGCGGTGTTTGCGCTGGTGTGGTGCAAGGGCGACGTGCTGTGCAGCGCCTTCACCACCGAAGTGGGGGTCATTGCCAGCGGCTTTGCCTATCTGAAGGGCTTTGCACCGGAGACCATCGCCACGGCGGTGCTGTTCAGCATGGTGGGCTACTTCAACGGCAACGACAAAACCGTCTGGGTCATGGTGCAGGGCCTTATCCAGACGCTGCTGGTGCGCCTGCCCATGGCCTATTTCATGAGCATCCAGCCGAACGCCAGCCTGACCATGATCGGCCTGGCGGCCCCCACTTCCACTCTGGTGGGCGTCGTGCTGAACATCGGGTTCTATTTGTACCTGCAGCGGCAGGAGCGCAAGGCAGCGTGAGATAACAGAATAGAAACATGAGAAAAACCGAGGCGTGCCCCGCGTGGGGAGTGCCTCGGTTTTTTGGTTCGAATCCACCCGCGTGCCCTATTGGAAACGAACATATAACAAAAAGCTCAACGCGATCGTCCCCATTGGGAGAGACGAGGCAGTTGTGGGACAACTGTGGATTCGCGAGCCGCGCATCTAAAAAGGCCCCGCAGGGGCCTTTTTGCCCGCCGGACTGTTCGGCGGGCCGATGCTGTTCGAATCCACCCGCGTCTATGGCCGCAGCGGGGTTACATAAGAAAAACGCCTGTGTATTTCTACACAAGCGTTTTCTTGGTGGGCGCGGGTGGATTCGAACCACCGAAGCTGAAAGCAGCAGATTTACAGTCTGTCCCCATTGGCCACTCGGGAACACGCCCATATTCACTTCCTGTACATCCGTTAAGCCGGACGACTTGCTTATTTTAGCATGAAAGGTCGATTTTGTCAACGGGTTTTCTGCATTTTGGACAAAGAAATTTTTCCCGCCACCCGGTGCGGCGGCTGTGGGGCGGGGCAATGCATCGGCAAAGCGTGAAAAACGGCTGCGGGAATTGTACAAAGCGCAGACTTTCCCTGCCCGCATTGCAAATTGCGGGCGAACATGCTATTATAAAAGGTATCACGAAGTTATAACGTTCCCGGAACGCACCGGGCGAAAGAAAGGCACGGTGATCGCTCGATGACGATGGAAGAATGCTACACCCAGATGGGGGCCAATTATCACAGGGTGCTCCGGCGATTGGGCAAAGAGTCGCTGCTCGTGAAGATCGCCGAGATGTTCCCGCAGGACGAAAGCTACAACCGGATGAAGGCCATGATGGACCAACCAGAGGGAAACATAGAGCTGACCATGCGCGCGGCGCACAAATTCTATGGTCTGTGCCTGAACGCGGGCTACGCCAACCTGAGCAAGGTGATGGAGCTGCTGGTCGATGCGCTGGAGGACGGCGACATAGAGGAAGCGCAGCATCAGCTGCGGCGGGTTACGCGGCAGTATAATTTCACCTGCAAGCTCCTCAAGGATGTGGACGAACTCAAACCCAAAGAGGACTACGGCACGGGACGATACTTCATCCCGCGGAATCGGTTATAAAACAAAGGAGCGGCTCCCCGCGCAAGGGAGCCGCTCCTTTTTGTCTGCGTGTCAGAGCCTGCGCTGCCGCTCGTAGGTGCGCAGGGCGTCCAGCGCTTCCGGGGCCATGGGCACCAGCGCAAGCATGTTGAAGATGGTCATCAGCCCGATGCCCACGTCGCCCAGGTCCCACACCACGGTGTAGGCCTGTGTGCCGCCCACCAGCAGCATAGCCAGCGCCAGCAGCTTGTAGGCGGTCTGGCTCCACCAGTTGTCGCCGCACAGGTAGGCCACGTTGCCCCGGGCGTAGTACAGCACCCCCAAAAAGGTGGAGAAGCTGAACAGCGCTAAGATCACCGCAATAAACACGATGCCAAAGCTGCCCAAGTGGTACTGCATGGCGGCCTGCAAAAGGTCCATGCCCGCAAGGCCTGCGGTGAGCGATTCCGGCACCAGCAGCATCAGAAAGGCCGTGCAACTGCAGATGATCACCGTGTCGATCAGCACGCCCAGCGCCTGCACGAAGCCCATCTTCACCGGGTCGTCGCACTCGGCGGCGGCCGCCGCGCAGGGGGCCGAGCCGCTGCCCGCCTCGTTGGAGAACAGCCCGCGCTTGACGCCGTTCATCAGCACGGCACCAAAGCCGCCTGCCGCTGCCTGCCGCAGCCCGAAGGCCTCGGCAAAGATGCGCCCGAACACGGCCGGGAGCTTGGGCAGGTTGAACAGCACCACCCCCACCGTGAGCACGAAGTAGCACACCGCCATGATGGGCACCATCACGTCCAGGCTTTTCACGGTGGCGTTCTTGCGCAGCACGATCACCGCCGCGATGGCCGTGAGCACCAGCGTGGTGGCAAGCGGCGGGACGTGGAAGGCGTTCTGGAACGCCGAGCTCACCGAGTTGGAGATGACCTGACTGATGCCGCACCAGCAGATGAGGCCGGACACCGCGAACAGCGCCGCCACAACAGACCGCTTGAGCTTTTTGCCCCGCTTGCGCTCGGCCAGCACATGGAGGTAGTAGGCCGGGCCGCCCCGCCAGCCGCCGTACAGCGGGTCCGGCACGCGGTATTTCTGCGCCAGCGTGGACTCTACAAAGGAGGTGGAAGCACCCAGCAGGGCCGTGACCCACATCCAGAACACCGCGCCTGCGCCGCCTGCAGACACGGCCGCCACCACGCCCACCAGGTTGCCCATGCCCACCCGGGTGGCAGTAGAGATGACCAGTGTCTGGAAGGAGGAAAGCCCGCCCGCAGCCTGCTTTTTTTCGCACACTGCGCCGATCATATCCCGGAACAGCCGCACCGGCAGCAGCCTTGTGCGCAGGGTAAAGCCGATACCGGCTGCAAACAGCAGCACCACCATAAAGGAGATGCCAATGCCGCCCGCCACCGGCAGGGTGAACAGGTCGCCCCACAGCAGGCGGTAAAGCGCTTCGATCAGATCAACTATCAAGAAAACAGCCTCCTGTACTTTTGAGAAATAAAGTTGCTACTTCATTATAGTACAGCACAGAAGAATTGTAAAATCTAAAATATTGATAGAAAGAATCGATAGAACGGGATAGCTTGACAAATCACATAGCTTCGATTATACTACAAACAGAAGGGGCGCTGACTGCAAGGGTCAGCTTTCCATCCCGCATGTCAAAAGATTGACCGCTCGAGTTGGGGAACTGTTAGGCGGTCAATCTTTTTTGTTATCATCGTTTTTCATCTGGGAAAACTTTGCCATGACCTCAAGGGTCAAATGGATCACATCCACGATCAAACTCAGCAATGCGAGGATGAACGTGAGAAGTGCGAGAGTCGCCAACAGAGTCATTCGATATCCCTCCCTTCGCCTTCAAGGCTCCGGGCAGGGCACTTCAAAAAAGTTTCTTCCCGGAACCTCTGCTTGTTCTATGTAAAAAATAGAAAAACAGCGACGCGGGATAGAAAGCATGACCACCAATTTTGCAATCAGCGCCTTGTTGTTATTTTAACATAATCTTTTATAGATTACAACATAAAAGCCGCCCGGCATAGCCGGGCGGCGGAGGAAGAAGCGCCTTTCAGCGCGGGAAAAGCTTACAGAATGTCGATATATTCACCGGCCAGCGCTTTGTTCATGCTGCGCACGGCGCAGAACTTGCCGCACATGCTGCAGGTGTCGCTGTGGTCATCCTCGGGCAGGCGTGCGTCGCGGATGGCCTTGGCGGTCTCGGGGTCCAGCGCGCAGGCGAACTGTGCATCCCAGTCCAGCACCCGGCGGGCATCGCCCATCTTGTCGTCGATGTCCCGGGCGTGGGGGATGCCCTTGGCGATGTCGGCGGCGTGGGCCGCGATCTTGGAGGCCACGATGCCCTGCTTCACGTCCTCCACATTGGGCAGAGCCAGATGTTCGGCGGGGGTCACATAGCACAGGAAGGCCGCGCCGCTCATGGCCGCCACGGCACCGCCGATGGCAGCGGTGATGTGGTCGTAGCCGGGGGCAATATCAGTGACCAGGGGTCCCAGCACGTAGAAGGGTGCACCCATGCAGATGGACTTCTGCACCTCCATGTTAGCGGCCACCTGATTCAGGGGCACATGACCGGGGCCTTCCACCATCACCTGCACGTTGTGCGCCCATGCGCGTTTGGTCAGCTCACCCAGACGCACCAGCTCTTCGATCTGGCACACATCGGTGGCATCGGCAAGGCAGCCGGGGCGGCAGGCGTCGCCCAGCGAGATGGTCACGTCGTGCTCGGCGCAGATGTCGCAGATCTCATCAAAGTGCTCGTAGAAGGGGTTCTCGTTGCCGGTCATGCTCATCCACGCAAACACCAGCGAGCCGCCGCGGCTGACGATGTTCATCTTACGCTTGTGCTTGCGGATCTGCTCGATGGTCTTGCGGGTGATGCCGCAATGCAGGGTGACGAAGTCCACGCCGTCCTCGGCGTGCAGACGCACCACGTCGATGAAGTCCTGGGCCGTCAGCTCGGCTAGGTCGCGCTGGTAGTGGATGACCGAGTCGTACACCGGCACAGTGCCGATCATCACCGGGCACTCGTGGGTCAGCTTCTGGCGGAAGGGCTGGGTGTTGCCGTGGCTGGACAGGTCCATAATGGCTTCTGCGCCCATGTTCACGGCGCTCATCACCTTCTGCATCTCAATGTTGTAGTCCTTGCAGTCGCGGGAGACGCCAAGGTTCACGTTGATCTTGGTGCGCAGCATGGAGCCCACGCCCTCGGGGTTCAGGCACTTGTGGTGCTTGTTGGCGGGGATGGCTACCTTGCCCTCGGCGACCCACTGGCGGATCTCCTCGGTGGTGCGGTATTCCTTTTTGGCTACGATCTCCATCTCCGGGGTAACGATGCCCTTGCGGGCGGCATCCATCTGGGTGGTATAAGTCTGCATACGCTGTGTTCCTCCAAATGACAGTTTATCTCTGAACAGCAGGGTGCTGGTCATGCATTGATGCAGGGGAGCCTGTGTGCCGGGAGCTTTCTCCTCGGACACGAATCGGGCCATTCCATCGCCCGCCCTACTGCCTGCGGCAGCAGGGTCCCACCCCAGCGGACGGTCCTCGGAGAAACTCCCGACCCGCAGGCAAGGGTGGCAGACAGGTAGCCGTCATTCAGAAAAAACAGTACGCTCTGGATGCCGGCACCTGCGCAAAATACGCTTTTCATGTTGGTTCTCTCCATGAATTTTGTAACGCGGCTCAAGGTGGTGCCCCCGGTTTGCCGCGGGATGATAACTTACTTTATGATCTGCTCCGAAAGGGCGCGCAGCTCCCGGCACTCGGCCTCGATGTCCTTTGCGGCAAAGATGGCGCTCACAAGGGCCACGCCGTCCACGCCGGTGCCCTTCAGCTGGAGGATGTTCTCTTTGTGGATACCGCCGATGGCCACCACCGGCACGTCCACGGCATTGCAGATGTCGATGAGGGTCTGGCGGGGCAGAACGTCCACGTCGGTTTTGGTGCTGGTGGCGAACACGGCCCCCACGCCCAGGCAGTCGGCACCGTGGGCCACGGCGCGGCGTGCCTCCTCCACCGTATGAGCCGAAACGCCGATCATCATGTTCTCGCCCACGCGCTGGCGCACCTGGGCTGCTTCCATGTCGCTCTGGCCCACATGCACGCCCTCGGCGTGGCACCGGATGGCCACCTCCACATTGTCGTTGATGAACAGCGGCACGCCGTAGCGCTGGCACAGGGCATGAATTTCGATGGCTTCGCGCAGGAAATCTTCATCGCCCAGGTGCTTTTCCCGCAGCTGCACGCAGGTGGCACCACCTTTCAGGGCGCTTTCCACCTGCTCATACAGGGTCTGTTTGCCCACCCACGCGCGGTCGGTGACGGCGTACAAAAGCATGGTCTGCTTATCGCACTTCATAGTTTGCTCCTTTTTCCAGCTGTTCCGGGGTCATGTTGTAGATGGCGTCGATGATGTAATTGCGGTAGGAAGAATTGCCGTCCAGCGCGGTCAGGCGCTTGTGGGCGATCTCGCCTGCAAGGCCCATGGCGCACACGGCCGCAGCGGCGGCGTCCAGCGCATGGCCCGGGTTCGCGGTGACAAAGGCCGCCGTCAGGGCAGAAAGCTGGCAGCCCGTGCCGGTGATGCTGCTCATCATGGCGTTGCCGTTGCGGATGCAGTAGGCCTTCTCCCCGTCGGCCACGATGTCGATGGCACCGGTGATGGCGACCACGGCCCCGGTCTCGGCGGCAAACTTTTTGGCAAAGGCCACGGCGGCGTCGAGGTTTTCTTCGGTGACCTTATCGGCCACATCGGCGTCCACGCCCTTGGTGGTGCCCGCGCCGGAAGCCAGGGTCTTCACCTCCGAGATGTTGCCGCGGATGACCGTGAACTTCACCTCCCGCAGCAGGCGGAAGGCGGTGTCGGTGCGCAGCTTGGAAGCGCCCGCGCCCACCGGGTCCAGCACCACGGGGTGGCCCAGGGCGTTCGCCTTTTTGCCCGCCAGCAGCATACTGGTGATGGTGCGGCTGTTCAGGGTGCCGATGTTGATGTTGAGCCCGCCGCAGATGGTGGTGATGTCCTCCACCTCGGCGGCATCGTCGGCCATGATGGGCGAAGCACCGCAGGCCAGCACCATGTTGGCGCAGTCGTTCACGGTGACGTAATTTGTGATGTTGTGGATGAGCGGGCACTTGGTGCGCACATTCTCGAACTCCGTTTTAAACATTTCGAAGCACCTCCGTTAAGAAAGGCTCTGCTGCATGGAGCGCAGGGCACCGGAACGCTGCAGGCTGTACACCAGCACGCCCGCAATGATGGAACCCACGGCGGTGGAGATCAGGAAGGGCACGATGTAGGCGTAGAAGGCGATGTCGCCGGCGCTCTTGCCCATGAGGAAGATGGCCACGGGGTAAGCGCACAGGCCGCCCAGGATGCTGGTGCCGAATACCTCGCCCACCATGGTGGCAAAGATGTTTTTGGTCTTGTGGTACACCAGGCCGCACAGCAGCGCACCGAACATGCTGCCGGGGAAGGCCATCAGGCTGCCCAGGCCCAGCAGATTGCGCAGCAGGGAAGCCACAAAGGCCACGCCGAGGCCCCACCAGGGGCCCAGCAGCACGGCACAGGTCACGTTGACCATGTGCTGGATGGGGGCGCACTTGCTGCCGAACATGGGGAAGCTGAACACGCTGCCCACCACGCACAAAGCGCACAGCATACCAGCCAGAGCCAGCTTTTTCACAGAGATGTTTTTCATAGGGACGCTCCTTTCAAGGCGGCAGGGGCACAGCCAGCGCCCCCGCAGAACACCCCCGCACCGGGCGCAGACGGGCGCACCGGGGGCAGGGGATATACGGAAGCGGTCGAGGCTTGCTGGCCTCCTCTCACGCCGGAACACGGCTTCCCATCGCTGACGGTTTTCAAGGCTCAGGGCGCTCCCCCTCAGCCCGCTGCGGCCCTCCCGCAGAAGCCGCCCCTTTTACATCCGGCGCGGCTGGGTCTTCCTCCTTAAGAAAAAATGCAACAAAAAAACAGGGGGCCCCGGCGGAGCCTCCTGCAAAAAATCACGCACATGCTGACTTCCTACGGCGGCATTATCCGCATCAGGTAAAAGGGTCGAAGTTTGAGCACTTCCTCTCAGCCCGCGCACGAGCTCCCCTGTATTTGATTGTGACTTGTATTCTACACCCTTTGCCGGGAAAATGCAAGGGGGAAGGCTTACCCCCCGCAAAAACAGCCGGACACGGTTTTCGTGCCCGGCTGTTTTTGTTAGGAAGGAGAAATTATGAAAATGCTTTGCGAAACGCTTATCCCATGGTGACCCGCACGGCCACTTCGGTGCCTGCCGGGGCCAGCGGCAGCACATTGCCCGCGATGGCCCTGCCGTCCACAGTGACGACCTTCACGCCGTGCTGGACGGCGGCGGCATTGTCCACCGTGATGTGGTACACCGCGCCCCGGAAGCGGCGGGTGACCGTAAAGCTGCCCAGCGTGTGGGGAATGCAGGGGTCCACCTTCAGGCCGTCCAGCGTGGGCTGGATGCCCAGAATGTACTGGCTCACGTTGAAGAAGGTCCACGCCGCCGTGCCGGTCAGCCAGCTGTTCTTCGCTTCGCCGAAGGTGGGGGCGTCCTTGCCTGCCACCATCTGGCTGTAGACGTAGGGCTCGGTGCGGTGGATCTCGGAAATGTCCTCAATGTAGGCCGGGCAGGTCTTGCGGTAGACCTCAAAGGCCCGGTCGCCGTGGCCGAGCACCGCCTCGGCGCAGCTGATCCAGGGGTTGTTGTGGCAGAAGATGCCCGCGTTCTCCTTGTAGCCCGGGGGATAGCTGGAAATTTCGCCCAGGTTCAGCTGGTAACTGGTGTAGGCGGGCTGGTGCAGCACCACGCCGTACTTGGTGTCCAGCCGTTCCTCCACGCTCCTAAGGGCGGCGGCGGCCTGGCCGGTCTCTTTGCCGATGCCCGCCATGACGCACATGCCCTGGGGCTCGATGAAGATCTGGCCCTCGGTGCACTCCTTGCTGCCCACCGGCTTGCCAAAGGCGTCGTAGGCGCGGCGGAACCACGCGCCGTCCCAGCCTGCGGTGAGGGTGGCCTGCTCCACCGCGTCGATGCTCTTGCGGGCCGCAGCGGCCTCGTCGGCGAGGTGCAGGTGATCGCACAGTTCGGCGTACTCATGGCCGTACTTGACGAACATGCCCGCGATGAACACGCTCTCGGCCACGGGGCCCTCGCTGGGGCCGGTGATCTGGAAGCTCTCGCCCGGGTGCTCCGAGAAGCAGTTCAGGTTCAGGCAGTCGTTCCAGTCGGCGCGGCCGATGAGGGGCAGGCCGTGGGGGCCCAGGTGGGTGCAGGTGAAGTTGAAGCTGCGGCGCAGGTGCTCCATCAGGGGCTGGGCCTTGCTTTCGTCGTTGTCAAAGGGCACCTGCTCGTCCAGAATGGACCAGTCGCCGGTCTCGCGCAGGTAGGCGGCGGTGCCCGCAATGAGCCACAGCGGGTCATCGTTGAAGCCGGTGCCGATGTCGCGGTTGCCCTTCTTGGTCAGGGGCTGGTACTGGTGGTAGGCGCTGCCGTCCTCAAACTGGGTGGCGGCGATGTCCAGGATGCGCTCCCGGGCGCGGGAGGGGATGATGTGCACGAAGCCCAGCAGGTCCTGACAGCTGTCGCGGAAGCCCATGCCGCGGCCGGTGCCGCTCTCAAAGTAGCTGGCGGAGCGGCTCATGTTGAAGGTGACCATGCACTGGTACTGGTGCCAGATGTTCACCATGCGGTCCAGCTTTTCCTCGCTGGATTCCAGGTGGTAGGTGGAGAGCAGTGCTTCCCAATGGTCGGCCAGGGCTTTGCGGGCGGCATCCACCTGGGCGCTGGTGGCGTAGCGGCTGATCATGGCGTGGGCACGCGCTTTATTGATGACGCCCGGGGCGGTGAACTTCTCGTCCTGGGGGTTCTCGATGTAGCCGAGACCGAACAAAATCTTCTTTTCCTCGCCCGGGGCCAGGGTGACGTGGATGTGCAGCGCGCCCACCGGGGCCCACCCGTGGGCGATGGAGCCGGAGCAGTGCCCGGCGCGGACGGCCTCGGGGTCTGCCGGGCCGCCGTACACCCCGCAGAATGCGTCGCGGGTGGTGTCGAAGCTGGTGACTGGCGTGTCGGACCAGAACACCGCGTAGTGGTCGCGGCGTTCGCGGTACTCGGTCTTGTGGTAGATGACGCCGGGCTCCACCTCCACTTCGCCGGTGGAGAAGTTGCGCTGGAAGTTGGAGCTGTCGTCGATGGCGTCCCACAGGCAGAACTCCACATAGCCGAAGACGTCCAGCTCCTTCACGGCGTCGGTGTGGTTCTGCAGGGTCAGGCGGTCCAGCTCGCAGGCGTCGCCTTTGGGTACGAACAGCTCCTGTGCGGCGGCCACGCCGTTCTTCTCGCCCTCGATCACGGTGTAGCCCAGGCCGTGGCGGCAGGTGTAGCGGTCCAGCGGGGTCTTGGTGGGCTGCCAGCCGGGGTTCCAGACGGTATCGCCGTCCTTGATGTAGATGTGGTGGCCGTCCATGTCCAGCGGGGAGCTGTTGTAGCGGTAGCGGGTCAGGCGGCGCATCCGGGCGTCGCGGTAGAAGCTGTAGCCGCCCGCCGTGTTGGAGACAAGGCTGAAGAAATCCTCGCTGCCCAGGTAGTTGATCCAGGGCAGGGGCGTGCGCGGGGTGGTGATGACGTATTCCTTGTGTTCATCATCGAAGTGACCGAATCTCATAAATGCTTCCTCCTTGTACAGCTGCCGGGAAGGCCCGGCTGCTTCGCGTTTGCGAAAACGATTAAGCATGACGGCGGGAGCATTCTCTTTGCTTTTAGAATAGCCGAACCGCGCACAAAATGCAAGAGCTTTTGCGAAAAAACTTTGGAAAGATTTTTTCACAAAACGGGCGTGGATGCACGGTTTTTGCGGAAACTTTTTCCGGCGGGCCCGTCAGGGCAGAGCGGCGCGCAGCAAAACGAAGGGGCCGGAAGCCCATTTAAAAGTAATATAGATGGGACGAAAACGACAGCGAAAAAAGTTTCGATTTTAACCGAAATGTAACGAAAACCATTCGAGATGCACAATTCCGGCCCGCCGGAACCGAACAAAACGCCAAAAGTGATGCTAAAAGCCCAAAACTTTTGCGTTTGCGCTTGATTTTTCGTGCAGAGTGCGCTATCATGAACTTGCGAAAACGATTAAGGACATGACGAAGAACATCCACCCGCGAAACCGTTCTTCGGGAAGGAGGCGAGCAGGCGATGCCATCCCTGAAAGATCTGGCAAAGGAATGCGGCGTGTCGGTGGCAACGGTCAGCAAGGCGCTGAACGACCAGCCGGATATCTCGCCTGCCACACGGGAGCGGGTACGCGCCGCAGCGCACCGCATGGGCTACCTGCCCAACGCCGCCGCCCGCGCCCTGAAGACCAACCGAACTTACAACCTGGGCGTTCTGTTCGTGGACGAACGGCAGAGCGGCCTGACCCACGAATACTTCTCCGCCGTGCTGGACAGCTTCAAGGTGGAAGCGGAAAAGCGCGGCTACGACATCACCTTCATCAACCACAGCGGCAAGAGCATGAGCTACCTCGAACATTGCCGCTACCGCAATGTGGACGGCGTGGTGATCGCCTGCGTGAACTTCTACGACCCGCAGGTGGTGGAGCTGGTGAACAGCGAGGTGCCGGTGGTGACCATCGACCATGTGTTCAACAACCGCATGGCGGTGCTCTCCGACAACGTCGCCGGTCTGAAAGCTCTGGTGCGGCAGGCATGGGCCTGCGGCCACCGGCGCATCGCCTTCATCCACGGCGAAAAGACCGCCGTCACCGAGAACCGTCTGGCGGGCTTCTATCAGGTGTGCGAGGAGTTGGGCCTGCAGGTGCCGGAGGAGTACGTCCGCAGCGGCGTCTACCACGACGCAGACCGCTGCGCCGCCGAGACCCGGGCCCTGCTGGAACTGCACGAGCCGCCCACCTGCATCATCTTCCCCGACGACTTCTCCGCTCTGGGCGGCTACAACGCCATCAGCGAGAAAGGTCTTTCCATCCCGGAGGACATCTCGGTGATGGGCTACGACGGCATCTACCTCTCCCGGGTGGTCAAGCCCCAGCTGGTGACCTACCAGCAGAACACCGCGGCTTTGGGCCGCACCGCAGCCGAAAAGCTCATTGAGCTGATCGAACACCCCCGCGTGACGCTGCCCGAACAGATCCGGGTCTCCGGCAGGCTGCTGGACGGTGGCTCGGTGCGCGGGCTGTGAAACACAATTTGTCTCCGAAGGCTCCTGTGCAAAGGGCCTTTTCTGAAGAAGAAAGTTGATAATGGAAAACCATGAAGGAGGTTTACCCTTATGAAAAAGATCTCTCGCCGTAATTTCCTGCTCGCTTCCGGTGCCGTGACCATTGGTGCAGCTCTGGCTGCCTGCGGCGGCAGTTCCGCCTCCACCAGCACCGCTTCCTCGGCCGCTGCTTCTTCTGCCGCTTCCGAAGCCCCCGCCGCACAGGGCAAGGTGCTGAACATCTGGTGCTGGAACGATGAGTTCCAGAGCCGCTTCAACGCCTACTACCCCGAGGTCTCCGAGGTGGCAGAGGATAAGTCCACCACCACCCTGAAGGACGGCACCGTCGTCAAGTGGACCATCAACCCCAACGAGAACAACAACTACCAGAACAAGCTGGACGAAGCCCTGCTGAGCCAGGATTCCGCCGCCGATGACGACAAGATCGACATCTTCCTGATCGAGGCCGACTACGCTCTGAAGTATGTGGACTCCGATTACGCGCTGGACGTGAAGGCCGACATCGGCCTGACCGACGACGACCTGTCCGGCCAGTACCAGTACACCAAGGACATCGTCACCGTGGACGGCAGCCAGCGCGGCACCACCTGGCAGGCTACCCCGGGTCTGTTCGCTTACCGCCGCAGCATCGCAAAGGATGTTCTGGGCACCGACGACCCCACCGAAGTGCAGAGCTACCTGTCCGACTGGGATAAGTTCAACGATGTGGCAGCCCAGGCCTACGCCAAGGGCTACAAGATGCTCTCCGGCTTCGACGATTCCTTCCGCACCTTCTCCAACAACATCAGTGCACCCTGGGTGGACGGCACCACCATCAACGTGGACCCCAATATGATGAAGTGGGTGGACCAGACCAAGGAGTACACCGATAAGGGCTACAACAACAAGTCCAGCCTGTGGGACAGCCAGTGGGCCGCCGACCAGGGCCCCACCGGCAAGGTGTTCGGCTTCTTCTACTCCACCTGGGGCATCAACTTCACCCTGCTGGGCAACTCGCTGGAGACCCCGGTGGCCGACGGTGAGACCCCGCAGGTAGGCAACGGCATCTACGGCGACTACGCTGTGTGCGAAGGCCCTCAGCCCTACTACTGGGGCGGCACCTGGATCTGCGGCGCAGCGGGCAGCGACAACATTGAGCTCATCCGCGACATCATGCAGAAGCTGACCTGCGACGAAGCCATCATGAAGCAGATCACCCTGGATACTCAGGACTACACCAACAACGAAAAGGCCATGAACGAGATCGCCAACAGCGATTACAGCTCCGACTTCCTGGGCGGCCAGAACCACATCGCTCTGTTCGCCGAGGCTGCAGGCAAGATCGACATGTCCAACGCGGGCCCCTACGATCAGGGCATCACCGAGAGCTTCCAGGCCGCATTCAAGGATTACTTCACCGGCAACGTGGACGAAGACACCGCCAAGGCAAACTTCCAGACCGCTATCCAGGAGAAGTACCCCGAGCTGACCGACGTGGTCTGGCCCGCATAACGGCTTCCGACGTTTGACTGAAAACTGAACCAAAAGGGGCGGGCGGCATATCTCGCCCGCCCCTTTTCTTTGGGAGGCGATCCTATGGGAGAAAAGAAAAAGAAAGGGTCGATCAGCTACGCGAAGTGGGGCTACATCTTCATTGCGCCGTTCTTCATCATCTTCGCGGTATTTCAGCTGATCCCTCTGGTATCCACCATCTACTACAGCTTTTTTGAATATTACCGCAGCGGCCTGAAGATCATCGGCCCCACCTTTGTGGGCCTGAAGAACTACATCACCCTGTTCGCCACCGATCTGCCCAAGTATTTCGGCAACACGCTGATTTTGTGGATCATCGGCTTCATCCCGCAGATCGCCGTCTCGCTGCTGCTGGCGGCCTGGTTCACCGACCTGCGGCTCAAGCTCAAGGGCCAGACCTTCTTCAAGACGGTCATCTACATGCCCAACCTGATCATGGCCTCGGCCTTTGCCATGCTGTTCTTCGCGCTGTTCTCGGACAACGGCCCGGTGAACTCGGTGCTGCTGAGCATGGGCATCCTGGACGAGCCCTTCAGCTTCATGAACTCGGTGTGGGGCAACCGCGGCCTTGTGGGCCTGATGAACTTTCTGATGTGGTTCGGCAACACCACCATCATGCTGATGGCTGCCATCATGGGTGTGGACCCCACCCTGTATGAGGCCGCCGAGCTGGACGGCTGCACCCCGAACCAGATGTTCTGGAAGATCACCATCCCGCTCATCCGGCCCATCCTGATCTATGTCATGATCACTTCCATGATCGGCGGCCTGCAGATGTTCGATGTGCCGCAGATCTTGACCAACGGCAAGGGCGGCCCCAACCGCACCTCCACCACCATGATCATGTATCTGAACAACCACCTGTTCAGCAAGAACTATGGCATGGCCGGTGCCGTTTCCGTGGTGCTGTTCCTCGTGTGTGCTGTGCTGTGCGTGGTGGTCTACTTCTCCCTCACCAAGGAAGACGACGGCCTGACCCGCGCCCAGCGCAAAGAGCTGAAAGCGGCCAGAAAAGCAGCTGCCAAGGCAGCAAAAGGAGGGAACTGATATGGCACACGCTCCTAAATCTCAGTCTGAAAAAGCTACGCTGGCGGCACGCCGTGCATGGTGCTATCTGGTGCTGGTGGTCATCAGCTTTCTGTGCCTGTTCTTCTTCTACGTGCTGGTGATCAACTCCACCCGCAACCACTTCGAGATCCAGAAAGGCTTCTCGCTGCTGCCGGGCGGCGCGTTCGTCACCAACCTGAAGAACGTGCTGGCCGACGCCAACATCCCGGTGCTCACCGGCATCCGCAACAGCCTGATCGTGTCCGCCTTCTCGGCGGCGTTCAGCGTCTACTTCTCGGCCCTGACGGCTTACGGCATCTACGCCTATAACTTCAAGTTCAAGAAGGCCGCCTTCGCCCTCATCCTGCTGATTATGACCATGCCCACGCAGGTGTCGGCCCTGGGCTTTTTGCAGCTGATCACCAAGATGGGCCTGAAGAACAGCTTCATCCCGCTGATCGTGCCCAGCATCGCCGCGCCCACCGTCTTCTTCTTCATGAAGCAGTACCTGGATGCGTCCCTGCCCATGGAGATCGTGGAAGCGGCCCGCATTGACGGCGCAGGCGAGTTCTACACCTTTAATAAGATCGTGCTGCCCATCATGAAACCGGCTCTGGCCGTGCAGGCCATCTTCTCCTTCGTGGCCAGCTGGAACAACTACTTCATCCCCGCGCTGGTGCTGGACAGTGCCGACAAAAAGACCCTGCCCATCCTCATCGCACAGCTGCGCAGCGCAGACTTCCTGAAGTTTGATATGGGCAAGGTGTATATGATGGTGGCCATCGCCATCCTGCCCGTCATCGTCGTGTACCTGCTGCTGTCGAAATTCATCGTCCGCGGCGTGGCACTGGGTGGTGTCAAAGGCTAATGTGATTCAAACGAAAAAGGGAACGGCGAAAGCCGTTCCCTTTTTGTTTAAATCAATATTCCCTCGCAATGGTCCATCTCGTGCTGGATGATCTGCGCCGTCCAGCCGGTGAAGGTCTTGATGCGCGGCTTGCCCTCCGCCGTCTGGTACTGCACCTTGATGCTCTGCCAGCGCTTCGCTTTGCGCACGCCTTCCAGCGAGAGGCAGCCCTCCTCGGCTTCATAGGGCCCGGATCTTTTCAGGATGACCGGGTTGAACAGCACCAGATATCCGTCCTCGGATTCCACCGCGATGATGCACTTTGCCTCGCCGATCATGTTCGCCGCCATGCCCACGCACCTGTCCGCATGGGCGGTGAGGGTCTCCAGCAGGTCGCGGGCAATGGGCGCGTCCTCCGGCGTGGCAGGCGCGGACTTCTGTGCCAGAAACAGCGGGTCGCGGTTGATGGGTCGAATCATAAAAGATACCTCACTTTTTCAACAAAATGCCAATGATAAATCCCGCCGCTGCGGGCAGTACCCAGCCGAAGCCCAGCCCGGCCAGGGGCAGGGCGTTTGCAAGGGCCGACAGCGGGCCCAGGGGCAGGGCGGCGGCGATGCTCTGCACGGCGGTGCAGCCCACGCACAGCGGGTAGACCGCCCGGCGGCGCTCCAGCCCCGGCACGAAGGAAAGGGTGATCAGCACGATGGCTGCGGGGTAGATGGCGTTCAGCACCGGGGTGGACAGCCGGATGATGCCCGCCAGCCCCAGGTTCGAGATGAGCATGCTGGCCGCCGCGAAAAAGGCCGCGATGGCCGGGTAGGGGATGCGGGGCAGCAGCTGGTGGAAGTACTGCCCCACGCAGGCGATGAGCCCCACGCAGGTGTTGAAGCAGGCAATGACGAAGATGGCCGCGACAAGCACCAGCCCCGCCCGGCCGAACAGGTCCTGCGCCAGGGCGGTGAGCACCTCGGCACCGGTGGCAAGGCCCGGGTGCACGGCCCCGGTCTGGGCACCGGCGTGGCCCAGCATGACGTAGACGGCCAGCAGCAGCCCGCCCGCGATGAACCCGGCGCGGATGGTGCCCCGCTCCACGGCCGGGCCTTCGGTGATGCCCCGGGCCCGGATGTTCAGCGCGATCACCGCCCCGAAGTTCAGCCCGGCCAGGGTGTCCATGGTCTGGTAGCCGTACAGGATGCCCTGGGCGGCGGGCAGGGAAACATATTCCGCGCTGGGCGCGGCATAGTGGGCCGTCAGCGGGTGGGCCAGGCACCCGGCGAACAGCACCACGATGAGCCCGATCAGGCAGGGGCAGAGGATGCGGCCCAGCAGGTCGGTGAGTTTGTCCGGGTGTAGGGCCACGCAGAAGGCTGCCGTGAAGAACAACACCGAGTAGATCAGCTGCAGCCCGGCCCCGCCGCCCACCAGCGGCACCAGCATCTGGAACGAGGTGCTGGCCGTGCGCGGGATGGCAAGGCAGGGCCCGATGGAGAGATACACCAGCACGGTGAACACCGGCGCAAAGAGCGGGTGCACCCGGCTGGCCAGTTTGTCCAGGCCCCCGGCCCTCGCCACGGCCACGACGCCCGCGATGGGCAGGCCGATGGCGCTGACCGAAAGCCCCGCGAAGGCGAGCCACAGGTTCGCCCCGGCCTGCGCGCCCAGGTGCGGCGGGAAGATCAGATTGCCCGCCCCGAAGAACATGGAAAACAACGTGAACCCGACCAATAACAGGTTCCTGCCGGAAAGTTTCTGCTGCATGTGCACCCCTCGTTTCTGCTCCGCAGCGCGCGGCACTGCGGTGGATACTTTCCAGTGTATCGTTTTACGGCTTTCATGTCAAGGAAAGAAAACATGAAGAAATGTAATGACGGGCATGACGCCTGCTGATGGGCGGTGATGCAGCGGTCATTGGCTTTTGCGGCGCGGGGTGTTATACTTATTTATAATAGGAATAGGTGCAAAATCGTTGCGGGCAGCGCAAAACTATGTTACAATAAAAAAGCCACCCCGGTTGGGGTGGTGGATAGGTGCTGCCTGCATCACAGGTGGTCGGCTTCTTCTTGGCAGAGATGTCCGGGGAAGTTTACTTATTTGTTCTTCTCCGGACGGTTCGAATGTTTCACTACTGAGGACCCAAAGGAGGAGTTCCATCATGGAAATTTTGAATACTGTTTTTAGTGCACTGAACCTTCTGGCTACAGTCGTCATCGGCGTCATTCAAGTGACGTGGATGATCTCCAAAGATGTCTTTCGGGACACCCCGCGAGCAAAACATGATTCTCATGACAAAAAGTAACGACCGCCTAGGCGTCCAAACTTGAGCGGTCGTTGCTTTATGCAATAATTGCCAGGGAAGGGAGCTGACCATTGCGGGCAGCACCTTTTCTGTTTGTAGTATAGTGTTTTTTTGCAGGGATGTCAAGAGGAGTTCTATGACGGGAACGGGTTCGAAACAGTTTTTCCGCCGCGCGGGTGCGGTGGTGTTCTGGCTGGCGGTGTGGCAGTGCGCCGCCATGGCCATTGGGCAGGAGGTGTTCCTGGTGTCGCCGGTGCAGGCGCTGCGCACCCTGCTGGAGCTGCTGCCGCAGGCGGCGTTCTGGCGGCGGGCGGCTTTCAGCTCCGGGCGCATCCTGCTGGGCTTCGGGCTGGGCGCGGCGGCGGGCACCCTGCTGGCCGCTGCCGCCGAGCTTTCCCCCCTGGCCGACACCCTGCTGGCCCCGGTGATGCAGCTGGTGAAGGCCACGCCGGTGGCAAGCTTCATCATTCTGGCGCTGGTGTGGGTGCGGGGGTCGTCGCTTTCGGTGCTCATCAGCTTTCTCATGGTGCTGCCGGTGCTCTGCGGCGCGGTGCGCACCGGCATCCGCGGCGCGGACGTGCAGCTGCGGGAGATGGCGCGGGTGTTCCGGCTGCCGCTTGGCCGCCGCCTGCGGGCCATCTGGCTGCCTGCGGTGCTCCCGGCCTTCCGGCAGGGGTGCAGCGTGGCGTTGGGCATCTGCTGGAAAAGCGGCATCGCGGCCGAGGTGATCGGCCTGCCCAACGGCTCCATCGGCGACGCGCTCTACCGGGCCAAGATCACCCTTTCCACCGGGGAATTGTTCGCCTGGACCTTCGTCATCATCCTGCTGAGCACGGGGTTCGAAAAGCTGTTCCTGGCCCTGCTGGACCGGGCCGCAAAGGCTGTGACGGGGGAGGTGCCATCATGCTGAAGATCGACGGGCTGGAAAAACGCTTCGGCGAGAAGGTGCTGTTCCGGAGCCTGAGCCTGACCGTGGACGGCCCGGCGGTGCTGTGGGCCCCCAGCGGCTGGGGCAAGACCACCCTGCTGCGCATCCTCATTGGGCTGGAAGCGCCCACCGCAGGCGCGGTGCAGGGCGCGGGCCGGGTGAGCGCCGTGTTCCAGGAAGACCGCCTGTGCCCGCAGCTCACTGCGCTGCAGAACGTGCTGCTGGTGCTGCCCGGGGCGGGGGAACGGTATGCCCCGGCGGTCACGGCAGATTTCGCGCGCCTTGGCATGGACGCCGCCGCCCTGGCCCTGCCTGCGGCAAAGCTTTCCGGCGGGCAGAAGCGCCGCACGGCCCTGCTGCGGGCGCTGTGGGCCGAGGGCGACACCCTGCTTTTGGACGAGCCCTTCACCGGCATGGACCCGCAGACGCTGGCGGCAGCGGCCGCCCTTTTGCGGGAGCGCTGCGCGGGCAGGCCCACCCTGCTTGCCACCCACGACCGGGCCGCCATCGCCGCCCTGGGCTGGCCGGTGATCGAGCTGGAGAAACAGTAAACAAAAGAGCAATGGACATGCGTCCATTGCTCTTTCCTTTTTACAGCCAGTTTCACAGCAGCTGTGCCAGGACGCTGTTCTGCACGATGAGTCCGGCCGGAGTGAGGGCGAGGGTGCGGCCGTCGAATTCGGCATAGCCTGCCTTCACGCAGTTTTGCACAAAGGCCAGCTGGGCGGTGGAAAACTCTTTGCCGTAGAGCCGCTTGTAGGCGTCCAGTGAGAGGCCTTTGCGCAGCCGCAGCTGCAAAATGAGGTAGTCCTCGGCCCCACAGCTGCCGTCCATCACCGGGGCGGCTTCGTCGCGCAGGAAGGCGGCGGTGTCCGGCGGGTAGTAGAACCGTTTGCCGCCCATGCAGGAGTGGGCCGCCGGGCCCAGGCCCAGGTAGTCGCCGCAGTCCCAGTAGATGAGGTTGTGGCGGCCCTCGAAGCCCGGCTTTGCGAAGTTGGAAATTTCATACTGTTTATAGCCGTGGTGCTCCAGCTGCTCCACCGCGTAGAGGTAGAAGTCGGCGGCTTCGTCGCCGGTGGGCAGGCCTTCCGGCGGGCGTTTGCCGAAGGCAGAGTCCGGCTCGATCTTTAAAAGGTAAGCGGAAATGTGGGTGGCCCCGCCGCCCTCGATCAGCTCCAGCGTCTCGTCGAACTCGGCCTGGGTGTAGTGGGGCAGCGCCAGCATGATGTCGCCGCTGATGTTCTCAAACCCCGCCTGCCGCGCCATGGCAAAGGCGGCCCGGGCCTGTTTGGCCGTGTGGGGGCGGCCCAGGGTGCGCAGCTGGGTGTCCCGGGCGGACTGTACCCCGAAGGAGATGCGGTCTACCCCCGCCGCCCGGAAGCCCGCAAGGCTTTCGGCCGTGACGGTCTCAGGGTTCGCTTCCAGCGTGATCTCGGCCCCGGGCACCGGCGCGGCGGCTTCGATGAGCCGCGCTGCCTGTGCCGGAGTGAGCAGGCTGGGCGTGCCGCCGCCGAAATAGACCGTATCCGGCCGCAGGGGCGCGCCTGGCGCAAAGCGGGAAAGCTCCCGCAGCAGGGCGTCCACATAGGCGTCCGGCACCCCGCGCTCGCCGGGGCGGGAGTAGAAATCGCAGTAGCGGCATTTGGAGAAACAATAGGGGATGTGCAGGTAAAGCCCCAGGGACATACAAAATCACAGCCTTTTTCATGAAACGTTCATTTCTATGCAGTATACTATATTCTGTAGACCGGAGCAAGAGCAAGTGCCCCGGCAGAATAGACTGGAGGAATTCCACGATGGATTACAACAACTACAATCGCGGCTACACCGAGCCCACCATGACTTCGGCTGACTATATGACCCGCACCTACCGCTGGATGGCGTGCGGCCTGCTCATCACCTTTGCGGCCGCGTTCGTCACGGCCACCACCCCGCTGATCTATGTGGTGGATTCGCTTTACCTGCTGTTCACCATCGCCGAGCTGGCGCTGGTGTTCATGCTCAGCAGCCGGGTGCAGAACATGTCGGTGGGAGGCGCACGGGCCACCTTCTTCGGCTACGCAGTGCTCAACGGCATGGTGCTGAGCTACTACTTCCTGCTGTTTGACGTGAGCACCCTGGTGCTGGCCTTCCTGGCCACGGCGCTCTACTTCGGGCTGATGGCCGTCTACGGCACCACCACCCACAAAGACCTCTCCGGCTGGGGCCCGAAGCTGATGCTGGGCCTCATCGCCCTGCTGGCCACCGGCTTCGTCGGGATGCTGTTCGGCATGGGCTTCGGTGCCACGGTGCTGTACAGCGGCATCGGCCTGGTGGTGTTCATGCTGCTCACCGCCTACGACACCCAGAAGCTGAGCCAGATGTACGCCTACTACGCCTACGACAGCGAGCTGGCCGAGAAGGCTTCCATCTACGGCGCACTGACCCTGTACCTGGACTTCATCAACATCTTCCTGTATGTGGTGCGTCTGCTGGGCATGAACAACCGCCGCCGCAGCTGATCTTTTCCCCGCGATGCAAAAGGCACTCTCCCCGCGAAGGGAGGGTGCCTTTTTTGCTGCGCAGCCCGCCCGGCAGGGGAGCAGGCGGTGTTTTGCGCCCGGCCGGAAGCAACAGATAAAACAAAAAAGCAGCCTCTGCTGAAGCTGCCGTAACAGTAGTCCTCTTGTTAGCCGTTCTTCCTACGGGTTGGGAACCGCGGGCTAAGCAACAGCCCACTGGGCTGATTGCTTCCCCTGCTAACGCAGGGCCGCCCTGTTCAAGTCCTCTTATCCGCTGTTGCAGCTGACGAAAACTATGCATATAAAACAAAAAAGACAGCTTACAAAAAGCTGTCTCTCTTGGTGCAGTAAAGCAATCCAAATCCGAACCATTTCCCTCGGATGCAACTTCTGTCGCTTCTCCAAAGGTGACGGTCTGTGTACCTTCCTTATAGTTGAAGGTTATTAAAACCTTATCATCGTATAGATAAATCGCATTGATGAAGGTATCCACCAATGCCTGCCGCTGGTCTTTCAGGCTCATGTCCAGCTTGCGGAACCGCAGCAGCCAGAACCGGATGAACTCCTCTGTAACCTTGGGCTTTGCCAGCTTTTCTTCCGCAATGCGGGCTTCAAGCTCACGCTTGGTTTCTTCCAGCTGCTCCAGCCGCTCCTTGGTGGAGCTGGTCAGGATACCGGCCTGAATCGCATTGAGCATATTCTGGATACCAGATTCAGCATCCCGAAGCTGTTTCTCATAGAGGGGAATGTTGGTGTTCTCCTTGTTTTGCAGTTCCATCACCTTGGCGATGATAGATTCCATGGCGGCATCGTCTTTGACAAGCTGCATCGTCTGGTTGACCACCAGATCTTCCAGCCACTGTTTACGGACGGTCTTTTTCTTGCAGCCCTTGTGCTTTTTGGCAGTGGCACATTTATAGTAGCGGTGGACTTCACCCGTCCGGCTCGTGCCGCTTTCGCCAAACATCAACGCCCCACAGTAGCCGCAGAACAGCTTGGTGGTGAGCAGGTAGTCATCCTCTGCCTTTCTACGGGCAGGGGCTTTCTTGTTTTTGGCGATTTTCTCCTGCACATCCTCAAACAGTTCCAGCGGAATGATGGGCGGGATAGCATCCGGTACGACCACATCCCGGAATTTCAGTTCTCCGATGTACCGCCGGTTTTTGAGCATATGTTCGACGCTGTTATAGGTAAACGCACCGCCCACCGGGTTCTTGATGCCGTTTTCGTTCAGCCAGTCCCGGATCTCCTTCATGGTGGAGCCTTCATTGTACTTCTTGAACGATTCCAGCACAAAAGGCGAGGTGAGAGGGTCAATATGGAACTTCCGTTCCGAATCCAGCGTGTAACCAAAGGTTCCACGACCACCGTTGCAGCGTCCTTTCAGGATGTTCTCGGTCTGTCCACGCACGACCTTCTCGGCAAGGTCAGCGGAATAATACTCGGCATAACCTTCCAGCACCGATTCCAGAATGATGCCCTCCGGCCCCTCGGAGATGATCTCGGTGGCAGACATGAGCTTGACACCATTCTTCTTCAGCTGGGTCTTGTACCGGGCACTGTCGTAGCGGTTCCGGGCAAAACGGTCAAGCTTCCAGACCAGCACAATGTCAAACAGCTTTTTGTCGCTGTCTTTTATCATCTGCTGAAACTCCGGGCGGTTGTCCGTTTTGGCAGAGATGGCACGGTCAATGTAGTGCTTGACGATGGTGATGCCATTCTTTTCCGCATAGGCAGTGCATTCACGAATCTGGCCTTCAATGGATTCTTCGCGCTGGTTATCCGATGAATAGCGGGCATAGATCACGGCGGTCATGGCAAGCACCTCTCTTTTATGCATCAATGGACGGTAGAGTGTTCATTTCAAAGCAATGTTTCGTATAATGTATATACCATACTTTTCATCCTATTGCAATAGGTTTATAGAATGTCATTTTTCCTGAATGTCATTTTTATGATGGACTCCTGTACAAATTTCGGCTGAACGGTATTCAAAAAGGATGTTCTATCCCATGACAGAGCATCCTTTTGAAACAGCTTTCTCTTATTATAGCTTTAAATCGTCCAATTCTGACTTGCTGATTGCAAATCAACCATGTGCGCATACAATCCGTTCCGAGCATAAAGCTCATCCGGTCTGCCTTGCTCCGCTACGATGCCATCCTTCAGCACAACAACCTTGTCTGCACCTGCCACGGTACGCATCCGGTGAGCGATGATGAGAACGGTCTTGTTTTTGATGAGGCGGGACAGAGCCTCCTGAATCGCCGTTTCGTTCTCAACATCCAGACTTGCGGTGGCCTCGTCCAGCAGGATGATGGGCGCATCCTTCAGGAAGGCGCGGGCGATGGAAATGCGCTGCCGCTCACCGCCGGAAAGAGTGCAGCCGTTCTCGCCGATGTTGGTGTTCCACTTGTCCGGCAGCTTTTCGACAAATTCATCACAGTTTGCCAGTTTTGCCGCCGCCAGAACCTCTTCGTCCGTTGCACCTTTGCGGCCCAGACGGATGTTTTCGAGAATCGTGTTGTCAAACAGCGTCACATCCTGAAAAACGATGGAATACAGGCTCATGAGCTTTTCCGGGTCAATTTTGGAAATATCCATGCCGCCCACGGTAATACAGCCCTTCTGATTGTCCCAGAATCGAGCGGCCAGACGGGAAACGGTAGTTTTACCGCCGCCAGAGGGTCCGACCAGTGCAGTGACCTCGCCTTGCTTTGCCGTAAAGGAAACGTCTTTCAGCACTGTCTCACCGGAGTTGTAGGCAAAACCCACATGATCAAACACGATGTCGCAGCCCTGATTGGTCATCGTTTCGCTGCCGGTCTGGACTGGGTATTCCAGAATCTCATTCATCCGGCCCACGTTGGTGCGCATGGCAATGACGGCTGCCAGATTCTGCAAAGCGCCCTGCATAGGATCGTACATCCGGGAAGCTGCCATCAGGAAAAGAAACAGCGTTAGTACATCAATGCTGCCATTGACCAGCAAGACCGATCCAGTCAGCGCAACCGAAGAAATGCCAAGTTTCAGAACCATGCTTGCCGAAGATACAAACAGGGCGGTTTCCAGTTCTGCCGCAACGGATTGTTTTTCCACCGCACGAATCTTTTTGGAAAGGCCGGAAAGATAGCCTTGTTCCGCATTGCTCGCTTTCAGATCCCGGAGCGTTTCAATGTACTCTTGGATCCCATCGGCGCAATCCATCTTGACCGCCATCGTTCTGGCCTGAATGCGATCTTGCACCCGATAGCTGCCAAGCACGATGGCGATGGACACCGGGATGACCCACAGAGCTGCCAGTGCCATCCGCCAGTCGAACGCAAACAGGCTCAGCGCAATGATCACGGTGGAGATCAAGGAACCGAACAGGCCGGGAATAAAGTGAGAGCAGGTCTTTTCCAAAACCTCACAGTCCGACATGATGGTACTGGTCAGATCGGCCAGATCTCGTTTGCCAAAGAAAGACAGTGGCAGCTTACGCAGACGTTCTGCGAGAGCCAGACGGCGGATACCGCTTTCTTTATAGGTCGTAAAATAGGTTCCGTTGTACTGGAACCATGTTGTCAGGAGAATCAGCCCGAAGCAGACGATACAGCCCAGCAGATAAAAAACGGCTTTGCCGGAAGTTGTGCCATTCAGCAGGTCTTTTACCCAAAAATACAGCAGACAGGTGGGCAGCATGAACGCCATGTTCTGGAACGCACAAGCCAGAACACCCTTTACCAGACCCTTTGCGCCCTCCGGGGAACTGGCTGTGGCGTGTTGAATTTTTTCGATCATTCCTTACCCCTCCTTTGCGACCT
>ENA-UOIZ01000447-UOIZ01000447.1-human-gut-metagenome-genome-assembly--contig:-P88-NODE-447-length-42774-cov-8.957279_pt1 | contig 42774 bp, 38 predicted proteins | sample MGYA00242336_ERZ723883 | MGnify/ENA metagenome assembly ERZ723883 | reverse complement strand
CCACTTATGAAATTTTGCGTCTGCCCACCTATAAGCGGCGGAGAAAGATCAAAAGGGATGTTTTTCCACAGATAATCTCCCCTTCTCTATTATGGGAGATAAATAAAGCAGCTAAAACTACATTTCTTGATCCCCACTTACGGCATCTATTGTCAATGGAAGTGCTGCTCATTTCCTAGCTTTAGTCGAGAGAAATTAACCATTTGAAGGTGCGAACAGACCCGAATATGATTTTTCAGCCATATTCTATCTTTGTCAGCTGTTCCCTTATCCTACCTTATCCAAGTGCTTATCAACAAACAAATGCTGAACTGTTAGCGCCGGGCAATAACCCCAATGGTTAATTTCTCCCAACTCTAATAGAACACCGGTTTCTCTGCCCATCTTCTCATTTCCCTCTCCCTCCAAAAATTTAATAAAGGGTAGACTTCAAGAGAAGTCTACCCTTTAGACGTGCAGAGGGCTATTCTCACCTGCCCGTAACTATCCTGTGCAGCCAAGCGAGAAGCCTTACGCTACCATAGCGTAATACAACACATTTTTATAACCGTTTTGTTTTCACACTACCATCAGTCATATTCCAGATGATATACCGGAAGAAAACACTGATGAGACACGCCCTGATGGTAACTGTCAGATAAGCATCCCCCAATAAAGTCCAAGGAGATCATCTCTTCTCTTTCTTAGAAGGCTTAGCAATAAAGAATACGCATGTACCCAAACCGGCCACAAGAATCACATTAATACCTGCCCAAAGTGCAATAAAAAGTGTCGACTGAGGCACATCTGTTATGGACACCGCAGTAGTCGTCACAACGTATGTATAGAGAATGTTCTTTACGGCCTGGCGGGCACTGTACGCTGTGCCTGCATCGGACAGATCGATCTCGGCGGCACGGTCAAACGTGCCGTCAAGCCACAGATTGTTGCCGGCCTTCAGTCCCCGGGTGTAATCCATATAATAGGGCTGATACCAGTCCGTGATCACAGTACCGTGGAATCCCCATTCGCCGCGCAGCAAATCGGTGATGAGGGCATGGTTGGCACCGGCCCATACTGCACCTACTCGATTGAATGCGCTCATGATAGCATTTGCCCCGCCGTCCTTGACGCCCATTTCGAAGGGCTTTAGATAGATTTCTCGCAGGGCCTGCTCAGTGAGCCAGGTGTTCTTGTCGTTGGGGTTGGCGCCCGCCTCGCTCACTGCAAAGTGCTTGACATAGCAATAGAGGTTGTTTTCCTTGGCACCCTGTACCACGGCTGCCGCAAGCTTGCCGGTCAGCACAGAGTCCTCACTAAAGTATTCATAGTTGCGGGTGTTATACACCGATCTGTGCAGATTAACGCCCGGTGCATACCATCCCTGGAGTCCCGTTGCAGAGGCCACCTTGCCCTGTGCAACGCCCATGCTGTAGGTGAGGGAGGGATTCCAGCAGCAGCCGATCAGGGATTCGGTGGGGAAGCCGGTCCACATGGTCTCCGTATTCGGATTGGTAACGCCCATATTGAATCCGGCAGGGCCGTCACGGTCGGTGCTCAGGGGCTTGCCCACGCTGTAAGCCGCTTCGTTCTTAAAGCCGCCTTTGCCGATCAGGTCCTTGACCTCCTGCTCGGAAAGCTGGTCCAGGAATGCGTCCCACTCCTCCGCGTCGTAATCGGAGAGCGTTTCCATGAGTTCCTCGTTGATGACCAGCTTGGCGCCGCTTGTATCGGTTCCCTTCAGCTGGTCGAGGGTGGCCCGCTGCGTGGAGCCGTCTTCCTTCTCAACCACGACCAAATACATCCCGGAATCAACACCATACTGGATGTCGGATACATCGGCATCATCATAGCCGTCGTATTCGTAAACGCCGATCTCATCCACCTGGCTGCTGGGAGCACCCGCGGTGGTGGTGGGATAGTTGGCAAAGCCATCGGCTCTGGAGAGATAATCAACGCCGCCCTCGATCATGGTAGAGCCATCGATGGGGGTGCCCGCATAGGCGGTTTCGCCGGTAAACAGATTGGTTACCTCGGCATTGGTGTCAGGGTCCTGAGGGAAGGTGATGCCGGGAGACTTGAGAAGGAAGGAGCTCTCACCGTTTTCTGCCATGATCCCATCGGTGTGGGAGTTCTTCATCAGGCGGATCTCGTAGTCGCCCGGAACCGTTTCATATCCGGAGAACTGATTGCCGTTGGCGTCATTGTAGTCATAGGATGCCAGATCATAGGTATCAAAGGTCAGGGTGACGGTCTGGCTCTCACCGGGCTGGATCAGATCCGTCTTTGCAAAGGCCAGCAGGTTGACGGAAGCCATCTCGATACCGCCCTGGGTATAGGGGGGCGTATAGTAGAGCTGAACCACGTCCTTGCCCGCTGTGTCGCCGGTATTGTGCACCGTGACCTCCACGGTATACTCGCCGGTTGCAGACAAATTCTCATCCGCCGACCAGGAGGGAGTGGCCTCCCACTCAAACTCGGTATAGGACAGGCCGTAGCCGAAGGGGTACTGAACCACCGCATCATAGCCCGTTCCGTAAGCATTGTTCACACCGTTGAAGAAGCCCTCTTCATCGGCCGTTTCATACCACTTGTAGCCGACATAGATTCCCTCCTGATATACCATGCTGTTATCTACATATCGGCCGTTTACATAGGTGGGGTTATTGCTCTGGTAGTCATAAGCGAGCGTGTCTGCCGTTCTACCGGAGGGGTTGACGTCGCCGCGGAGAATTCTGGGGATAGCAAGGGCGCCCGACTGGCCAGGCAGTCCCACATAAAGTGCTGCCTTTACACAGTCATACTCCTCCAAGAATCCCATCTCCATATTGTTTGTGGTGTTAAAGAGGACGATGACGTTAAATCCGTTTTCCTCCAACGCATCAAACATGGCCTTTTCATTTTCGGTCAGCTCAAGGAATGTTCCGTTTGAATAGGTGCCAATATCAATCAGCTCAGTCTGACTTGCGTTTTCGCCAGAGAAGCGGCTTAGTACGACAATAGCCGTATCCGAGAACTCCTTGGCTTGCTGCATTCTGTCCTCGGTATAAAAAGATGCGTCGGGATTGGCCAGAGCCGCCATGGAGTCAGGAGAATTGCTGTTCGCATCCGCATCGGCGGAACTGACTGCGCTGTACGCATCCAGGAGCTCCTTGTTATATTCAAGCCCCTCCTTGTCCAGCGCCGTGGTCAGCGTAACTTTATTTTGCGCCGCGATTACAGTGCCTCCCGAGCCGCCGCCGACAAGCAGGAAGCCCTGATCGGTCGCAGCCCAGCCAAAGAGGTTCACCTTCTCCTCTTTGTCAAGGGGCAGGAAGCTGTCCTCATTTTTCAGCAGCACCATGCTCTCTTCGCCCAGTGCCTGGACAATCTCGTCGCCCGCCTCCAGTTCTGCACTGGCACTGCTATAATCGGTAGTATCTCCAGCTAATGCCTGATTGATGACATAAGAAAATCGGCTGATCATGACATTGCCTACAACAATCGCCACCACCAGCATGACGGCGATCAAACTGAGAATTGGCCTCATTCTTACCTTTTTTAACATTTTGGTTCCTCCTGAAAATACATGAACTATCAAACACACAGCAGATGAAGAGCTTACTCTATCGTATACACACCGGAATACCTAAGGCTCACTCCAGTGTTTTTGAGACAAGCTCATCCCAAGTAATACCTACAATACCAAGCATATAAGTACAGGATCCCTCACCGTCTACACCATGCCAAATTGAGACAGGCGACTTTATGTATTCTCGTCTGCAGGGGCACACCTACATCATCGCCTCCCAGACGTCCATCCAGACCGCCCCATAAATAACTGTTACCTTTCACATCATTTAATTTCTTCAAGTATCATTTCATCTCTTTACATATGGCAAGTTTAAATGCAAATATAGCAGCACTTACAGCGTACATTCCGTCCATTTAAGTTCGGATATTGTCCGATGCAACAGCCGTGAGGGTAGTTTCTCCCCCATTGGTCTGATGTTGCTTCTGGAAGCCCCGAAATTGTGTGACAGCATTAGCCCCCCTTCTTTGGATTCGCCAGCCGAACTGCTTCTGCAATCAGTGAGAGACAGATAAATAGCCATAACCAATACTAGAACGCCAAATAATAACTTCCCCTTTTTTGTTCATTTGACGCTTTTCTTATAAATATTGTATAAGTTTTATAAAAATTAAATGTACAGAGTTCCGGGCGCATCCTGTTATGCCTTCTTGACCTCGCCCTCGGGGAAGATGATCTTGTTGACAAAGAAGAAGATCACCATGGAAATGCCGCCGTTGAGGACGACCGTACCGATGTTGTAGATAAAGGCGGGCACAAACAGGCCGGCCACCGCCATCCAAATGCAGTTGATGGAGTTGACGATGCAGGTGATGATGCAGAAGGCGATGACATACCACAGAATCTGGTAGGCCAGATTGCCCTTGCTGCGGAACACCAGGTTGCGCTGGAGGGGGAAGTTGATGCACTCACCGATGACCATGGCCACCATGTAGGCACAGAAGTAGGGCAGGCCGCCGTGGTCCACGTCATAGCCCAGGATGTTCCACTGGAAGGTCTCCCCAAACAGGGTGATGGGGATGCCCGGCCAGCCGAAGTCCACCAGAGGCAGACCGGAAAAGGCGGCGGGCAGGAAGGTCAGCAGAATGTACTTAAAGACGGTGATGACGTTGCTGACGATGACGAACAGGCCGCCCTCCCGAATCCACTTGGCGGCAGCGGGATGGTTGGCTGCAAAATGATTCCAAAAGTTCACAGTTTCTTGCTCCTCTCCTTCTTAGCCTTTCCGTTGGCAAAAAATCCGCCGATGGCCTTGCCCACACCACGGAAGAAGTGGCCGTTGCAGGCGTCCAGGATGGCGTGGGACATCTCGGTGGTGGCCATGCCGTTGCTCATCTTAGCCAGGGCCCGGAAGGGCATATTGTGGATAAAGAGAACGTTCAGGTTGGGTTCCCCCTTGGCCTCGCTCTTGCGCTGCATGGCGGCCAGACGGCCGGCGGCAAAGCGGGCCACAAAGCCCTTGGCATAGATCATCTGGGACAGGCTGTCGTTGAAGTCCAGGGGAGCGGAGCGGTCCCACTTGTCCTGGGGGATGGGACGGCCCAGCAGGGCCTCAAACTGGTCGTCGGGAACGGCCTGGACCTGGGCGGAGTAGTAGCAGGACAGCTTCTCCCGGTCGTAGGGGATGGGGGCTCCGGTGCCCTCCACCTCTACCTGAGCGGTGAGACGGACGTCGGCGGCGCTGGCGCCCACCTCCAGGCGGTAGGTCCCGCCTTCGATCTCCCAGCGGTTGGTCTTTACGTTGAAGTAACGGAAGGCCTTGTCGTCTAGGGGGATGGTGACGGTGCGGCTCTCGCCGGGCTGGAGGAATACCTTGGCAAAGCCCTTGAGCTCCCGGATGGGGGCGAAGAGCTGGCTGTCCGGATGGGAGACATAGAGCTGGGCCACTTCCGCGCCCGCCCGGTCTCCGGTGTTGGTGAGGGTGAAGGTGATCTTCTCCCGGTCGGCCTTCAGGTTGCCATAGGTGAAGGTGGTGTAGCTCAGGCCGAAGCCGAAGGGGAAGCGCACGGGCTTATCGGCGGTGAGGTAGTAGCGATAGCCCACAAACAAGGCCTCCCGGTACTGAGCGGTGCGCTCCCGGCCGGGGAAGAAGTTCCGGTTGGGGGTGTCATCGTAGACCAGGGGATAGGTCTCGGCCAGCTTGCCGGAGGGGTTCACCTTGCCGGTGAGGATGTCGGTCATGGCTCCGGCGCCCGCCTGGCCGCCCAAATAGCCGTGGACAATGGCCGCGGCCTTGTCGTACCAGGGCAGTTCCACGGGGGAGCCGCCGGACAGGATCACCACCACCTTGGAATTGGCGGCGGCCACCGCCTCCAGAAGGTGGTTCTGGTTGTCGGGCAGGCGCATGTGGCTGCGGTCCATGCCCTCGCTCTCAAAGATCTCGGGCAGGCCCAGATACAGCAGCACAACATCGGCGTGGGCGGCCAGCTGGACGGCGGCCTGCTGAAGGCCTGTATCCTCCTTGCCGCTGCGCAGATAGCCCTGAGCGTGGCCCACCACATCCAGGCCACTGGCCTCCAGACAATCGAGAGGCTTGTCCAGCTTGGTGGGATTGACCATGGAGGAACCAGCCCCCTGGTACCGTGGCTCCAGAGCCATGTCACCGATGACGGCCACCCGGGTGCCAGAGGCAAGCGGCAGCAGGCCGCCTTCGTTTTTCAGCAGCACCGCGGTCTGGGCGGCGGCCTGACGGGCCACAGCGTGGTGGGCCTCCTGATCGAAGTCCCACTTGCCGCCGGCGGTGGCCTCGTGGGTGGCCAGAACCACGTCCAACAGCTGGTCTACCCGCAGGTCAATCTCGCTTTCGGTGATCTTGCCTGCCTTCAGGGAGGCCATCAGCTCCCGGTCGCTGTCACCGATGGTGCCGGGCATCTCCAGGTTGCTGCCTGCTTTGATGCCAGCGGTCTGGCTATTGCAGCCGCCCCAGTCGGTGACCACAAAGCCGTCAAAGCCCCACTCGTCCCGGAGGATCTCGGTGAGCAGGTGGGCGTTCTCGTTGGCGTAGGTGCCGTTGACCTTGTTGTAGGAGGACATGATGGACTTGGGGTGGCCCTCCTTGACGGCAATCTCAAAGTTGGTGAGATAGAGCTCCCGCAGGGTGCGCTCGTCCACCACGCTGTCGCTGGTCATGCGCAGCAGCTCCTGGGAGTTGGCGGCAAAGTGCTTAGGACAGGCGGAGATGCCGTTTTCCTGCACGCCGCGAATGAAGGCGGCGGCCATCTTGCCGCCCAGGTAGGGGTCCTCAGAGTAGTACTCAAAGTCCCGACCGCCCAGAGGGCTGCGCTTGGTGTTCAGGCCGGGGCCCAGCAGGACGTTTACCTTCTGACAAGCTGCCTCCTCGCCGATGGTGCGGCCGCACAGGGTGGCCAGCTCCTCATCCCAGCTGTTGGCGATGCCGGCGGCGGTGGGGAAGCAGGTTGCGGGCTGGCTGGCGTTGATGCCTAAGTGGTCACCCTCTCCCAACTGCTTGCGCACTCCGTGGGGGCCGTCGGACAGGAACATGCTGGGCACACCCGCCTTGGGAAAGGGGTAGGTGCTCCACACGTCCCGGCCGGAGAGCAGGGCGATCTTTTGTTCCAGGGTCAGTTTATCCAAGATGTCTTGATGCTTCATGGGTCCGGCTCCTTTTTTGTCAGGGCAGGCTATTCCAAGGAACGCACTGCCCACTGGTTTGTCAAAATCGGCTTTGCGACAAAGGACGGATGTATCCTTCTATGAAATAGCAGGGTTCGTTCTACCGCACCTCTTTATGAGCTGATTATACAAGAAGTTTACACATTTTTTTGTACTCTGCATAAATTGATTGATTTCCTGCACAAACTGTTGTTATCGTTGTACATAAGTAACAAAATTATAGTCCTTATTTTGTCAATATAGTCCATTCAAAAATGATGGCGGCACCGTAGATCATCCTTTCTCTCTGCAGCGCTGGTCTGGAACTTTTTCTGATTTTGCAGACTGTAAAATTAAATTGAACGCATAAAAAGAGATCCAGAGAAATTAGGATTCTGTTAGAATAAAGCTTCCCCGCGCAACTCTGTCAAAAAGGCCTGATTGCTATGAATCAAACTCTGGGTAATACCATGTTACAGAACATAAGAGGGGTCATTTCCATTGACAAATGGATTTTAGTCTCCTACAATATATCTCTAATAGATATATTGTAGGAGGACGTTATGGAGTATCTGATTTTGGGGTTACTGATGCTATCGCCCATGACGGGGTATGAGCTGCAGCAATTTATCAAGAAGAATCTTGCTCTGATCTGTTCCCATAGCGCAGGCAGTGTACAGACCGCCCTTTCCAAACTGGAAAAGGAGGGCAAGGTGACGACCAGCGAAGCCGTCCAGGGGAGGCGCCGGAAAAAAGTTTTTTCCATTACAGACACCGGCTGTATAGCTTTCTCTTCTTGGGTGGCTCAGCCCATGCAGGCGGATAAAGTAAAAAATATGGAACTGTCCCGGCTGTTTTTTGCGGGACTGGCCAAGCCAGCGGAGCGCCTTTGCGCCATTCGGGACTACATCCGGCAGATGGAGGAAACGCACGGGATCCTTTGCACCATAGAGGAACAGGTTCGGCGTATGGACCCGAAAGAACTGCCGCCGGGGACTGATTGGCCCCAGGTACTGCGTTTTCAGAGGTACACCATTCAGTACGGCATTGACGCCGCGGAATTTGAGATCGGCTGGTACAGCCGTCTGCTTCACGAATTGGAGGAAGATTCATGAAAATCCTTGTTTTAAACGCCAGCCCCAAGGGCAAAAATTCCACTACTGTCCATACAGCCCTTTATTTGCAGGCTCTGCATCCGGAGCACGAATTCACCATTGTCCCGGTAGGCCAGCGGATCAAAAGCTATGAAAAGGACTTTGCGCCTCTGCGCGAAGAACTGGAAAAGGCGGAGTTGCTTCTGTTCTGCTACCCAGTCTACACTTTCATCGCCCCCTATCAGCTGCACCGATTGATTGAGCTCATCAAGGCGGACGGCATCGACCTCTCCGGCAAATTTGCCAGTCAGATCACCACGTCCAAGCATTTCTATGACGTGACGGCACACCGCTATATTGAGGAAAACTGCTTTGACCTGGGTATGAAGGTGGTGCGGGGCCTCTCCGCAGATATGGATGATCTGCTCACAGAGCAGGGCAGGCAGGATGCCCGGAACTTTTTTGACCAGCTGATTTTTTCCTGTGAAAAGGGGCTGTTCGTCACTCCTCAGGCAAAAGCACCAGTAAGAGAAAAAGCAGTGTATCAGCCGACTTTGTCTTCTGTCCAAAAGACAAAGGAGAAGGATGTTGTTATCGTTACTAACTATGCCCCCGACGATAAGAACCTCCAAAATATGATTGCCGACTTTCGGGCTGCCCTGCCCTTTGAGAGCCGGGTGGTCAACCTGCGGGAATTTCCGTTTTCCGGTGGCTGCCTAGGGTGCTTCGGCTGCGCTGTGACAGGCAAGTGTGTCTACAAAGACGGATTTGATGAGTTCCTGCGCACTCAAATCCAGAATGCCGATGCTTTTGTTTATGCCTTTACCATCTCCGACCACTACACCCACTCTAGCTTCAAGTGCTACGATGACCGGCAGTTCTGCAATGGCCACCGTACCGTCACCCATGGCACCCCAATTGCGTATCTCATCAGTGGGGACTATCAGTACGAGAGCAATCTTCGGATGATCGTGGAGGGACGCAGCGAGGTGGGCGGCAACTATCTGTGCGGTGTGGCTACCGATGAAGGCGATACGGCCGCTGACATCCAAACTCTGGCCGATTCTCTGGTATTTTCCCTGGAGAAAAAGCTGTCCCGCCCAGCCAATTTTTATGGTATCGGCGGCATGAAGATCTTCCGGGATCTAATTTATGTGATGCAGGGCATGATGAAGGCCGACCACAAATTTTACAAGGATCACGGCATCTACGACTTTCCCCAGAAACAGAAAAAGCGCATTTTGCAGATGAAGGTGGTGGGGACACTCATTGCTATTCCGTCGGTACAGAAGAAAATGAAGGGCCAGATGAACCAGTACATTATCGGTCCCTATGAGAAGGTGGTAGAGCAGGCTAGGGGGAACCATAAATGAGCATCTTATCCATTGCAATTCTCGTTTTCATCATCATGGAATCGGTCAATGTGGCCATTCTCTACTTCTGGCCTGACAGCCGGCTTGGCAACGGCGTTGGCGTATTCAATGCCTTTCACAGCAGTGAGAGCGAAGAACAAAAGCTGTTCTCCTCCTATTTGGTCAACTGGGTGGCGGGTGTTAAGCTGATTTTTATTTTCCTGCTGGCAGTCATTCTCATCATTGGCACAGAGCAGGTGAAGCTATGGGCGGTAGTGGCCATGATTTTCTCCATCGCCACCTACTTCTGGCGGCTGCATCCTACCATCAAGAAGTTAGACGCTATGGGCTGTATCACCCCTAAGGGATATTCCAAGGCGCTTGGGTGGATGATTGCAGGCTTTATGATTATGTTCACAGCGGCTCTGACTGTGCATATCATGACGAAGGTGATATAGCATGCAGAAAAGAGGATTAGCTATGAGCGATACATCACAGGATAAAAGAATCTATATCATGGCAGAGGAACAACCAGTAAAAGCGGTTTTTAAAATGGGTGTACCGGTAGCAATGGGTATGCTCTTTATGGTGGTCTATAATCTGGTAGACACCTATTTTATTGGTCTGCTACACGACGACTATCAATTAGCGGCGGCCAATCTGTCCTACCCGGTGATGATGATATCAGTGGCTATTGCAAGTATTGTAGGCAACGGCGGAGCTTCCTACATTGCCCGCTGCATCGGTGCAGATCGCAGAGACCGAGCGGCGCAGACCCTGACCATTGGTCTTGAACTGTTGCTGCTCAGCGGCCTGCTTCTGACGATCCTGGGAGCCATTTTTATTGACCCCATTGTCGGATTGCTGGGCGCAAAGGAAAACACGTTCCAGTACACAAAGGATTACTGCATTGTTATGATCCTTGGCTCTGTCTTTACCATGAGCAACTACGCCGTGGGACAGCTGCTGCGCAGCGAAGGCTCAACGGTCTATTCCATGATCGGCATGATCAGCGGTACTGTGGCCAACATTATCTTGGACCCGATCTTTATCTTTACCCTGAAGATGCAGATCAAGGGTGCAGCCATTGCGACGGTGTTGGGCAATATCCTCAGTACGGTGATCTTTTTATGGTTCTATGCCCGCAGAAAAACTCTGCTCGTTCCATCGCTTCGATTTGCAAAACTGGATATGAGCATCATCAAAGAAATCCTGTTGGTGGGCATCCCCAACACACTGGAACAATTCTTTGCCACTGCAGCTATGATCGTGAACAACAATCTGGCAGCCGGGTATGGAGAACTGACAGTGGCGGCCATGGGCATCGCCAATAAAATCATGAGCTTCGGCACCTATATCTATCAAGGCATGGCAGGCGGCTGTCAACCACTGATGGGGTACAATTACGGAGCCCAGAATTACAGTCGGATGAAAGCACTGCTGAAGGCTGGCATTACATCCATCGCTGGGGTTGAACTGGTGATCATGGCCGTATTCGGCATCTTTGCGCCGTATCTGATCGGTACCTTTACCGATTCCCAGGAAGTGATCTCCATTGGAACAGCCACCCTGCGGGCGCTTATGATCATGCTGCCCTTTGTGGGCACCACGACGGTCGTCCGGAGTACCTTCAATGCCATGGGAAAGCCCATGTTTGCTTTTGGCATTACCCTCGTCCGGCAGCTGGTTCTGTATATCCCATTTTTGCTTCTGTTCAATCAGATCTGGGGGTTCCATGGTCTGATCCATGCCCAGCCCACGGAAGAGATCGTATGCATGATCTTTGCACTTTGGCTGATTTCCAGTCTGCTGAAAAAGATCCGGTCTTAAGAATTTATGTCAGACACAGGTGATTACATGAAACAGGTAGTGGCTCTGCTGGGCAGCAAGCGAAAAAAGAATACCTATAGGCTGCTGATGGAAATGCAGCCTATCTTGGAACATCATCAGATTGAGCTGCGTATCATTGAGCTTTACAAGGCGAATATCCAGCCTTGTCTGGGCTGTGAACAATGTATTCTGCGGGGAAGCTGTGTACTTCCGGATGATACCGCATCCATTATGCAGCAGTTGTGTGAGGCAGATGGGATCATTCTGGCATCACCAGTCTATCTCCAGCAGGTTTCCGGACAGATGAAGACTTTCATTGACCGTACCTGCGTATGGTATCATCGCCCCGTCCTGGCTGGAAAGCCTGTCTTGGCAGTTGCCACTACAAAGGGCTCCGGTTTGCGAAAGACCCTATCATATTTGGAAAGCATGGCAGTACAGTGGGGGGCGATTCCGGCAGGTAGAGTGGGTCGATCTATTTTTACGCAGGATCAGCCGGTTTCGGAAAAAGAACTGAATAAGTTAATTCGATTGCTTCAACAGCCGCAAGAGCATACCCCCACACTGAGCCAGCTGCTCAACTTCGAGGTACAGAAGGCGATAGCCCTGTCCTTGACCCAGTTAGACCGAGAATATTGGGAAGCTCAACATTGGAACGATCAACCTTATTTTTATCCATGTAAGGTCAATCCGATTTATCGACAGATTAGTCGCCGCTTTGGAATATTTCTTCAGCATAAAATGGAGAGCCCTAAAAGTACAAGCTGATGGGACGTGATTTTGGCAAGCAGCAAGCAAGTTTTCCACACCACTGGCTCACCTGAATACTTGCAGTGCCTCCATTTTTCAGGTAGATACCATCTGGGAATCAATTTTAACCCCTGCTTGCCACCTATAACCTTCACTCTTATTTTTGCACAATGATCTCTGTCAAGTTGGTGGTTACAGCAGTTGCTCTTTTGTCAGAAAACTATCCTTTTGACAGATACCATTTTTAGATATTCTCTGTATTAAATTCACAGATAGAGTGATCTTTTCTGGGGCGTTCATCATGAACCACCCCTGGGTCCAACCAACAGGCGCACTCTCCCCTTGGCGGGAGCATGCGCCTGTTTCCGTTTACGGCCACGTCAAGCTATGAGCGCTACCGCAGGATGGTGTATAAATTGGATGTGTTGCTACCGTTTTCCCGATATCTGGGCTGTCTTTGTATCCAGCCGGTACGTTCTAACTCCTTCAGGGCCCGCTTGACAGTGGAGCAGGACAGTCCCAGATCCGAGGCAATGGTTTTCACTCCTGGCCAGCAGGATCCGGAGACAGCAGACCGATCTTTCAGATAGATATAGACTGTTTTACACCGATGAGGCAGATTCTCATCGGCATAGATACTTTGAAAGTAACTCATCCGTACTCACTCCTCCTAAGTTTTCATCCCAGTAGCGTTTTTATTTCTTTCTCCCTTCTCAGAGTCAAGAGGCATTACGCCTGACCTTGATTGGGCAAATTCATATTTTTGCATGATACTGTTCAGCAGTTCTTTTCGGCCCGCATACCGCACTTGAGCGTTTTCCCGCGGCGGCACTATGTATGGCTCCTCAAAGGTGATCCCCCACTCTAAAAAAAGTCGCAGTCGAGTGCGCATGGGATGGCGGCCAGTTTTCATGACGATAAATTCTCCCTTGGGGAGGGCTTTCAACTCATCCGGCGTCATCAGCGGCTTCCCAGCCATCTGCAAAGATTGGCTGGGGTCATTTTTGCTCTGATTGATATAACCTGTCTGCACGGTGCGGCTGCCCAAAGACTTGGACAGCACCTCTGCTGTTTGGCTCCCGGGTGCGAAGCCGCCGAATATAGTGTCCTGGGTGTTATCCTGGATGATCTCACTGCCCTCTTTGCCGTAGTTTTTCTCCAGCTGGGCCAGGGACTGGATGATGGGTACCAGGGTCAGCCGCCGGGAGCGGCCGGCTGAGAACAGGGGCAGGATGTCAAAGGGGGGCATGGTCCCCAACTCGTCACAGAAAAATACCACCCGGTTGGGGAGCTTGCCACCATAGGCATCCGCCAGGGTAAACAGCTCCCGGCTCAGGTTCTGGATCATAAGCCCGGCCATGAAATTCTTAGTGGGATCCTCCTCCGGCAGCACCAGAAAGATAGCGCATTTCTCCTGGGCAAAAGTCTTTGCATCAATAGAGCTGTCAAAGCAGATGATCTGCTCCAGGTCACTGTCCAGAAACGCATTGAGCCGGGAGAACAGGGTAGACATGACTGAGGCCATAGCCTGATCTGATGTTTTCAAGGCAGAGTCAGACAGCCACCGGGCCATATGGTCCTCAGGCAGCTTGCTCATTAGGAGGTGGAACTGTGTTTTCCCTTTTACGGCAGAGGGTTCCATTAGATCCTGTACCAGTTTAAACACAGAGACGATATGCCTTCGGTCGATAGGTTCTTGAGGTGTGGGCGGAAGAAATTCAGACAGCAGGAGCACCACCGCGGCCAGCACGCCCTCCGCCGCCTCATAGAAATAGGCATTCTGCCCCCGGTTGGCGCTGTCTCCCTCTGGATTGACAATGGTTTTCGCCAAGAGCTTGGCATACTTTTCTGCCTTGGCTCTGGCTCCCAGATTCTTTGGATCTTTTCGTGCCTGATCCATCCAGTGGTTGATGACGGTGAGCAGATTGTACCCGTCTGACCGGCTAGGGTTTCTTAGGTCAATGACCGATACCTTGTAGCCGTAGTACTTTTCCGCGATAGTGCCATAGTTCCGGGCCAGGTCTCCTTTGGTGTCACTGGCAAAAAAGCTCATCCCGCTGGCGCAGGCGTACTCCAGATTGGGGTACAGGAAGAAGGCCGTCTTACCCACGCCAGAGGCACCGATCATCAGGCAGTGGATATCATCGCTGTCCACCAGGGCAATGACCTGCTTTTTCCTCATGGTGCTGCCCAGAACCAGCCCCTGGACCTTGGGCCGGTTTTGCCCGCTGCGCCAAGCCTCTACCTGGAAAGGCACATGGGCGAATGTCTCCTGAATCTCCTTGGGTGTGGCCCAGCGGGCGGTACCGTGTTGCCCGTCCCCCACGGTCTTGGCCTTGATTCGGTTGAGGGAGTACCGCTTGGAGGATGTGAGAGCTGCCAGCAGGAGCAACAACCCACCAACCACCAGCAGGAATATCATCTGTTCTGACATCATACTTGCACCCCCATGGACATAGCGGTCTGTGCTTGTCCCTGATTTCTTGCACACAGGTCATCGTTCCAGTCCTTGTGGTGCGGGATCAGCCGGTCTGAGGCAATGTTAAATTGCTCTGCGATCTTCTCCGCCATGCGCAGGCTGCCAGTTTCTCCAGCCTGGTCGTTGTCCAGACAGAGGTATACTTCCTTGGGCGCAGACATCCACTCCAGCATGGTCAGCACGGGGATGGCAGAGGTTCCGCAGCATGCCACATAGCTGTGGGCCTGCCAATCCTCCGGGTGCATGGTGATGTAGGAGAGCAGATCAATGGGGGCCTCAAACACAAAGAGCTGTCCGTCTGTCCCCATATAGTGGAAGCTGTACCTGGGATCGCTGCCCTCCATATTCTGCCGGAATGGCTTGCTAAAGCTGTTGCAGCTGCGCTTGTGGGCATGGCGCGGAATACCTCGCTCGTCCGTGCCCACAAAAACGCAGTTGTGATATTTGGAATCCTCATAGAGCGTTTTCGTTCTGGCGAAGTGGGCAACGATGCCGCGGTCAATGTGCCGCTGTTTTACCAGGTAGGCGAACACCCGGCGCATATTCTGATTTGCTTCCGGCAGTTCAAATGCTTTGGGCGGTGTCTCCAGCTTTTGTGCGGCTGGATAGACCACTCCGCTCTTCCATCCCAGCAGTTCCTCCACCGCCTCTGGATAGCTAAGTCCATAGCGCCGCCGGACAAAGCTGATGGCATTTCCCCCCTCATGCTCCTCATGATCGTACCACTCACTGCCGTGGATGGTGATGCTGCGGTCACTGGCCAGCCGCTTTTCCCGGCCAGATGGAAGAAGCTTTTCGCCCCTCTGACGGAGAAATTCCTCCAGATCTACTGAGGCGGCCCGCTCTTTTTCTTCTGCTGTAAATGGAATGTAGGTTCCCATAGAACAATTTCCTCCTACTACATAGTCTGTTGGATATCTGGGTTCTCATGATCGCCCATCTTGTGTCCCAGCGCCAACCGCTTTTCCATCAATTTCTTGCGGCGCTTGCTGTCCATCCGGATACCCATGGGATTGCTTGGGGCCGGGACATTGTCCCGAAAGATCTGCCCCATGTGGTGAAGCAGGTTCAGCACTGCAGCCGCCACTACCGGGTCAGGAGCACTGTGGACCTTAGAGGTAGTTCTGATCTCTTGTGTTTCCCGGAGTAAATCGTTTTGCGTTTCTTCCTCACTGTCTGCTTCTACCTGCGCATTCTGTTCTGTTTTTTGTTGAGGTGTCTGCTCCAGCTCCTGCCGCAGCTGCTCCGCCTCCTGCACAATGACATTCTTGATCACGCGAAACTCTTTTTGCTCTGAGAGTGGATGGCGCACCCTTGGCTTGGCCTTGTAGTACCGCTCCAGCTCATCCCGCAGCCCATTCCAGACCTCGTAGCATTCTGCCACGTCCGGCTGCTTTGCCAGTTCGTCCACCACCCCATCCACCAGCTCCTTGATATTCTTTGGCAGATAACCGTACTGCTTTTTCCCCGTGACAGAGTCCAGTGCATGAGCAAGCTCCACCAGCTTGTCGGCCAGTACGGGGTCCGCCGCATCTGCTGATTCCATGCGGCCAATGTATTCGGCCATAGCGGCGCGTGCCTGAGACACCAGTTCTCGATAAGCCAGATCTTTCTTCTCATAGAGCTCATGCATCTCATCCTGAAATATGGTGTTGGTGAGAGCGGAGCGCATGACGTGGATACCATCTCTGGTGAGAAAACCCTGCTTTGGATCCGCAGACCAAACCATCATATGGATGTGGGGATGGTGCCCCTCGTCATGGAAGGCAGCGCACCAACGGAACTGATCTACCGGAATTTTCATAGCCTGCGCCAGCTTCGTCTGGTGCTGCATCAGGAGCGTGCGCCACTGCTCCGCATTGTCATAGCCAAGGGCAGCAGCATCCTCCCGGCGCAGGGAGTAGATGACCGTCCAGACCGGTCCCTGGTGCTGCTCCACCTCCCTCATAGTGTCCGGCAGAGACACAACCTCCCGGTCACTGAACAGGCCGTGGTCACCTCTCCGTTCCACTCTGGGACGAGTGGCGATGTACTTGAGATAGACGCTGCCCTCCTCCATAGTGTGGACATTGGCATCCAGCGCCATGGTGAGAAAGGCTGACGCATTGGAGAAGGTGGGATTGGCGCGATAGTCCTCATACTCGAATAGCTCTCGGCTGTCCGGGTAGTCCCGCAGCACATCCTTGATGAGTTCCTCCTGCCTTTGGGTAGCGGGACCTCTGCCATGCAATTTTTCCACACCCTCCCTGGTGGCGATGTACCTGGCGTAGCGACCAGCGCCGCCTGAGCGGATGAAGCCGCACTTCTGGACCAGCCTGGGCATGGCTTACAGCTCCTTCTGGAATTTCAGGATGTCCTTGAAGCTGATCTGACCGTGGGTGCGCATCACATCCTGGACACACCGGGCCCGCAGCTTTTCCAGCGTGGGCAGGTCGATATCTGTATCGTAGGCGATGATGTGCATGAGCATGGACACCTCCACGGACAGCTTGAACAGCAGACGCCCCACTCTGTCTCCCAGTGCTGTGAATGACCCTTCCAGTACCGCGGACAGCGTGTGGGGCAAATAGTCGCCATCATGTTCGGCATCCAGGTAACTGCAGTAGAATCGAATAGCCTTCTCGATGAACTCGCTCTGGCTTCTACAGTTATCCCCACGGTAATGTTGCTCCACTTTCTCCTTGGTCTCCGGTGTAAACCAGAGAGGAAATTTTATCTTCTTTATTTTCATATTCTTTACCTCCATTCTTCTGCAACTCCGCCGAAAATGCGGAAACAGTAAGGGCTGTCGGTTTTGCAACTCCATTCCAGCGTTTTTTGCCATCTCACAACTCCTCTTCGCCAACGCTGAAACTGCCCGCACTGCGGGCAGAAGTGAGCGGGCCGGGGTATTCACGACCCCGGCCCTTTCTGCCTGCCTTTTTTCCGTCCTTGCCCTGCGCCTCGTCGTCGCAAGCGCCATATCTCTCGTATCCGCCCAAAAGGGCGAAAACTCGCTCATTCTGCTGCACCTCCTCTCCCCACCGAACCCGCTGACGCTGGGCTTCGGCGGGGACCCCATTTTATCCGCCACAAGCGGGCCAAAAAGCCCTCGAAATCTCCTTGGGGCTGGGGCTCGCCCAGGCCCTGAAACTGGGCACACAGAGGAACAATCGCTCACATTGTCTGCTCCTGTGCGGAACCATCCATTTCCGTTAGATGCTGGGCCCTATATTCATCCAGATGCATCCCAGTCTGCTCCATGCAGTAGGCATCCATCTTGGTGTGCAGTGCAACACGTTCCTCCTCAGTCAATGGATAGTGGTAGGTTTCTTCAGATCCGTCTCCATAGACATAGATCACAGTGAGTGCGTCGCACACCTCACCGGTATCCAGATCAAAGTCAGCATAGATATTGAGGTAATCATCGTTGGCGGTACTTGTCACCTCTGTTCCGAATACTGCATCCGGATCAAATGTGACCGGCACATAAAAAGTCAACAGGCTGCCGCACTCACTTATCTCATCTTGGAAGGTGATCTCTTCTATGTAAAGCCGTCTGCTACCGGACAGTACTGTGGTCTCCGAGTCCGGTGTCAGCTCCTTACCATCCAGCTTGTCCAGCAGCCTATCCCACCGCTGATCTGTGGAGATATTCTGTTTGCGGAACGCATGATAGGCGGCCACATTCACATCGTGCAGGCGGAAAGTATGCCACCCATCCATGGTGCTGACAGCAGAAAAGATTTCCTTATCAAAATCCACTTCGAAGAGACCGGACACCTTACCAGTGTTCTCCAGGCGTTGGCCCAGGAGCTGTTCATACTCCTCCTTGGTGATCTCCAAGCGATCTTTGAACACAGCTGCAAAAGAGCCCGATTGAGGAGTGTCATTCTTGGTGAGATACGTACGCAGACGCTTTGCAGCGATGAGCAACGTATCGGCAGCAGCGGTTTTGAAGTAGAGAGCCTTTCCATGGCCGGTGATGTGGTATGCTGCCCAGGTCGTGTTGGCCAGCTGCTCCGCTATCTGCTCAGCATGTTCTGCATCGATGCGGTCTCTGATTGCCTGCTGCTCCTCAACGGGGACACGCTGGGAATACAGCTCCATCAGCATCTCCTGCATCGTTTTCTCAATATTGCTGCCATCCAGGGCCAGCTGACATTCCAACGCATTGTGCTCATACTCATGGAGCCAGAGCACAATCTCAACCGAACCGCTCATTGGGACATCCCCTGTTTCACCGTTTGACCGGCTTGGCAGTGGACGGCGCTGTCATCCTGCTGCTGTCTGCTGCGCTCTGGCTTTACCGATCGCCTGGGTCGGGAGGTCGCCGGCTTGCACTTGTTGTCCAGATACTCCCGCATCTCAGCGGGAACATATTTTTCATAGAGCGCATCCAGAGCATGCTGCAATTCCTTTTGCGGCGTGCTCTTTTCCTTGGCGGATAAAAAATACCGAAGCGCATCCAGGCGCTCCGGCTCCATCGTTACCTTCAATTCCACCTTTTCCATAAGACACCTCACAGGGAGTAAAAATCAAAGCGGATGGAGTTCTCCACCTCGCCGGGCTGGAAGGTCTCCGGCTGAGCAAACTGATGCGTCAGCCGATCCATCTGCGCCTGAGTCAGAGAGCAGAAATCTCCGTCCCCATGATCCCCCACCAGAAAGAAGGTACCGGCAATGATGTCGTTCTCTACCCGGCGGTTGCCCTCCAGGCCGATGAGTTTGCCCTCCTCGTTACATACCAAGCAGGCATCCTCCAGATAAACCACCTCAATGTATCCGCCCACCATCTGCTGCATGGCTGCCAGGGTATTCGGTATCGTGGTCTCCTCCGGCGCCTTGCCTGGTTCCACTTTTAACACGGTAAGTTCGTTCTCTTTCATAGTCAGATTCCTCCTTCTGTCAATTGGTTGGTAAGTAGGATCTTGGGTTGACGCGCTGTCCGTTGACACGCACCTCGAAATGGAGATGGGGCCCGGTGGATCGTCCAGTGGAGCCTGACAGGGCCACAATGTCCCCCGCCTCCACGGTATCACCCACCCGCACCAGCAGTTTGGAATTATGGGCATACAGGGTCACCATCCCGTTGCCGTGATCCACCATCACATAGTAGCCGTAGCCACCGGCATTGTAGGCAGCGGTCGTGACCACACCTGGCAAAGCAGCGCGGACTGGCGTGCCTGTTGGAACGGCAATATCGATGCCAGTGTGTCCTCTTGTCTGCCCGGTGAAGGGATCGCTGCGGTATCCAAACTCCGAAGTGACCCGGCTTTCCCACCCGGAGCCAACGGGAGAGCAGAACCCATCCGTCCCGACAAAAGGCACCTCTGCTCCTGGGATCCACCCTTCTGTACCAGTGAAGGTGCCGTACTTCACCAGATTGTAGATGCTGTCCGCGTTATTGCGCTGCTCTTGGGAGACGGTAATTCCCATGGCCGTCTGGATGTTTGCCCACACTTGTTCCATATCGGTGATGGGAATTGCCACGGTGTAGATCTCCTCTGTCTCCACTTCTTGGTTAGCTTCATTGGTTGTGGTTACCGTCCTGATGCGCTCCTCATAGGTAACGAAGCAGTCTGCAAATTGCCGATGGGCCTGGCTGCTGGGAGAGTTGTCCCCAAAGTACAGAGCATAAAAAACAGCCTTGACCCGAATGGCATCAAGGCTTGTCCCGTCTTCTATCATATCATTGATTTCCGCGATGCAATCATCCAGCCATGCGAAGCTCTGCTGCATGTCCTCAATGCAGGCCCGGTACTCCGCCGGAGCCTCTTCTGGTAACGTACCGCCATAGAAGCACAGGTCAATCACACTGGCGTTGTGCTCTGCAGAGCCGCCCAGGATGGAACAAAAGATGACTACCAGCAGGATGATCGGAGAAAGAATCACTGCCAGCGTCCACCCCGCAGATTTGCGTGTTCTTTCGTCTGTCAGAACGGCCGCTGCCGCTCTGGCAAGTACTGCAGCTGGGGCGGCCATCAGCGGCCACCTGCCGATCCAAAGAGCTTTTCCTTATGTGGCGGAGCGTGGACGGCCAGGAGATGCCGGTCATTGCCGCACTTATAGAGGCAGACTCCCTTCTGTGGATAGCGCACCAGCTCATACTCCGCCTCATCCAACTGAAGGTTGTCCATATAGAACCGCTTATCCGTGGCTCCAGCATAGAAAATGAACTGGTGGGTGGGGATGGCAAAGAGCGGGCGGGTCAGCTCTCGAATGCCTGGCTGATCAAAGTCCTCCAGGTTCTGGCTGGCCAGAATCATGCTGGACTCCTTCTTCCGTACTCGCTTGAGGCAGTTACGGATATAGGTCACTGCCACCGGATTGCTGAGCCACAAGTACAGCTCATCGATAGCGGCCACGGTATTTCCGGCGGTGAGAAGCCGGTCGGACATATAGGAGAGTACACTGAACAGCAGCGTGTCCCGCAGATTTTGAGCTGCATTCTCCAATCCCTTGATGCAAAAGACCAGAAACCGCGCCGAGGTAATGTTGGTATGGCCATTGAAAAACCGGGCGTCAGCGCCCTTACACATCGAGTGGAGCCCCAGCAGCAGATCCCGAAGCATCTCCGCCGGATAGAGCTTCAGCTCCTCTTCCTGCTCATAGTTTTCATACGCCGCCTGGATGGTTTCGTAGAGGTCGGACAAAATCGGATAGTCGGTGGGGTTCATCTGGGAAAAGTCGGTGGAATCGCTAATATTCCAGCTCCGGTAGAGCCGCTCAATCATCAGCTCCAGTGTATCAATATGGGGCGTGTCAAAATTCTTATAGACCCGGAAAATATCCCGCAGAAACGAGATGTGCTGGGCCAGCGGGGTACCCCGAAATGCCGGTGGTGCCTCTGGATCATCCGGTTCGCTGCCGTCGTTCCACTGCCTGGGCTCCAGCAGATTGATTCGTGTCTCCCCGCTGAGCAGATCCAAAAAGCTGCCCTCCAGATTGGTACACAGATCCGCCATCTCATGTTCAGAGTCCAAAGAGATAACCGACTTTCCCGCCTCCAACACGTTGCACAGCAAGAATTTCAGCAGGTAGCTCTTCCCCTGGCCGCTGTTGCCCAGGATGAGCACATTGGCGTTGGTCTTGTCTCCCGTCCGACGGTCCAGGTCCACAATAATGTTGGACCCGAATTTCTCTTTGCCCAGGTAGAACCCTCCTGGATCCGTTTTGCCGGAGTAGCTCATGGGATATAGATTGGCCACACTGGAAGCGGGCAGCACTCGCTCTGCGAAGGAACCAAAGACATTCTGCCCCGCTGGGTTAACGGAGAGAAATCCGTCCCGCTGACGCAACAGCAACGGATCACTCCCCAACTTGGATCGAATCAACCACGCACTCACCTGATCCCGCAGGGCACGCAGCTGCTCCTGGGAGCTTGCCGCCAGTTCAATAAACACGGAGCAGTGAAGCAGCGGCTCCTGCTCCCGGCGGAGATTGGTGATCAGGGTCACCACATCCTGAAGCTTGGCCTCAGCGGTGACGCTCTGCTTCATATTGCTCAAGTTGCTGCGTTCCATCCTGCTTTTATTGGTGGCTGCATGGAGGATGGCATTCTCTTCCGCGGCGGTCACCTGCCGGGCAGCCAAGTAAAGGGTCACTCCTCCCAGCTCTCCTAAGCGGCGCAGAAGGGCTAGTTCTTCTGTGCTGGGTGGATAGCTGCGCAACACCATGACACAGCGATAAGAGCCACCCAGGATATAGTGATCGGTGTTGAACTTTACAGCCGCCGGAGCAATGAGATCTAGAAACTCCTTTGGCCGGTCAGGGACAGGTGGCTTTCTGACTGTGGATTTCTTTTTCTGTACTTTCTTCTTAGGCATCCTTGTTCACCATCCTCTCTCTATCGGCATCTTCAAAAAAGTCTGTCGTCACATCGTGCTGATAATAGACGGCCAACAAGCGCTTGACATCCTGTTTCTCTGCCAAATGAACAGCGATTCCATGGTCACAGAGGGCCTTCTCCATCTGCCGCAGCCCCGCCTCATCCGGAATTGCTTTTCCTTCCGGCCGCAGGATCAGCAAAAACTCTCGTGCAGATGCGGAGGCAGACTGGATCTCATCCAAATGCTGCAGATCCTGCTGAAGCAGATTCCGAAGCGCAGGAACTGTTTCCTTACCTAACCGAGCCTGGTAATAAGCTTTATTGGGCTGGAAGGATTCTCGGGAGTCCAAGGCCATCAGCTCCACCGCTGGCTCCGCACGGAGCAGGTTGGTCAGAGCCGTGATTCGGGCCCGCACACCTTCTGTCGATAAAACAGTCAGGTTATCTGGCCGCACCAAAAAGAACACCATCTCGCCGCGCTCCGTGGTTACGCCGTGGGCAGTGATCCGCTGGATGCCCATGAGCTGCCGGGTAGATTGGTGCTGTCGGAAGGCTAATTTTTCTTTTCGTTTCACGAGTCCAGCCTCCATTCATAGTACTGTTGCTGCAAGAGCAAAAAGCATGCCGCTCTTCGGAGGAAATCCAGGATACTGGACCCATCCACGCGGATGGAAAGGAACGCAAACAGGACAGTAATCACCAATGGAATCATACTCATGCCTTGACTGAGCGCCAGGACAGAGAGCAAAAAGCTGACGCCGATGATCCCAATATCCCGCAGTTCCCAGAGCCAGAGCATGGGTTTTGCTTTTAAGTTTTCGGGATAGATAAACACAAAAACACCTCCAAACACAAGAGAAGGCCACTATGAGACATCCCATAGTGGCCCGCTGTCCTTATTCTTTGTGATCCTCATCCAGCGCTTTTTGGATACACGCCAGGAAGAAGGTATTCTGCTTCATATTGTGCTGTTTCAGGTATTCCTTGAATTGCTCGAACAGATCCACAGGCACCTGAAAGGCCACTGTTCGCTTGTCGTCCATGGTAGATTTCCCTCCTTGTTCGTATTCATAGAATCGTGTGATCAGCCAGGTCATGTATTGGCTTAGGTTCTTCCCAGATTTTTCTTGCCGTTCTCGCAGCTGAGCATGCAGGCCGGCAGGAATCTGCGCACAGAGATTTCTAGTCCCCTCCTCCATTATCTGTCCCCCTTTCTCCATTTTGCAAAGCAAGCATACTCAAACATAAGAGAAAAAGCCATTCACGAAAGCCAACAAAAAGTAATCGAAAAGACAAGCACAATAGATATTTCTACTTCGCCGCCTGCATAATGGTACGCGTGGTATTGACAGCGGCCTGAGCCGTGTATACCGCAGACATGATATTGGCTCTGGTGGTGGTATCCAGGCCAAAGGTGCCGGCGATCCGAGGCACTTCTCCTGCGGAGAGCATCAGCCCCAGGCCCAGCAGGGCATGCTCCCGAAACACCATTAGCCCTGCCACAAGGATGGTGGCCTGGAGAAAGGCGGTCAGGCACAGGCCAATCACCTGCTTTATCCATTGCACGAAACCGTCCGTGAACCCTCTGGGAATGGAGAACATGTAAAGGCTGCCCACCGCAATCTGAATGAGCAGGATACCGCCCCGTTTCAGGTTGGAAAAGAAAACCTTGATGACGGCATAGGCCATTAAGATGATACAGAAAATCACCATCATCGTATTGGTACCGACTCCTCCCCAAAGGCCAGCGGTCGCCAGCTCCGGCAGGGACACGGATTCTAGCTCTTCTATAATTGCCGTTCCCAGATCACCAATCCCACCCCCTGCTCCGGAGATTCCCCTTGTCATGGTTCCCTGCAAGGAGACGGACAAGGTATACAGTCGAATGGGCACGACCGTAAATAGGTTGACTGCCAGGAACCCTTTTATGGCGTTGAGCGCTGCCTGCTGGATATTTCCTCGACCTGAGATATACTCAATCCCGCACTCAAAGCCAGATACCACCAGGCTGACCCCAAATAAAGCCCAGCCTAACTGCGAGAAAAACAGTACCACCGCATCGACCCATTCCAATTCAAATAGTTCCACCCCCATATTTCCCATCTGGGCAAAGAAGGCCCCTAAAAAGCCCACCACCTGGTTGTAAAACCAGTCCATTAAGGCATCCATGATGGGATTGGCTGCAAATTCCCAGATAAACATGCTCTTTCATCACCCCCAGAATCCAATGGGCCGTCTTAAATGCCGACGATACCCCAAATGTAGTTGGGGGCCAGGATGACAAAGATTAGGCAGACAAACAAGATGGCTGGCCCAGTCCACTCAAACTGGCCATGCTTGCGGTACTCAAAGTAGCAGAGTGCCAACTTCACAAAGAATGCAATGGCGAGCACCATGGTCAGCGCAGGAAATACCACATTGTCTACCACGGTCTTGATCTGGGTCGCTGCATCCTTCCAGGTCTGCTCCACGGCACCAGCCACATCTCCGCTTGCCGCCATAGCCGACACGCAGCAGCTCATGGCCAGAAGGACGCCTGCAACACAGGCCCGTGCATGCTGTTTCAGATGTTTCATGTTCCCAAAATACCTCCTAATAAATTGGGGCCGTCCATTTGGACGGCCCCTTGGCGTTGATCCTTAATATCCAGTCTGAGGCAGAGGTTCCGCAGGCTTATAGACCTTGGTCACCCACCGGCTGGTTGCCATGATCCACTGCTCGTTATAGACGCCGCCCACATCCGCCTGGTTGACGAACTGGGCACCGCCAGTGAGCCAGGAGACCACATTGCAATAGACTCTCGGCGCTTCCACCTGTCGGAAGTTGGAGGGCACTACCCCGAAGGACACCATAAACTGGGTCACATACTCGTTGGAAGCCAGGCCCAGTGCGACAGGCGAGGCATCCAGCGTGTAGTTCTGCATGGTGCTCAGGTTATCGTACATAGTACGCCAGGTGCCGTTGCTCAGATTGGTCTGATAGACAATCTTGTAATTGCCAGGCACGTTGTAGGTACCGGTGATGATCTTATCCAGCCGCACCGCCTGGGTAGGCAGGGTATCTCTCCAGTAGAAAGAGGTCAGGCTGGTAGTAGAGTTGTTAGCGATCCCACTGAAATCGTAGCGGATGGACTGGCCAGGCATAACCTCCACATAGCCAGTTTTCTTGATACTGACATTGGTGTAGAGGCTCTTGTTGGTCATGGCCGTCTTTACGATCTGGCCAGCAAACTCAATCTCCACCTCAATGGGGGTCTTGTCCAGGCCATAGAACTCCGCTGCCTGAGATTCTACGATCTTGTATCGTCCCAGGGGCAGCGGCTTAGAGACTGCCACGCCATTCTTATCCGTCTTGATGGTGTCAACCAGCTTCCCGGTCCGGTAGTGGTAGATTTCAAAGACGGTATTGGGAATGGGAGTGCCGGCGGGCCATCCGTTCATGGAGTTGTAGTCCTCCGAGGTCTTGGTGATCTGGATCTGGCCCGTAATCGGGGTATTTTCCCACGCGACCTCCGTAGTCTCTCCAGACTTCACATAGACCGTCTTCTTCTGGGTGTCCGGGACATACCCCTCGTTTTCCAGCTCTCTCAGATAGTAACGGCCTGCCTCCAAGTCCTCAATGTAGACATAGCCACGGTCATCGCTGGTGTACTGACCGATGGGGGTATTGCTGCTGTCATAGAGGAGGAACGACACCCCGTAGATCCCTTCGCCAGTCGTGCTGTCGGTCTTATGGATCACGATACCGGATACAGCCTGATTGGTAATTCTGACCGTCTCTGCTTTTCCGTTCTCCACTTCGAAATAATGCGGCGTATCATCCAGCTTGAACCCTTCGGCCGCCTCGATCTCCACAGCGTAGTACGCTCCGTCTTCCAAGGGCAGGAAGACTCGGCCATTCTTGTCGGTGGTGACAGTATCAATCAGCTCATCATCCACCTTGCGGATCTCAAAGGTGGTGTTGGGGATTCTCTCCGTCTTATCAGCAGCATTGACCTTGATAATCTCCACGCCGCCAATCGGATCGTTATAGAAGGTCAGGGTCTGAGTGTCCTCGGGATTGACCTCTACCGTCTGGGTCTGGGTGGCAGGATCGATGGTATATCCCTCAATGGTCTTGGTCTCCTTGACCACGATGGTGCCGGTCACACCGCTGATGCGGATCTCGCCATTGGCATCTGTGGTGTAGAGTCCCTTGCTGGACAGATGCCCATTATCGGCATCGACGTAGCCACCGTTCGCATAGGTCAGTTCAAAGTCCACGCCAGCCAAGGGTTCATGGGTCACGGAATCCAACTTTCGGATGACCAGCGTGCCCTTCGCCTCATTGTAGAAACGCAGGGTCTGCACTTCACCGGTTTTGATCTTGATGGACTTGGGGGTGGTGTCCAGCACATAGCCTTCCAGCGTCTTGGTTTCCCGAGCGGTCACCGTAGTGCCGGGCTCCAAACCGTCGATGACAATGCGGCCGTTTTCGTCGGTAATGTATTCGCCGTTAGATGGCCCCACAACCTCGCCAGAACTATCGGTCACCAGGAACGTCACACCTTTCAGGGGTGTAGTCGTTCCCTCGATGTACTTTTCAATCACTAACGTTGTACTCGGGGTGTTGTAAAAGGTAAGCGTCTGGGTGTCGTTGGGATTAACGACCACAGTCTGGGTCTGGGACCCAGGATCAATGGTGTAGCCAGGGATGGTCTGGGTCTCTGTGACGACCAGGGTACCCACCACGCCATCGATCTGGATCTTGCCGTCCTTGTCGGTCTTGTAGAGGCCATTGCTGGAAATATAGCCATTTTCATCGGGGACAAATTCACCAGTGCTGGTCGTCACCTTAAAGGTAACCCCTTCCAGGGGCTCCCCAGTGAGCGAATCCAGCTTGTTGATCACCAAGCTGCCGGCCTTGGAGTTTTTGATGACCACTGTCTGTGTATCGCCGCCTTCGCCGATCACCACATTGGTGGAGGGCTGGTCCATGACGTACCCCTGGGGTGCCTTGATCTCGGTGAGTACATAGGCGCCGGGGGCCAAATTCGTGATGTGAATTTCACCATTGGAATCCGTGGTAAAAATGCCGTTCTGGGTCAGTGTGCTGGTCCCGATGACACCGTCCAGCCCGACCTCGCAGCCAGCCGCGGTGGTCACACGGAACTCTGCCCCAGACAGGGGCTTCCCGGTGGCGCTGTCTCGTTTCTGGACGATCAGCTCGCCTTTCGGCTGGTTCTTGAAGGTCAGGCTGACCGTCCTGCCCTCCTTGATCTGGATAGTCTGGGACTGGGTATCAATGATATACCCCGGCGGCGCTGTGACTTCCGTCACCACCACGCTTTTTCCGGGTTTCAGTCCCTCGATCCGGATTTCGCCGTTCTCGTCCGTCCGGTAAATGCCATTGGAGTCACCAATGAGAGTTCCGTCTGCGTAAGTGATTTTGAACTCTGCATCCGGAAGCGTGATGCTGGGATTGGCCGAGCACACCTTCCTTACAAGCAGGATACCGTCCGGCATGTTTTTGAACCGGACGGTAACTACGCTCTGTTCGCCACTGTCGGCCAGATAGACGGTTTCCGAACTCTGAATGATGCTGTAGCCATTGGCTGGATCGACCTCTTCCAGGATATAGGTGCCGGGTTCGAGGCTGGTCCAAATAGCGGTGCCGTTTTTGCCGGTTACTTTCTGACCAATAATTGTTCCGCCAGTGCCAGACGTCCCGCCAAGGTAGCGCAGTTGGAAAGTGCAGCCAGGAAGGGCCTCTCCAGTGACGCTGTCGTATTTCTCAACAATAATGGCGTTAAGCGGGGCATTCTGGAAGGTCACGGTTTTTGTCTCTCCGCCGTGGAGAATGATCTTCTGGGTGGTGGGCTCTACCATCTGGAATCCGGGCGCGGGTTCTACTTCCGTGATGGTGTACTCACCGGGGTACAGGCGCTTCCCCTGCTCATGGAGCTGGATCTCACCATTGGCATCCGTCAGGATCTCACCGAAGTCAATGCTGGCCGGTGCGTCCGATGCCTCGCCATTGCTGGTATAGGTCACGTGGAATCGTGCTCCCTCCACAGGCGCACCAGCTACACTGTCTTCCTTATAGATGGTAAGCTCCGGGGCCTTCCAGTTTTTGAACGTAAGGGTCTTTTCATCTCCGCCATTCAGTGAGATCGTCTGCTCTCGGTCAGCATCCTTGTCAGGCAGGTAGTATGGAGCCGGTACGGACGTCTCAACGATGGTATAGGTGCCAGGGGCTACCCGCAGCGTAACAGTACCATCCTCACCGGTGGTCACATCATTGCGGTAGTCGTTATCAATGCCCACGATCCGAAATACGGTACCGGGAATGGGCGTGTTATCGGAAGCATCCACCTTGGCAATGGTGATCTGAGGCTGCTTGAGGTTGTCAAAGACCAGCTCGCCATGATCGCCGGGGCCAAGCCAGATAGTCTGAGTGGGCTCGGAGGCTACCACATAGGGGTCAGGGACAGAGGTCTCAGTCACGGTATAGCTGTCCACCGGCAGATCGCTCAACGTGGCGGTGCCATCGGGCCCGGTTACAACCCCCTGGTGCAGCCCATGCTGGATGCCATGGATCTCAAAATGGGTGTTAGGGATGGGCTCTCCAGTTTTGGTATCCCGCTTAAGGATGGTCAGGGTGGGAAGCTTCTTATCCACTGCGGTTACTTTCACAGTACCACCGCCATCCACGGTAGCCTGATCCACATGGGCAATCACAGGCTCTGTCAGAATGGCATACGGCGCCGGGACAGAGACCTCCATGAAGGCATACATGCCCTCGGTAATGTTGGTGACGGTGATCATGCCGTTTTCGTCCGTCTCCTCGCTGGCAATGATCTGCCCGTCCTTGATCACGTTGAATACGGCACCAGCCAGAGGATTGTCCTCCTCATCCAGCTTCAGCAGTTCCAACATGACCTTGGCATCATTTTCAAAGACAAGTTCCACATCGCTCTTGCCGTCCCAGGTGAACTCCTGTCTCACTTTGTCCGGGTCAGAACTGGTGGTGTAACCCGAGGGCGGAGTTACCTCCGTGGCCACATAGCTGCCGATGGGCATGGTGTCCCAGGGCACGCCTTCCAGATAACCGCCTGCGCCGGTCGTGTAAGTGCCAACAAAGGGATTATCTACACCCTCGATTTTAATGACTGCTCCGGAAAGACCTTTTGTGGGGTCATCGGCATCCACTTTCCGAATACTGCCCTCGCTGGTAATAATGGGGGTGTCGGAAAAAGTTACTGTAGCAGTTTTCCCATTTTCCTGAGGTAATACGACATATTGCGGGCCAGCATTATCAATCTCGTATCCCTCTGGGGCAGTTAACTCTGTAATTGAATACGTACCTGCTTCCAGAGGATAGATACGATAGGTGCCGTCACTGCCTGTAACAACTTCTTTTGTGTAAGTGCCATTGGTGGACTGGATCAAGAAGTGAGCGCCGGCTAAGCCCTTACTGGGATTGGTAGCGTCCACCTTCTTTACGACTAACTCATACTGCTCCCGAGAGACGGTAAGAGTGCCCACGTAAATAGACTGCACATTATTGGAGGGATGGTACGAGGAACCAGGCCCTGCGTAATGATACTCATACACGTCGCAGTCGCCCCAGACCCCCTGCTCTCCCAGGTCTAAGATGTACTGGGCTCGATCCCGGAAGGAAGTACCGTCCATCTGATCATCAATGCTGGTGTAGCTTGTGCCTCCGAATGTGTTGTAGGCATTCATCAACTCCTCTGCACAAGCCACGGTCGGATCAGAAAGCAGGCCTTCTGTTGCACGCCAGATAACTGCCTGGGTCCAGGCGATCATAATCCGGGTCTGATCCGGTCCCCAGATCTGATCTAATTTTAATGCTTTTGCCTGGTCGGTGAACACACCGGTGGTGTGACTGTAGAAGTAGGCCATAATCGTTTTGATGATCGGATCATTGACCGCAGTCGGAGTATTCCAGGTATGTCCCTCCAGGGACCATCCCATTCCCTTCTCCCGTTCCGAACACATTCCAATGACACTGCTGCCAGCCATATCGAATACCATGTCATTGATATTTCCGCTGACTGCCGCGGAGTGATTGGGCCCGATGAACGTAGACTTGGTCAGCTTGATGGTATCCGGTACCGCACTGTTGGCCAGTGCAGCCGTTGGCACCAATCCCAGTAACAAGACCAGTACCAGCAGCAACGACAGGAGCCTGCTTCGGATTTTTGTTGTGATTTTCATTTGGTTTTACTCCTTTGCATAAAAAAGTAGTAGTGTTTTACGCCCCTCTCCAAGGGCATCCAAGCGCATTTGGGAGCAAAAAAAGATCTCCCAGCATCTGCTGAGAGATCTGCTCCATCTGTTATTACGCCCCATATGGGTTGTGAGTGCCAGGCTTGCCAACGAATAGATAACAATAGGTTACTCCATTTTCTCTGTGAACCCCAACACCAATAGCATCACATTCTGGGTCGATCATAGTCTTAAGGTGCCCGGGGGAATTGATCCAGTTATCCACGGCCTGCTCCGCGATCTGATCCTCAGGACATCCGGTGAATACGGTCAGGTTGCTACCGAACCCGTTGGGATATCCGCGACTTGCGACTGCCTCGCACTCTTCCCGATTATGATGCCAGGTATAACACCGCTCTGCGCAATCCTGTGCGGCCGCCATCAGGGCATCATCCACAGTTAGGAAGGAAACCCCATACTGCATTCGAACCTGATTGACCTGCTGAATCACCTCCTCCCTCACCTGGTTCAGATCTGGCGCAGTCTGGGGTGGTTGTCCGGTATAGGGATCATCTCCGTTGATCTGTACGGTGCCTGTCGCGCCGTCCCAGTATACGTTGAATCCCACCATCCTGCCGACATCTGCAAGCTTCACATAGTTATTCCCGTTGATGACGTATGCCTCCATCTCAACTCGCTCCCCATCCAAAAAGAACTGGTGGGAGCTGCGGACTGCCGTCAGAAGCTCTTCCGCTGCGTGTGCCGTAGGAAAGGCTAGAGACATGCCAACGAGAATCCCCGCCGATACGAGGGCCAGACTCTTGTTCATCTTCATGTACATTTCCTCCTTTTTGTCCTGTGCATCTTTGCAGACACACAATATCGAAGAAATGTAAGGAAGTCGAGAAAAACTGGCCATGCAGCCTGGAGAAAAGAATGCGGCAAATCCCAGCAAATTACACAGTAACCGCCTGCACGCACCAGCGGTAGTCACTCTGATTCATTACACAGGTGTACAGCACTATTCGATTTTCTCCGGTAGGCGTCATGGCACTGCGGTCGGTCTCACTGATCTTGCTGACCGAAGTCACCTGATAAGTGCGGGTACCCAGCTTGGTGGTCAGCATAATCTCGTCTCCTGCCTCCAAGGTGTGGATTTTCCCAAAATGGTTGGTGACACCCCGGTTGTGTCCGGCCAGGGCCACAGTGCCGTCCCAGATACTGGTGTCGGTAAAGTGTCCGGCGCCCTTGGCCAGGGTGCTGCTTCCAGTTCCCTGATAGATCTTTACCGTCAGGCCAATGGAAGGGATCTTCAGCGTGCCCAGATATCCACCGGAGTAATAGAGATCATCCGTCACGGCGGTATACCCGCCAGAGGTGCTGACTCCGCCGGTATTACCGGTGCCCGCAGTCATATCTGATGCGGGCGGAAAAACAATGGGCATGCTGCCGCCGGAGATTGTTCCAACTGCCATGCCGCCGGGGGCCAGGTTGGGAGTGAGATAGGTGCCGGTCCCCAGGGTATCTGCGCTGGGAGTTCCAAAGCAAGGCGGAATCAATGCCGCGTTTTTGCTCACATCCTCATTCTTCATAGCCCCGCCATCTGCCGTGTGGACCACTTCGACAGAAGTTGGGGTGCCATAATCCGGATCTCCAGGGGCGTCAATGGTATAGTCCAGTGCGCCGGCCGGGAGAGCCAGAACTGCGGACAGGCAGAGGGTCAGGCAGGTAGCAAACAATTTCTTCATTCTGTGTCCTCCTCCGTTGTCTCATGGCGCCGCTTCATGAACAGAGCCGCGCCGGTTCCTGCACCTACCAGAGCCACAATTCCAAACGGAACCGCAATCGCCAGCCAGTTGAACTGAGCAGGAGTCGCCCCCTCCTCGACCGGCTGGACTGGCTCCAGCGGTGTTCCTTCAAAGATGGCCACATAGCGTACTTTGTTCAGGGCAATTCGGCTGACGGTGCCTGTGTAATCGGCTGTCACCGTGTATCCCTTCACATAGCTGCTGGTGGCCGTGCCGGTGTAGGTGGCAACCGCAGTAAAGCGATCCCCTACGGCATAACCATCTACATTTGCTGTGTTGTCTGTCTGCCAGTTGATGGTCTGGAGCGTCAAGGTTCGCCCCCCATCCTCAATGGTTTTAGGAATATACTGTGTATCCTGTCCCGCCAGATTGGGATACGAACGGGTAGCAGATACCTCCTTGGTAGAGCTTCCGTACCCAGACACCTCCACCCGGACGGTGGACAGGTCCAAACTCAGAATTCCGGTCAGGCCATCGTCCGTGACGAACTCTTTCTCCGCCGGCAGCAAAGCCAACACAGACTCCATATCCTTGTTCTTGCTGGAGAGGGATACTGTTTCGGTGTGCGGCCGGCTCTCGTTCTCCGGGAGTTCCTGCTTGAGCAGATCCGTCAGAGTATAGTGGAACCCCTCCTGCTCGAAGTCAGAGCGTGGAATGCCCGCCGGATCATCCTCCGGGCCCAGGTCATAGATTTTCTTCAGCTCTGTGCCGTCCTCACTGCGGGTAATGGAGGTGGGGTAACACACCTGAGCGGGGGCTGCGGTACTGCCTGCTTCCACGGCCCATGCTGCGGGACAGAGAGCTATGGTCAGCACCATCGCCAGCATACAAAGGGTCAATCCTCGTTTCATCTTCATCATCTCCTATTCCGCCATCCGAGGCAGGTTGGATTCCTCCTGCCCGTTTGGCTCCTGTTCGGCCTGGGTTTGCCGGAAGGCCTCCAAAATCTTTCTGTCAAACCGCTGTTTGAATTCCTTGGTGCAGGGGAAACACACATCCCGATAGCCCTTTTTGTACTTGGTGCTGGGCATTACCACAAACAGGCCCTTGCGCCCACGCATAATGCGAATGTCGCGGACCGCAAAGCAGCCGTCCAGCACTACGGACGCCATAGCCACCAAGGCTCCTGGCCGTTCCACTGGATAGACCTTGATGGACATGGGCACCGCCCGGATTTCACTGGTTGTATTCATGTTTTTGCGCCTCCTTTCTTTGTATTTTGGTCAAGCCGCTCCAGCGTGCGGCGAACCAACAGATCATATTCCCACGGTTCTACCTCCAAGGGACAATAAGCGCCGCTCTCCGTCAGCCCATCTGCCCAATACTTCAGCACCAGCGGATGGCTGGGAGCGCGGCGTTTCCACTCCTCCAGGGACACCCAGCCTGTACCGGCGATGTAAACCCAGCGGATAGCCGAGTCTTTTTCTCTCTGCAAATTCAGCCACAGATATTGATCCCGGAGATGTTTGGGAAGCTCTTCTCCACCGGGGATGGGCATAATCCCATTGGGACAAAGCAGGTATCTCAGATGTATCTCTCGAATGCAGGTCTGTGTAGCCAGCTTTGCCTCGGGAATCTCGGCCCACAGGGGACACTGCTTATAATCGCAGGCCAGTACATCCTCCCCCTGGGTGTCGTAGGCAAAGAGCGGCACGCACTGGACAAGCTCCAGCACATGGGCCCCATCTGTAAGGCCCAGTTCCTTCCGTTTTTGGATAGGCAGGGACTTGTAGTGCTTGATCGCCTCTTCCAGCGTATCAAAGTGCTTCATGGACCACCCCTTACGCAGGAATTTCTTGCGCGGTAAGGTTAAATCATCAATGGTATAGTAGGTCAGCTTCATCTCACACCTCACAAACTCATATCCCCCATGCCGGGGTTCTTTTGCTGCATCTGGGCCGTAAGCTGTTCCAGCTTTTCCTTGGCCCACTCCGGCAGAAACTCGTCCTTCAGCACACCAATGAAATCTGTCCGGTTCCAGCGTGTGTGCTCGCCATCCCCCAGGCAGGTACAGCGGATGGAGCGGCCAATGGCGTGAGGATGACATCCAAAGCCGTCATGTGTGTACCAAAGCTGGTTTTCCTGGGACCAGCAGGACTCCCGCAGCGTGTCCGGACTCAATACCAACACCGTTCCTTCATAGTCCAAGTCCTCCCAGGAATTGGGCACACAGTGCTCGGGGCCAAAGAGATGCAGCTGCTGATAGGCCTGCCGGACTTCAGAGATGAATCCGTCCAATACAGCGGGGTGAGACTCCACTATAAACTCTACCTTGTGGCCCGCATCCTCTGGGATAAAGGTGCGCTGGGCCCAGGCTTTGTTGTCCTGCCGGAAGCGGCCATCCCAGCTTTTTTCCTGTACAGTATTGGCCAGCACCCAGTTCACCCGTTTGAAACCAAACTCCTCCAGCACCTCTTTGGCACAGTTCGAATTGAGGTGCATTCCATCAAACTCCTGCCGGATTCTCTCCTCAATGGCCTTCTTACATGCGATATTGGCCTGGTGGCTGGCCCGCCAGAGGGCAACCTGATTGCTGCGTTTGGCAGCGTCCAGTCCATCTGTATAGAGGTAGGTGTCATTCCTCATGGTCATCCTCCAGTGCCAGGAGCAGGCGCAAGCCATCCGGATTGGCCCCGTTGCCCAGCAGCTCATCCAGCACATCCTCATCTACCTCGTTCAGGGAATCGGGAATTTCCAGGTCACCTATCACCTCATTGCTGGCATTCACCATCTGGATGACCAGGGAGTCAATCACCTCGTGGAGATGGGCAAGTGTGGTAAGCGCCTGCCTGACAGTGAGATTCTTTCGGCTGATGAGTATACTGCCCGCACCGGTCTGAACAGTCAGCTCCTCGGCATCCGCCAATTCCGCTGCCTGCATGGCGGGAAACGGGATCTTCTGCGCTCGGCTTTCAGGATTGCGGTATAAAATAAACTTCATATTCGGTTACCTCCTCGATTTTTGCGGTATATGGATCAGGATCAGCTCTCCCGTCTGCTTGGGATCGGGCTCAAAGAGTCCAATCTGCCGGTACAGGTAGGGTCTCGGATCGTAGTTGGTGATAATGAGCTCCCCGTACTCCGCCCCCTTTTTATGGGCAAGGGGATTGCCCCGTTTAAAGGCCAAAATGTAAAAGTCCCGGTAGAGCTGTCGGATGAACGGACAGTCGTTATAGGAGAGCACCACGTATCCCCGGCAGGCGCGGGCCTTCTGCCACAGGCGGATGTGAAGCTTACGCCGAAACCGCATGCGGTAGAGCTTCTCCGCTTCAAAGTACGGGGGATCTCCGTAAAACAGGGTAGTTTCATCATCTTTTTCTTTCATAAGCTGGGTTGCGCTTTTGTTCTCAATGGCCACATCCTGCAGGCGTTTGCTTGCCTGCTCCACGAGATACAGAAACCGCACGATGGGCAGGCTGCGCAGGCCAAAGGAGGTCACTGTGCCGCTGAAGCTTCCCCGAATGCTCCTGTAAAACACGGCCGCTCTCTCCACATCAAACAGCCTGGCTCGCTTGTTGAGAATGGGCCGCAGTTCTTCTGCCTGTTCTTCCGTAAAATACGCCCGGTTTTCCAACAGCGCTCGCTCCGACTGGATATGCCGCTCAAAGGCCTCCCACTGGACCTCTTCATGGGCCAAGAAATGTTTAAACAGTTCAAATACTGTGCGGGAGTGGATGGGCAAAAATTTCAGCTCTGCCAGCAGCTCGATCAGGCGGTCTCGCACACAGAGAAACAGATTGGAGAGATCGCTGTCCAGGTCGTTGTAGATGTCCAGACGGCTCGCCTTGGGCTGCATGCCCAGCAGCATGGAGCCGCTGCCGCCGAAGAGCTCCACATAGGTTTTGATCTCCGGCGGAAAGAGCTGCACGATGAGCGGAATCAGCTTCTCCTTTCCTCCCACCCAGGGAATGAACGGTCTAGCGATGCGTATCACCTCCATCCCCACTCCCTGCCTGGGGCACTTTGAACGTGTCCATAGAAGCAACCAGACCGTGAATATCTGCCTCTAATGCCCGAATCAGCTTCTGATGTCGGCGGATGGTAGCAAAAACCTCACCGGCAGTTACGGCATAGTAGTAGCCGTACGCGTCGCTGGCAATGGGATACCCCTGCTGCCGCAGACGCCGGACACGTCCCTGCAGCGCGGAGATACCGATCCCGAGGATACGGGAGAACTGGGCTCCACTAACCCGGTTGTCTTTTCCACGGCAGGATGTACGCAGATAGATCAGCAGCGGGTCTTTTTGCATTTCTCGCATAAAACGTCTCCTTTTCTGGGGCGTTTCCCCGAAAAAGGGCGCAAAAAAGAGGGGCCGTCCTCCTTTGGGAAAACGGCCCCTCTTGTAATATGGTTTTATAGCTTCATCTCCGGTCCCTGCTCCGGTTGGCTGTATTCGTAGATCACCTCTCTTCCGTTCCAGGCTACATAGCCATGATCCGTTGCGGACAGGCCATATTTCGCCATGTGATGCTGGGCGTAGGCCACCGAGTCAAAACACTGGTTGAGCAGAGGGTCTTGGTTTAGTACCCCTTCCTTTTGAGCCAATTCCATCCCATACTGCTCCAGATCCACCCCACGGGGCAGGAATTCATAGCAGTGAAGATTCTGAGCCAAGTCCAGAGCCAGGTCCAGTCGGTGACAATCCTCCAGCTCTATCACTGCCTGCCACTTCTCCAGCCAGTGGGGTTCGCCCTGCCCCTGTTCCGCCCAGACATAGCCGAAGTCGATGGCGTGGCTTACCAGCTCGCCGGCGGTATCATACTGCGCAAGAAGATCAGTAAGCTGTGGCAAAGCACAGTCCGCATCCACCGCAATGCACTGCTCCAAGGTCTCCGCGTCTAGGGCATCCAGGCCCAGCAGCAGTTCATCTGGGTGTGCGATATCCATGTATTCCGCAGTATCGGGAAACCCGATCCAAACGCCTTCCGTATTACTCCGGCTGATTAACTTGATGCAAATGGCGTAGTCGTCAGAGGTTAGCAGCGGCAGAGTGAGGTCTACTTCTGGGAGAGGATGGTTCGGAGCTATACGCTCCACATAGTGCCCCTCTACAAAGGTGCCCACCCCGCCCTCTCGGTAGGCTGCTCCAACGTTTTCCGGGTCCAGATATCCCCGAGCCGCAGGTGTGGGGGTATGAATGTGCTCCATTACAAAGCGTCCCAAAGATATGTCATCGTCCGCTCCATAGAGGAGTTGATAGTGATCCAGTCCCTGGAGAATTCGGATGGTCTCCTGAATGTTGTTTGGTAACTCGATCTGCATTGCGCCCCGGAACAGCAGTTCTTCTTTCACGGTCATACGTTCAAACCGCTGCTCCATCCAATCATGTTCCGCTTTGCTCATCTCCATCCCTTCCAGAAGAGGGGAGAGCCGGTGTTTCATGTACTCACCTCCATCCGCGGCCCACAATGGGACTGCGAGTAACTCACATCCAGGTCTGTGTGCTGTACCACATAGCCTTCGGAGGTGAAGACTCCGCCCTCCTCCATCCTGGCCTTTCGTCCAACGGCCTCATAGTCCAGAATATCGTACACTTCTTCCGGAAGGCCGGGGGGAATAACCGGAAAGTCATTGTCCACATAGAAGTGGCCCAGCTGCTCATCATTTCCTACTCCAGGAGCAACATGACAGCAATCCGCACTGTTGGCAAGGTCGATGAGCCGGCACAGGGGCAGCTCCGTCGTGCCCTTATCCAGATCCATGCGAACAAGGCCCTCGAAAGCAGTTTCCTGGAGTGCCTGTAGATCTGCCAACTTATTGGCCAGCAGGTTTAACTCTGTCAGATCCACATCCTCCGGCAGACGACCTGCAAGGTAATCTCTCCCATAGTAGTCTGATACCTCCACATAGAGCGGCTGACTTGTGTTCCATTCCAGCAGGAGCGTATCCAACCTATCCTGTTCCATGGGCAGGTCTATAAGCTGATCCTCCATACGCTCCTGTTCCAGCGGGCTCACATAGACCGTAAACACCTTATCCAAGGGTCATCCCTCCCATCTCCTGCTGTTTATCCTCATACCACTTCGGGTCCGCCCCCGGCACATCCCAGCCGCACATGCTGCCGGTGAGCATGGCCTGCTCCTGAGCTGGTGTAATGCCCCGACGCTGGTTGTTGTAGTCCGCCAGGTAACGGTTCTGGGCCCTATCTCCGGTACTCCAATCGCTGGGGTAGTAACCGCTTTCCCCTCTCTTGATGCAGATAAGGGTTCCTTCACCGGGAAGCACAGACCAGCATAGATCCGGCAGGCGGGTGAGAGAATCGGGGGAGAACTTTTCTTCCTCTGTCTGGATTGTCCAGTTGCTGGAGTTCCAGAGACTCACATAAAGTTCCCCCTCTTCCAGATCGATGGCCCGCTGCTCAAATCCCTCGCCCCAACCGTCCGACGCCTGACCTGAAATGTAATCGGCCAGCTTTTCCTTCTCCTCCGGCAGAAGCTGTCCAAGCACCGTGCACTCTGCCACAGCCCACAGTTGTCCATTGCGGCTCTCTACATCAAACACTACCGACTGAACCTTTCGATTGACGCCATCCTCTTTGTCATACCAGTGCATCAAGCCACGGCTTTTTTCCTCTGGCAACTGATTTTCCAGCAGAGTTTCATGGATGCACGACTCATAGTCCCGCAGTGCGCGCCCATCCAGATCTTCGCCATACTCCTCCAGATCCCCCCAGTCATCACGACCGTAAAGTTGAGCAGTGAGAGGCATATAGAACTTCAGCGTTTGAGGTTCAGGAAGCTGGACCTGAAATCGGTCCACGCCGATGATGAGGGCGAGACCGCTGCCGTTGTCCCACTTCACATGGAATTGACCTGCGTCATCGATATGTTCCAGAGTCCCCATACTGCCGGGGGACAGTGCGTAGGGATCATCTTTCATTTCCGTCAATCGAATGCGAGACCCCTTGGGATATTGCTCCCGGAGAAAGTCCAGCCACTCGTTCGGTACGCTTTTCATTTACATTCCTCCCATTGTCATGTTTATTTCCGGTTCATCCAAATGAAGGTGGAGCTGTTCCACCGCCTCGGCAATCACGTGGTCTTGATTGAAGCTCTCCAGTTTCTGATAATCTTCAAAGAATACCTGCTCACCCTCCGCTGTACGGACGATATCCACAGTTGCAATGGAGTCCTTTGTGACACCCAGGCGTTTTTCCGCCTGGGTGCTGTTTTGATAGAGTTTCGTGGCTTCCTCCAAGGTTAAGTTTCGGCAGAGCTGCTCCTGGGGAGTATTGCAGTCTGTCATCACAAACCAGCTATAGGTGTGAGAAAGAGACGGATCTGCTACATCACGGAGCATCTGCATTCCCTTCTCCGTCAGGCCATAGCTGCAGGCTCGACGGAGGTTTTCCTCACCTGAGAAATCCAGGATAATATCATCCACGGCCTTTCGGATTTGTGGATCCTCAGTGAGCGTTTCGTATCGGAAGCCAGTTGTATTTCGATACGGCAGTTCTTCTTTGATCGTCTTGAGATATAGCTCCGAGTCGGTGAATTCCTGCCGGGTACCGTCCGCATAGGTCACTCGGCCTACTACGATGTCGTGCTGGACCATCTCCTGCTGCCGCTTGTCATAGCAGTATAGATGCCCCTGATAGTGTCCCGGGACTGGGGTACACCGCAGACAGAATTGGTAATGCTCCGTTTCTGCAATGTACCCGAAGTTTTCTCCGTCCTCTGTGATCCCTCCACCATGCTGCTGGCAGTAGCTGCGCATAGCGGACAGATCCTTTAGGGGGCCGTCCCGCCGCAGAGCATCTACCACAGTTTGGAGTGTCTCCTTGAATTCCGGGGTATTGAATTGATCCTGGTTATGGGGCCACCAGGTGTGCCAGAATTCCTTCCCTCCATGGCCAAAGTCCATCCGCACATGGCCGACTGTGCCACTCTGCCAGTCACGGTCCTCCTCTACCTGGGAATAGAAAAGGCCCGCCTCCTCAACGGAAGCGGGCCTTAACTGGACTGCATGGTTCCATTGTCTTTCCGGTCTTTGTTTCATGGCTTTCATCTCCTCCTTGTTTTGGTAAGTACACAACATACCACACTGTGGCAGGAATATCTACTGCATTTCCATCACCCCCTGTACCGGATTCTGACCTTCTCCCATTAATTCCTCTAGGCTTTCCGTCCCGATGTAGGCGATATAGCCGCGGTCAGTAAACATTCCCGTCCCAGAATCTATATGTTGCCGACCATACCTCTCATAGTCATAGAATTCGTCCAGAGTGGGATCATAATGAAACTGACCAGATTGCTGGATCATAAATTTCCCGTATTCTGCTGGGGTATGAGCACCAGAAGCAAATTCGAACAGATCCAGATTTTCTGCCAAGCTGCAAATCTGACTGGCATTCTCCGGCTGCGCCATACCAACCACAACTCCCAGCTTTATCCGGTCGGCATTCGACAATTTTTCTACCGCTTTGGCCAGTTCATTGAGCTCGTAGATATCCTCATGCGGAAAGTCCAATGCCACATCGATTTCCATAGGGAAGAGGCTATCCCCCATTCGAAGAGATAAATCTCTTGGATCAGTAATGCCAGCTCGCTTCATGGCCCGCTCAATCTGGCAGTTAGATGTAGGAAGGTAGACCCAAGTAATATTCTTGGTATCTCCCGGTTCAAGTTGTGAGGTCAAGCCTACAGAGATGCAATCATTCTCATGGTGATAGCGGGGCAGGTTCTTTCCATCGTAGAGCTGTGAAAGCTGCATACCGTTGTCGTAGACCACGCCGTAGCGGGTAACGGTTCCTTTGTTGTCCTCAATCAGCAGAATGGCGGTTTCCTCACCATCCAAATTGTCCAGCTCCTCCGCAGAAGCACATCCGTCGTGGGTATTCATGTAGTGTGCCCGACCGACGCTTTCCAAATCGGAAAAATCTGCGATGACAGTTGCCTGTTGGCAGGAAAAGGTCAGGTTAATCAGGTCTTTCATATCCGTGAGCTTCAGCTTATCTGCCATAGCCTGAAATTGGGAAATCTCGACAGCATCAAATCCATCCAGACGCTTTGCCAGGTAGTCCAGCTCATCAATGTTGACCTTGCAGCCTTCCAGACACCGGAGGGTCGGGTATGCCCTTGTAAGTTCTTCAACCTGGCAGTCTTTGTTCAGAGCATCGCCAATGCCCAAGGAAGAAAGCAGTTCCATGCAATGGCCATATTCACTGGCCTTGATGGGAAGAGGCATGGAAACCTCTCCGTATTCAGGGTGGTCATCGTTTTTCAGAATCGCTACCATTCTCATACTTTTACCCCCATCAATGTTGTTACATGGTTTGTTCCAAGCAAGAACCTGTGTTGGTTTCCATACTGTGAGTAATCCGCTCCTCACAGTCTGGAACCAGTTCCTGTATCCGCTGTTGAATCTCGTCTATGATCCGTTCCTGATTCTCTGGGAGAGAGCAGCTAAAACGGATGTAAACGCTCTGTTGATAGATTTCTATGAGCTGCTCGGCTGTAAACTGGCGTTCATCCGGTATCAGGCCGGACCGGATTGCAAAGTCCCGTTTGGCTCCCGCATAGTTCCCTTCATAATAGTGGCCATGGTTCAGACCAGTGTGGTTGAAGTCCCAGTCCCAGGTCACAAACTTAGCGCCCTTTTCGGTCTGCCGACCAGCCAACACAGTACCGTTGAATTCAGCGAGGGACTGATACGACTCCGACAATCCTATCGCCTGGAGAACTGGGGCGTGTTCCAAATGGCTCATATATTCCAGAACTGTTCCGGCCATATCTGTAACCTTGGCACATGCCTGTTCTCGCTCAGGCAAGTTCACATCCTCCTGACGGTAGAAAACATTCCCCTGATCATTGACCCGGCATAATCGCTGGCCTTGATACTCCACCGGCAGAGAATCATTTTCCTGGGGCAGGAGAGTAAAACCAGCCCGCCCCAGGACGAGGGCTAGTTCCTTAAAATACCGATCTCTTTTCATGTTCCTTACCTCCTTGGGCTGGCGCCCTTTTTGAATTTTGGGAGAACGCAAAAAGGGCGCCGCTCTGATGGTATCAAGACCAACAAAACGGCGCCCTCAATGTTGTATATTATTTTATTGTAAAAATCAGCGCCCTTTTTGAAACCAGTTGCTTCAAAAAGGGCGCCAAGCATAGAAGCCTGCACCGAACCCCGGAACAAAGGGGTTCAAATCTGGGCGATTACTGAAATCAGCCGTTTGGCATCTATGGAATAATCGGTAAATTTTCGAGCAAAAAAAGCCCGGAAACGCTTGATGCCGTAGGCGTTCAGCCTACGGCATCTATAGCGTTTTGATATTCTG
>ENA-UOIZ01000434-UOIZ01000434.1-human-gut-metagenome-genome-assembly--contig:-P88-NODE-434-length-43706-cov-54.688025_pt1 | contig 43706 bp, 20 predicted proteins | sample MGYA00242336_ERZ723883 | MGnify/ENA metagenome assembly ERZ723883 | reverse complement strand
CGTAAGGGTCTGGCCGATACCGCACTGCGTACCGCAGAGTCTGGCTACCTGACCCGTCGTCTGGTGGACGTCTCCCAGGACGTGATCGTGCGCGAGGAGGACTGCGGCACCAAGCGCGGCCTGACCATGAAGGTCGGCGAACGCGATGCCGAAGGCAACCTGCACCTGGTCAAGGCCGCCGACGGTGGCCCGTACTCCCGTCTGCTCGCGGCCGACGTCATCGACCCGGCCGACGGCGAGACCGTGCTGTACAAGGCCGGCGACGCCCTGTCCATGGACGTGCTCAACGATCTCGTTGCCCACGGCGTGGAAGAGGTCAAGGCCCGTTCCGTGCTGACCTGCGAATCCAAGCGTGGCGTGTGCGCCAAGTGCTACGGCTGGTCCCTGGCCACCAACAAGCTGGTGGACGTCGGCGAGGCCGTCGGCATCGTGGCAGCACAGTCCATCGGTGAGCCTGGTACCCAGCTGACGCTGCGTTCCTTCCACTCCGGCGGCGTCGCTTCCGCTTCCGATATCACCCAGGGTCTTCCGCGTGTCACCGAGCTTTTCGAAGCCCGTACCCCGAAGGGCGAGGCTCCGATCGCGGAGTTCGCCGGCGTGGTCAAGGTGGAAGACACCGAGCGCGGCCGTCAGGTCACCCTGAAGCCGGACGACGACTCCGTCGAGCCGATCGTCTACCCGGTGACCCGTCGTGCGCCGATGCTGGTCAAGGACGGCGACCATGTCGAAGCCGGCACCCAGCTCATCGAAGGCTCCGTCGACCCGAAGAAGATCCTGCGCATCCTCGGCCCGCGCGCCGCACAGGTGAACATCGTGGAGGAAGTGCACACCGTGTACCGCTCCCAGGGCGTGGATATCCACGACAAGCACATCGAGGTCATCGTGCACCAGATGCTGCGTCGCATCACCGTGATCGACTCCGGCGACACCGACCTGCTGCCGGGCGAACTCGTGGACAAGGCACGCTTCAAGGCCGCCAACATGGAAGCCGTGAAGAACGGTGGCAAGCCGGCCGCCGGCCGTCCGGAGCTGATGGGCATCACCAAGGCTTCGCTGGCCACCGATTCCTGGCTGTCCGCGGCCTCCTTCCAGGAGACCACCCGCGTGCTCACCGAAGCCGCCCTGAACCAGAAGGTCGATGACCTGAAGGGCCTCAAGGAGAACGTCATCATCGGTAAGCTCATCCCGGCAGGTACCGGCCTCGCCCGTTACCGCAATGCCACGGTGGAGCCCGACAAGGCCATCCGCGACACCATCTACCCGAACTTCGGTTTGGGCGGCGAAGGCACCGACAGCTCCTTCGGCGACACCGACCTGTCCGATGTGGACTTCTCCAACATCGACTTCGGCGACCTGAAGCTGGGCGATGACTTCAACCCGGATGACTTCCTGGACGACAACGGCGGCCAGACCGATCTGGGCGATACCCTGTGAGATTCCCCTCACGATAGTCGACAGACGAATCATCTGACATAGCGAAAGGCGGAACCGACCAATACCGGTCGGTTCCGCCTTTCGCTATATCTATATGTCGTGGGATTGCGAGGTTGTGGATTAATCGCGGGGGAGGGTTTCGCAGTCGTCTTTTGACGTTACTTGATCTTCTCCGAAAGCGTGGTTTCCAGATCCTTCAACGAACCGCTGAGATCAGCCTCCTTCGCGGCCTTTTGCAAATCGGACTGATCCAGGGTCGGCGAATCGATGTCGGACATCTTCGCATGAAGATCCTGAAGCTTTTCGTAATCGGCGGACCCATACTCGATATCGTTGAGATTCAGATCGGCCATCTGATCCACAATGTCCTTCTTCTTGCTGACGCTTTCCTGCATATCCGTGCCATACTCGGCATAGGACTATTTTGAGACGGAATATGCGAGCATCGTATTGCAGAATGAGTATCGTCAGACGGCATGGACGTCACCTTCCTACAATGGGAATATGAGTTTTCTACCTTACCCGCCGCCGCCCGAACCAGGGTGGTATGACGATGACGTCACGGTGATGGCGCAACCCACAGCCGAACCCGTCGACAATGCCGCCGATTCCTTGGAAACACGCGAACGGCTCGCCGCACAGAACGAATCGGGCGACCACGATATGCAGGATGTTTCCGTTGCGAAGGGCGACGCTGCCGTTTCGGACGAGGACGATATCGACTGGGACGGCACCGTGCTTTCCGAAGCCTTCACCATGAAGCAGCCGAAGCACACGTACGTGCTGGACAACGAGCAGACCGGACAGCAGGTGATCGTGGATATGGGCGTGCTCCTTGGCCGCAAGCCTTCGGCCGAAGTGCCCGCCGGCGCCAAATCGGTCAAGCTGGAGGATCCGACGCGCACAATCTCACGCAACCATGCGGCGATCAGCTTCGACCAGGATGGCACGCTGTGGATAGAGGATTACGGTTCGCTCAACGGCACGTACATCATCCAAGACGATGTCGAAACCAAAGTGGAACACAAGCCGATGCAGCTGGAGGCGCCATGCACGGTGCGTATCGGCGACCAGTTCTTCCAATTCCGCAAACAGTGAGGGCGTTTGTCAGTGAAGACACGATTACGCTGACGGACTGCGTTGACGATTTGTGTTGACAACGTCGGCGCGGACGGTTAGCGGTAAGACGATAAGGGGTTGTCACGGAGATTCCCGCGACAACCCCTTATGTTTCAAATGGTCTGATAATCGGCGTTAGCTCACTGCTGGCGCAGACGAATGGCCGCGTTGATGGCCGAATCGTTCAACTGGCCAAGCCAGGCAAGCAATTCCGGATAGATGTACGGATTGCGCGCAAGACACGGACGAAGCTCCGGCGCTTCGCTGGCGATACGGGCCATCAACATCTGATCGGTGGTGGTCATGGCCAGTTCCGCGGTGAACCCCGCGTCTGCCGGCGATTCCTGGGCCGCGGCATACTGCTGTTCGGCATACTGCTGTTCCGGTTCGTTCTGCGGCTGGCTCGATGAATAATCGGCCACTTCGGACAAATCGGCGGGATTCATGTATGGGTCGACATACTCGGTCGAAGCCTCGTTAGACGCCGCATAGGCAGCGTCCTGACCGTATTGCTGGTTCACCGGCTGTTCCGGCTGATACTGCTGCTCCTGCTGGAACTGTTCCGCCACTGCCGGCTGATACTGCTGTTCCGGCTGGACCTGTTCGGCAATCGGCTGCGGCTGCACGCCATTTTGCGGAACCGGCCAGCCCATCGCCACCAGCTGCTGGCGGGCGCGCTCATCGCCGAATTCGGCGACCCAACGCTTCAGACCCGGGTACGCTCGCGGATTGGCAACGACATTCGCACCGAATTCCGGATTCTCGTACGCGATTTTCGCCAGGAACACGGGATCGGCGTTCGGATCCTGCACGGCCGCCACCGCGGCATCGAAATCGACCATCATGATCTCCTTGTCTCGTGGTCTGTAACCATCTTATTGAATGACTCGTAACGTTTGCAACGTACCGTCCAGCGCATCGTCGATATCCTCGTCATCGCCGATCTTGCTGACGTTCCAATCCTCGTCGCACGGCATATCGGAACGCATATCCACCACGATGACGGTGATGTTGTCGCGGCCGCCGGCGTTCAGCGCGGCGCGTACCAGCATGTCCGCGGCCATCTGCGGGTCGGCGTACGCCGCCGCGATCTCGGCAAGCTGCTCACGGCCGATCTGCGCATGCAGCCCATCGGAACAGATGATGAACCGTCCGTCCGCACGCGCGGCGTACCAGTCAGGCTGGATGCCGGCAGGCGCGCCGACACATTGCGTGATGATGTTGCGCGGAATGCAACGGCTCGCCTCATCGGGCAGCATCTGCCCCGAATCGATGGCGTTCTGCCGTTCCGAATGGTCGCGGGTGATGCACGTCAGCGAATCCGCCAGCCACGCGCCATTGCCGTCGGCGCGCATATGGTACGTGCGGGAATCGCCCACATTGACGATGCAACACCGTTCGTCGGAACATATCGCGTCATCGCCGACACGCGTCGGCAGCAGCACGCCGCTGATGGTAGTGCCCGCAACGCCGCCGAGCTGCTCACCCAGACGGAGCACCTCCTGCTGGGCAAGGATCAGCGTTTCGTCAATCGCGTCAAGATCGCGCGTCGGCAGTTCGGCCAAACGCGCGAACCGTTCCGCAACATCGGAACTGGCCTGCTTGCCGCCCTTGCCGCCACCCATGCCGTCGCACACCACATACACGCCGTGGCTTGCGCAGGCGCTGTCCTGGTTGTCTTTCCTACGCAAGCCGATATTGCTGTTCAGACCGACCTCAATATGTTTGACGTTCATGAGTCCCGCCCTTTCACACCGATTTTCCGCAAGCGGATTTTCCGGAAGTGGAACATGTCCGCAAGCGATAGTTTCGCCCGCCACCTGCGGAACGTCGGCAGCGAGCCGAGCATGAACTTTCGTTCTTCGGCGATGTCATGCCAGTAGCGTTCCGCATGCTCCTGCGTGACATCGCCTCCGGAGAAGGCCGCGTAATCAGCCTCCCTGCCCAGCGCGAGCAGTGTATCGGCTTCGAAGCCCATCTGTTCGGCGATGGCCTGCGCCTGCTCGTTTCTGGTGCCTTGGACGTCAAGGCCGCTTTGCCGGGCAAGCGCCGCGACCGCCTGCCATCCGGCAGCGACGCGTTGCGATGCGCTGCCATGCCTGCGCGCCCGAGCCAGGGCGATCGACTTGATGGCGAGCAGCAGGCCGCAGACGATGAGCACCGTCCACAGAGGGCTGCCGTAGATGGCGACTTTTCTGACGATTCTGCCGAAACGCTGCCAGAACAGGCTCGTCGGCGTCTCGTCGGCCATGCTGCCGCCAAGCGATGTTTTGCCCTTGGCTTGGTTGTCGTCACGCAGCGGATCGGTAAGCGGCACCGGAGGCTGACGCACCAAGGTCTGCGGATTGGGCGGAGTGAGATTCTGGTTCTCGTCGGGAACCTTCGTTTCCTTCGGTGTCGGGTAGAACGCCACCCATCCGTAACCGTCCAGCTTGATCTCCACCCAAGCGGTCACATCGTTGCCGGTGAATTTCGTGGTGGTGGTTTTGCCATGCTTCTCGGTGCGGCTGTCACTGATCTCGCCCTCGTCGTTCTTCGGCAGGAAGCCCAGCACTACGCGGCTCGGCAAGCCGAGACTGCGGGCCATAAGCGCCATCGCGGAAGCGTATTGCTCGCTGTCTCCGACCATCGCACTGCCGGCGAGCAGCTGGTCGATGCGATAGTTGCCGTGACCGGCCCTGGACGGGTAATCGCCATTCAAACCATGGGAGAACCAGCCGGATTCCCTGAGCTTGTCGGCAAGAGCCTGCGCGGCCTCGCCGCCCTTGGACTGGCCGCCCGCAATCGCGGTGGCCAGCTTATCCACGCAATCGGGCACATCTTCCGCCTTGGGCTGGCTGATGGAGGAAGCATTCGCCTTGGCGATCTCCTTATCCGTCGGCGTCCGCGGAATGACGCCGGTTTCCGTATAGGACAATCCCGGAGAGGTGCGCGAAGGGTAGATCGCCGACATGGTGTCGGTGTTGTAGTAGAACGAATCGGCGTCCGACGATGTGGCGAACTTCACGCTGGAAGCCGCGCCGGCCATCGGCAGCCAATAGTCGCTCAAACCGTCATTGACCGTGAATTTCGCGGTGAACCGCTTGCCGGTGGCGTTGTTTGTGATGGAATCGCCCACACGATGGTAGTTGGAGGAATCCGAAGCCATGGTGGAATCGGACAGGTTCCACACATTGCCGTCGAAACGGTCCATAACCGCCAAACGCACCGTGGAACCGGCCGGCAGATCGTCGACGGTCAGCAGCACATCGTCCTTATGGTTCTTGATATACGAACGCATGCCGCTCAACGGGCTGGTGTAATCGTACGGGCTCAGCGGCGGATCATAATGGTCGCGCAGAATGGTGCGGTTTTGCCCGACCACCAAGCATCCGCCGATCGCCACAGCCGAAGCCAGCAGCACGATGACTACGGAACTGAGCCAACGGCCCAATTCCAACAGTTTCCAACGCGCGCTGACCCAAACCACCAGCACGACCGCCATAATCGTGCCGATCGCCATACGGTAGAAGCCGCTCGACGTGCCAAGCAGCGCGCAGATCGCGAGATTCGCCACGACGGGAACGACCGCGACCATCGTAAGCCGGCCATCCTCCGCAACCGCGAAGATACCGGCCAGCAGCGCGGCCCACAGGCAAATCGTCCACACGGCGAGCAGCGAGCCGTCGCCGGTGCCGGTCGGCGGGTCGATGGCCAGCAGGTATTTGAACGAGCCGAGCATCCGCATCCACCCTTGCGTCAACGTGCGCAATGTGGGAATGACATGGGCGATGGTGGTGCCATTCAGGAAGATGACCGGGCCGACCACCAGCTGCGCACACGCCATGAACAACATCTGCCACCACAGGCGCAACGCGGGAACGAGACCGGCAAGCGCCACGAGCGAGCCGATGATGGTGGCGGGGATTGCGGCGCTCGTCCAAGACAGGGCGGAGCCGTATACGTCGATGAGGTTGCTGGCTGCGGCGATGGTCAGTAGGGCGGCGACCGTGAGGCTTGCGTATTGCGCGGCGTGCGGCTGGTTGGTGTTGGGCATGGCTGGGGACTTGCCGCTGCGGGACATCCAGATGACGGAGTGGGTGGAGTCCGCCCATGAGCCGGTGCCTGTGCCGGTTGCCATGCCAGTGTTGGTGTTGGCGGAGTTGGTGCCTGTGCCGGTGAGGTTGCCGGTGAAATTGCCGGTGTTGGTGAATGTGGTGCTCATGCCAGCACCCCCATGATCATGGGGAGGTCGTTGAGGTCTCCCACGGTTGCCAAGGTGAAGTCGGAGTAGCGTTTGATGGCGCGCGGTTGGCCGGTTGCGGCTTGAAGCACCACGCAGGTTGCGGAGCGGGGGAGTGCGAGGACCATGTGTTTGATGTCGTCGATGGTTTTGAGCCTGCCGACGGTGAAGAAGTAGAAGGATGCGTCGGGGGCATGTTCGAGAGTGGTTTGCGCGAGGTTGGGATTGTCGTCGATGTCAGGGTCGATGCCGCTGCAGCCATCGAGAAATTCCGTGGCGTTGCGCGGAATGGCGTGCGTGGAACCGGCATGCGCGGTGACTGGCCGGTTCTGCTGCAGGCATTGCACGCCGATGGAGGCGTGGACGGATACGGCCAGTTCGAATTCCTGGGAATCGATGTAATCATCCGGGTTCACGCTGATGGTCAGAGCGGTGTCGGTACGGCGGGTGGCTTCGTATTGGCGGATCATAAGCGATCCGGTTTTCGCGGAGCTGAGCCAATGCACGTTGCGTACGTCATCGCCGGGCTCGTATTCGCGCAGGCCGTAGAAGTCGAGGTCGTCGTCGACGATTTCGCCGCTTGGCTGACCTTCCAAATCGCGTGGAATGCCGGCGTTCAGGGTGCTGAGCAGCACGGTCTGCGGGTGGATGAACACGTTGATCTGGTCCACGAGTTTCTTTTCGTGGCGGATCAGACCGAACGGGTCGCCTTTGCGGATGGATAGCGGGCCGATGGGCAGCACCGCGCGGCTGACGGCGGTGAATTCCACAGTCGTCTGGCGTGACTGTCCTGCGGCGAGCATGGGAATGGCGAACCGTTCGTGGTTGTCTCCGATGGGCAGGTCGCCGCGCGCCGACGTGGTGGGGGTGCGGCCTGGATTGTCCACGCAGACGTCGACTTTCACCGTGTCTGACACCGTGACGCGTCTGCTGGACACGTCGATGGTGGCTTGGAACGAGGTGTTGCCAAGGGAAAGCATGACCGCCGCGGCCAGCATGACCGCGAACACCACCGCCATGGCCAGCAGCTCATGCCATCCCAGCAGGACGAACGCCACCAGCGAGGCGACGGCGAGCGCCGTCACCGCCCAGCCAAGCGGCGACACGTATGAGGTGGCCAGTCGCTTGATGCGATGTTTGAGGCGGCGTAGGGATCGTTGGATGGTCCGTCTGCGCTGCACTGTGTGCGAATGCCGCATTCCTTGACCTTTCGGATTGTGTGGTGCGTATGCCGGGGGCGGATTGTGTTTCAGGCGTTGGCGCCCAGGGTCGGGGCCGGCACGTCTTCGAGGATCTGGCCGATCATCTGTTCGGGGGTGTTTCCGGCGAAGGTGGCTTCGGCGGTGAGGGTGATGCGGTGCGCGAGCACGGGTACGGCGAGGTTTTTGACGTCGTCGGGCACTACGTAGCCGCGGTTGTCGGAGGCGGCCCATACGCGCGCGCAGCGGGTCAAGGCGAGCGCGCCTCGCATGGAGGAGCCGACTTGGATGCGTTCGTTGTGGCGGGTGGCTTCCACCAGTCGCACGATGTATTCGAGGATCGCGTCGTCGAGATGCACGGTTTCGCTGATGTTGCGCATGCGCAGCACGTCTTCGCTGGTGAGCACCGGATGCACGGTGGCGGCGCGGTCGGTGACGTTGACCTGTTTCAGGATGTTGACGCTCACGTCGTGGCTTGGATAGCCGATGGTGGTTTTGATGAGGAAACGGTCCATCTGCGCTTCCGGCAGCTTGTAGGTGCCGAGCTGTTCGATCGGGTTCTGGGTGGCGATGACCATGAACGGCTGCGGCACCGGGTGGGTGACGCCGTCGACGGTGACCTTCTGCTCTTCCATGACTTCGAGCAGTGCGGACTGTGTTTTCGGTGAGGCGCGGTTGATTTCGTCGGCGAGCACGATGGACGCGAAGATCGGGCCTTCGCGGTATTCGAATTCGCCGCGCTTCTGGTCGTAGTAGGTGACGCCGACCACGTCGGACGGCAGCAGGTCCGGGGTGAACTGGATACGTTTGAACGACATGTCGATGGAGTTGGCAAGGCCTCGCGCCAGCTGGGTTTTGCCGGTGCCCGGGTTGTCTTCGAGCAGGATGTGCCCGCCGACCACCATGGCTGTGGCGCATTGGCGGATGGGTGCTTCCTTGCCGACCACGACCTGGGAGACGTTGTCTACGAGCTTGGCGAACTTCTCATGGAATTCGGTGATGTCTTTGCTGGGTGCGGTCATCATGGACATGTCGACGACCGGCTGGGATTGTTTGACGGGCTGTACAGGCTGGCTGGGCTGGACGGGTTGGGTTGGCTGGACGGGCTGCTGCGCGGGCATTGCGACTGCCGGATCGGCGGCCGGTTGGCGAAGGTTCTGCGGCATCGGCTGACGGAACCGCGGCTGGTTCGGCGTTGCCGGGGCGGACTGTTGCGGCAACGCCGGTTGGGTGGTGCCGTGCGCGCTCAGCAGCGTGCCCTCCGGATCCTCATCGGCTTGCGGCTGCTCCGGCAGATTCGGCGTGTGGAACGCCGGCTGCTGCTGGCCGGGTTGGCTGGGAACGCTTGGATTATGGCCGATGGAACCCAGCTGGGTGGCGTCATCGAAATCGTTGCTCATGGGTTGCTCCTTGCTTGTTGTGTTGCTCGTGTGGATGGTTCGTTGTGTTTGCGATTGCTGTGATCGTCCGTTTCACCATCTGGCGTAGTAGGCCAGGCCGCGGATCCAAGGCTTGGATGCGCCGTCGACGGTGGACAGGGCGATGGAGGATGCCACAGGCCGGTCATTCCGCGTGGCCGCTTCGCCTTCCGTGGACGCGTCAGAATCCGATGGCTCCGACGGTTTTGATGGTTCTGAAGGTTCCGACGGTTCGGGTTTCGGCGTGGGAGCCTTGTACCTGTCATGGTCCAGCAGTGTGCCGCCATTGTCCTCGTTGTTGAGCGCGGTGTCGGTGCCCACCACCTTCGCCTTCCACGCGTAATCGACTCCGGTCGGCAGCACATCCTTGACGTTCAGTTTGTCGGAGCCCAATACCCAGGCGACGTCATAGGATTTGCCGTCCGCGGTGAAGGTGATCACGGTTCTGCCGGGCTGGCCGTACATGTTCACCGATCCGCCGCTGACCTTGATGATGTTCGGATCATTGGCGTCCCACGTCAGCATCGGCGCCTTGACGGCGGCCTTCACCTTGCGGACGTATGCCGGATCGGCCCTGCCGGACTTGGAGGTGCTTGCCGCGCCATTGAAATGCTGCGTGACGGAACCCGAGGAACAGAACTGCCATTCCTTGAGCGGGAAATCGTGCGATCGTTCGGAAGCGCCGGCATGGTAGGAGCCGAGTCCGTCCGCGCTCACCGTGAACCCGTCGGCGTGGCCGTTCTCCTTCCAACTGACTACGCACACGTCGTCATGCCCCTTGACGCTGACCGATTCGGGCGCCTTCACCGCGTATTTCGGTGTGAAACGTACGGTCGAATCGTCACTGGTCGTTTTCTCCTTGCCGACCACCGCCGCCTTGATGGTGTATTCCCTGGTGTTGAGATCATGGTCCGGAATCTTGAAATCGTAGGATCCGGAACATCCGTCGATGCTTGCGCTGACATCTCCGGAAATCTCGACGGCCTTGCATCCCGCGTTGCGGGTGTTGCCCACGGATTCGACGGTGACGGTTCCCGTGGTGTCGTCGTTCGTCACGGAGATCTTCGGCGCATCGGGCTTGCCCCACGGCTTGACAGCGTCGGACGCCTTGGACGGTTGGCTCCAATTCACCTTGTTGTGGGCGCGTACCGTCGCCGTGTACGAGTCGCCGTCGGAAATCGCGTTGTTATCGAAAACAAAATCGATTCCGGTGGAATTTGTCGTCTGCTTGGACGGCGCGTTCCTGCCGGACAAAGTCACCTCGTAATTGTCCACCGACGAGAAATTGCCGTCCGGAGCCTTCCACGTGACGCTCACCGTGTTGCCCTTCACACTGGCCGTCACATCCGTCGGCGCATCAGGCAGCTTGTCCGGCGTGCCCTCGACGGCGTTGGAATCCTTGGACCAGCCGACCTCGTTCCTGGCCTGCACCTTGAACGAGTAGGTCTTGCCGTTCTTCAACCCGTCGATGAGACAGGAGGTCTTCTGCCCGCACGAGCGCTCGCCGGACGCGTCTCCGCCCCACATCACCTTGTATTCGGTGATCGGGCTGCCGTTGGCCGAACCGGCCGTCCAGCTCAGATTCACGGCGCCATCCTGCGGGTCGCCGGACACCGCGGAAAGCAGCGGCGCATCAGGTTTGTCCATCACCGAAACGCTGATGGTGCCGGTCACCTCACGTTCTTTTGTTTTGGTGGCGTCGCGCACGGTGACGACCACCTTGTTGGTGTTCGCGCCGATGTCGGAAGCCGCCCTGATGGACACCACGCCGTTGGATGGGCAATCCACCGTCAGCTTCGACGCGCCGTCGGACGTGCATCCGGTCACCGTCAGCGGAGTGTCGGGGAACGGATTGTACGCGTCGGACAGCAGATTCACCTGCTCGCTGGAACCGGCCTTGATTTTCACGGTCTTCTCGGTGACACGGGCGAGTGGCCTGTTGGACGCGGTGACGCGCACGGTCATACCGGCGCTCACCGTACCCTTCGCATATTTGATCGAGACGGGCACGCTCACCGTGGTGTCCGGCGTGGCCGTCTTGTCCGCGGACACGGTCAACGTGCCGGAGGGAGACACTCTGGCATCCACACTGCCGGAATTCACGCCGCCGGAATACGAGTACTGCTTCTCATCCTCGTACAGGCCCGACGCCGAATGGGTCAGCGCCGTCAGATCGATGGTAGTGGCCTTCTCGCCGGCCACCACATCGACGGTGGAGGATGAGAACGTCGGCGGCGGAACCTCACGTCCGATCACCGTGATCGGAAGCGTGAGCACCGCCGAATTGACGATCTTCACCTTGTCGTTCTTGTCTCGCTTGCCGTCCACCGCGGTGAAGGTGATGGACGCGGGACCCGCGTAATCCTTCGGCGCGGTGAACCTCAACGTCTGGTCGTTGACGTACAGGTCGCCGTCCGCGGCCTTCGTGGCGCTCACCGAATCGGCGCCGTCCACATACGCGGTCTTGCCCGCGCCCACACGCACGTAGTCGGCGATGTTGATGGTGATGGTCTCACGCGCATTGACCTTCAACGCCGGCGCCTTCGGACGTAGAACCGGCGGAAACACGCCATATGCGGGCACTTGGATGAACGCGGTGGACGTGATGCCGTACGTCGTGTTCGTGACGGTGTACGGCACCGCGCGCGCCTCGTCGGTCAGATCAACGGTGATGATGGTGGAATCCTTGCCGCCCTTGACATGCGCATGGTCGGTCGCGGAAGGATCCACGCCCACCTGAAGCTCGTCGGCGGTGCCGGACGGATTGGCGATCCACTGCGAAACGTCCACGTCCACGGATTTCTTGTCGATCGTGGCGGCGGCCGGAACACGGTAATCGTACGCGGTCGGCGGGTCGATGGCGGCGTTCTCGTCGACATTCACCGTCAACGTCGCCGAATCGGACAGGCCGGCCTTGTCCTTGACGGTGTAGACCACGTAATACGTGCCCGCCTGCTTCGGCGTGGTGAACGACAGCATGTTGTCAACGACCTGAATGCCGTCGATGCCTTGCGATTCCACGTCCTTGGCCACGGTCAGATCAGTATTGTCCCCGGAAATGTCGTTCTGCGCCACCGGCACGGTGGCCGCGGTGTTCGGACGCAGCGTGATCTCGTCGTCGCGCGCGTACACACCCGAATCGGCTCCGGATTTGAACACGCCCACACGCACCTGCGCGGTGGCCCTCTGACCGGTCCAATCCTCCACGGCGTAGGAGAACGTGTCCGTTCCGGACGAATCGGCATACGCCTCATACACCAGATACGTGGCGCCCACCTCGCTGATACGGCCCAGTTTCGGCGCTTTGTTGCCCAAGCCGAGCAGCTGCACGTCATCGCCGTCAGCGTCGATGCCGGTGAGCGTGATCGGAATCTGCACCTTCTGACCGGCCGCCACCTGCGCCTCGACGTCGGACGGTGTCGGAGCCGCCTTGTTGGACGCGTCCTTCTGATGCACGTTGATGGTGATGGTGGCCGAGGCCGCGTTGCCGAGATTGTCCTTCACCGTGTAGGTGACGGGGAAGGAGCCGGTTTGTCTGGTGGCCTGATAGCGCACGGTGTCGCCGGACACGAACACCAGACCCTTGAACGTGTTCTTGTCATACTGCAAATCGTTCTGCAGGCTCACCGTGGTGCCGTCGGAATACGTGACATGGTCGAGCACGTCCACGGAAACGATGCCTTCGGTGCGCACCTGTGTGGTGATGTTCTCGGCCTTGGGCACGGAATTCGACGTGGTCAGCGCCGGCGGCTGCAGGACGATGACGCCGGTCGACGATCCGGCCGCGTTGGCCACGGTGTAGGAGATCCGCACCGGCTCGGTCGGCACCTGACGCGCGGTGATATAGACGCGCTTGTTGCTCACCACACCGGTTTTGATGCCGCTTTGCGCGTCCGCGGTGACGCTGGTCACCGACAGCACGCCGCCCATCGGGTCGACGTCGTTGGCAAGCGGCTCCACAATCGCGGTATTGTCCGCGCCTAGCAGCGCCACATCGTTCGCCGCGATCGGCTTGGCGGCGTCTCCGGCCACCGCCTGCACCTCCACACGAGCCAGACCGGTCGACGGAATGGAACCCTGCGTGATGGTGTACGGCACATAGTAGGTGCCGGGATTGGAGGCGGTGAATGTGATCGACATGTCGGTGGCGTTCATGGTGGTGGCCGCGCCGGACGGCGTCTCCACCGCGGTCAATTCGGCCGGTTCGACGGACGTGCCGTGCACGTACGGTTTGAGCGCGATGGTGGTGCGGGTGTCGGGCGTGGTCTGTTTGACCACGGGGTCGATGACCGCGCCCAGCGTGTTCGCCGGCTTCACGGAGAAGTAGATCATGCCGATGCCGGTCTGCTGGCCGTCGGACACCGTGACCTCGATGCCCGCCCTGCCGGACGACATCGAACCGGCGTTGAAGACCAATTGTCCGTCGGCTCGCGTGGACACCGTCACCTGATCGGTGTTCTGCGGCGATGCCGACACCAAGGTCAGCGGATCGCCGTCGGGGTCGGAGAAGCTGCCCAACGCGTTCGCGGTGTACGAAGCACCCTGCTCCACGTCGATTTCCGGCGGAGTGTCGCTCTGCAGCGGCGCATGGTCGTCGCCACCGGCCAGCGTGAGCGACACGGTGGCGCTGGACGTCTGCCCGCGCCCGTCGGAAATCTCATAGCTGAAGGACACGTTGCCCGCGGCGGCACCGGAGGCGTCGAGCTGCAGATACCGGCCGTCATAGACGGGGGAGACGGTGATGTTCGCGCCATCCGGAGCGCTCACCGACGTGATGCGCAGCACGGAACAGTCGGTCTGCTCGTCGTTGCGCAACACGTCGAGAATCTGCTGCGATCCCACGCGCGCGCCGAACGAATCGTCCACGGCCTTGATCTGCCCCGACTGCGCCGAACAGTTCTTGCTGAAATTGTGCTGGTTGTTGGCGCTGTCGTTGTTCTGCTGCTGTTGCTTCGACTGCTTGGTCTCCACCTTGTTCCACTGGATTTTGATGACCTTGGTGGACTCCTGCGGATTCCACACATTGCCGTTGACCACGTCGTTGAGCACCACCAGACGATGGTTGGTGCGGAACACGAGCTGCGAGGTGGGATTGACATCTTCCAACGAGGAAAACTGTGCGTCCTTGTCGTTCGCCGCGCACACCCTGATGTAATTGTTGGCCTTCTGCGCCCACGCGGCGAACACGCAGCCATTGGTGGACACCGGCTGCGCGGCATCGCCCTTGCCGGCATTCGGCAGCTGCGTGACCTTTTTACTACCCAAATCGACCATGGCGATGCCCCGCGGCGTGGAAACCGCCACCCAGCCAGTCTGCCTGCCATCCGTGGACGGCGCCTGCAACGTCGCCTGACCCTGCAGGCCGATATCCGCGCTGCCCTTCGGCCAGAACACCTTGCCGGCACCGGCTACGACCGGCGTCTTGCCGACCACGGTGAACGATTCGACATTCGTGGCGCCCTTGATCGTCGCATCCTTGCCGGGCGTTCCCTGAGGCCCGTCGACACTGAGCACCGCGCCGTCGGACGCGCGATAGCCGTAGACGACACCGTCATGCGTCACCGCGATACGGCCACCCGACCCCAGCTTCATCTTCGGCGAATCGGTGGTCGGATTCATGGATTTCACATCATCTGCTGACCCGACCCACACATTGCCCGTCTTGACGTTGATGAACGCCGCGGTGTTGCCTCCGACGACGGTCCGCATATCCGATTTGATGGTGGTGTTGCCGCTTTCGCTGACGGTGGAGGCCTCGATGTTGCTGGCCTTCGTACCTTCGGAGATCACGGTGGAGCCATCATGCTGGGCCACGTCGAACCGGGCCGCAGTGGAGGCGACGCCCGCATCGGCGTCCCGGTTGCGCACGTTGAAACGGGCGGCCTTGCGGTCCTTGAGCGAAGTGACCCACACGGTGCCATCGTCGAGCTGCACGTGACGTTGCGTCACCGAACTGACGATGACGGCCCCGGCGACGATGCCCAGCAACAGCAGCAGCATGACGATCGGCGTGATCCACCGGCGACTGCCGGAAGGCAGCAGCTTGCGCAGCATCGACCCGAATCGCAACTGCCGTTCGTACGATTGCGCCGACTGGTTCTCGGCGTTCCTATGCTTGCTCATCGACTGGCTCTTCCCTGATTGTGCCCAAACTTTGCTTGACCGCGCATCCAACCGCATGCGCCTACCTGTTTGCCCGCATGCATGCCGGGCTGTATTGGTTCGTATCGGTTCATGTCACCCGCATCCGGCCGCAAACTCACGGCTTGGCCGCGCACGCGATCATGGGATTCTCGGACATCTGCCGGTCCGCGCGAACCAGACTCACCTGCACGCACGTCTGCGCGCCGTCGGCCGGATCGATTTCGATACTCGTCGACTCCGTGGTGGTGCCCTGCGCGTTCGGGTCGGTTCCCGAATCGCCGACCAGCGACCACGCGTACGAATCGCCATCCTTCGGCGAAGGATTGACCCATGTGAACCGCACTTTGCCGTCGGCGGTGTATTCGCCCGTAAGATCCTGTACGCTCGGCACACTGCCCGACGTGATCGCCGAATCGGGATCGTCCTCGCCATGGTTCTGCACCTGCACCTTGCTGTTGTCGGAGGACGCATCCATATTCGGCATGACGACGGTGACGAACGCCAACGCCATCACGACCACGGCGGCCGCCGCAGCAACCGTGACGGCCAACGGCTTCGCCCACCGGGCATGCTGTTTCGCAATCGGGGCGGACTGGTCGAATGCGGAAGTCTGCGCGTACATGTTCTGCGGATAATCCGGCACACCCTCGACGGTGGTCTGCACGGCACGGCCATACAAGGCCTGTTGCACGCGCTGCATGTCGCGCGCGAACTCCAACGCGGAATAGTAACGATCCTCGGGCGTACGGCTCAAGGCCTTACGCAACACCCGTTCCACTTCGGCCGGCACGTCGGGACGGTTGAGCTTGGGCAGCGGATTGTTGAGAATGACGGACTTGAGCCGTTCGGCCCGCACCTGCCGTTGGGAATCGCCCAGCACATCGGCATAGAAATACTCGTACGGCGATTGGCCGATCAGCATGGCGAACAGCGTGGCGCCAAGCGAATAGATATCGGACGATTCATTACCGCCACCGCCTTGGGCAAGCACCTCCGGCGCGGCCCACGCGATGGTGAAGCCGACACCCGGACGCCCATAGACGGTCCCGGCGATGCCGAAATCGGCGAGCATGGGCATATTGTGCGCGTTGATGAGAATATTGCTGGGCTTGATGTCTCGATGGATGATGCCTTTGCGATGCGCGGTGAACAGCGCGCTCGCCAGATCGATGCCGACAGTGAGCATCTGGTCGGCGGTGAGACGGCCATGCTCGAGGAACGTCTTGTAATTGCCGCCCGGAGCGTATTCGAACACGGTGTAGCCGCGCCCGTTGACGGTCACGCCGTTCTCATAGACGGAAAGAATGTAGGGGTGTGTGGAGATCTGCCCCATGAAATTCGCTTCGGAACGGAAGCGGACCGCGGCACGTGGGTCGAGCGTGTTCTTGCTGATTTTGATGGCCACCTGACGGGCCGGGGAAAGCTGCTGGTACAGGTACACGTCGGCTTCGGAACCGGAGCCCAGCCGTTTGATCAGTGTGTAGCCGGGAATCTGAGGGGGAATGCTCCTTGAGGCTTCCATGCTTCCTCTTTCCTGTAGTTCCTGCCCGGTTCCGTGCGTTGCGTCTATGCTTCGACCGTACTCGTCGTCATGGGCAGGCCGTCTGTTCGCTGTTGAACCTTCCCGGGCTGCGCCGCTAGTCAATCTTATTGGTGGCGGTGTCCGAAAAACTTTGTAGAGGGTATCGATGTCCATATATAAAGATGGCGGTGTCCACGATGACGTTTTCAGGACGGCTTCGGACGATGATATGCGATTCGTGGCCGGACCGTTCGGCTAAGCTGGGGAGACATGATGGATGTGGACGATCTCGATGACGCGACATTGGTTGCGGGGGCACCCCGCAGCGGCAAGACCCGGTTCGCGCTGGACATGCTGGTCGCCGCGATGAAGCGGCATGGCGACGCGTACGCCGTGATGACGGTCTCCGGCAGACAGGTGGCCGACCGGCTCGGCGACACCGTGATCCGCGAACTGTCCGCGATCTCGCAGGCACGCCCCGTCACCACCCTGCCAGCCGTCGCGTTCCGCATCATGACCGCCGTGCGATCGCATGCCGGACAACCCCTGCCGAAACTGCTCAACGGGGCCGAACAGGACGTGGTCATCCGCCGCGTGCTCGCCAGGCATGCCGAACATGCCGAGCACGGCGACGAATGCTCCACCTGCGCGCTATTGCGCACCTACTTCGTGGTCGCCGACTGGTCGGGCATGGTGGTGGACGACGCCACCAACGCCTTCGCCAACCAGCTGCGCGACATGCTTGCCCGCATGAACGAGATCGGCGCGAAACCGGAACTCGAAGACATGCTGATCGCCCGCGCTGCCGACGAACACGGCGCGCTCGACGAACGACGCGAACGACTGCGCGTGCAATGGCGGCTCGCCTTCGCGCTGCGCGCCGAATACAACCAGGCCATCAACGAGGCATATCCGGACCAATACCGTCTCGACGCCTCGCAGCTCATGATCGACGCCGCGGCCGCCGTGAACGAAGCCAAAACGTCCGACCTGCCGAAACTCGTCATCGTCGACGATTTCCAGGACGCCACACTCGCCGGCTTCGACTTTCTCACCGCATTGCGCAACCGTGGCGTGCGTCTGCTGCTCGTCGGCAACCCCGACGAGGCGGTGCAGACGTTCCGCGGATCGTACCCTGAATATTTGTTCAACATGGCGCAATCGCGATTGGGCGCGCGACTGGTACGGCTGGAACCGTCCCATATGGCCGAAGGCACGGACCTGGCCGCGGTGGCGAGCCGCGTGAGCCTGACCATCGCCAGCACGGAATCGACCGACGACGCGCTGGCGAACCGCCCCGGCAAAATGCCGGCCATCGCCATACCGGAGACGCACGACGGCAGTCTTGAAGCCGCGATGTACCGTTCCACCGTCGAAGAACTCGACGACGTGGTGTGGAAAATCAAAACCGAACATCTCGAACACGGCCGCGACTGGAACGACATGGCCGTGATCGCCCACGACAACGCCACCGTGCGCACGTTCGGCGAACGGCTACGCGCCGACGGCGTGCCCGTACGCTATTCGAGCGTGACCCGCCCCCTCAAGGACGAACCGTTCGTGCAGGGCCTGTTCTCCATGATCGAACTGGCCGAACTGAAACGGCAAGGCATCGCCACCTCGTCCATGAACCTCGACACGGCCGGCGCATACGTGCGCTCACGCGTCGCATCGATTATGAACTCGCCGCTGATCACCACCCCCGGCGAACGTCCGGCTCGGCTGTGCGTGGTCGAATCGGCGATGAACGCGCTCGGCTCGCTGGCCACGGTTTTGCATGACGATACAGCCGATCCGACCACGTCCGACACGTCCGGACGCGCGCTGCTGCCACAGCTGATCGACGATTGGAACGATTACGTCGAAACCTTCCACACCGCACGCGTGGCGGCATCGGCGTCGGACACGGAAAACGCTGCCGACATGGGCCTGCCGGCAATCGACACCGACGACCGGCTGATGACGGGAGAGCGTGCCGCTGAGGACGCGGACGAACCATCCTTCGGCATGAACGCGCTGTACATCCTGCTATTGGAAGGCGACACTGACCGCGTGCTCGACGCGATCGCCTCCGTACTGGGCCGCAAAGACCCCCAAGCGCAAGCCTTCGCACGCCTGTGGAAAACGCTTGACGATACCCTGCGGTCGGAGGCACGCCTGACATCCCACGAACCGCAATACATGCTCGACTGTGCATGGCAGGCGTTCGGCAAAGCCGAAATCTGGCAGAAAACGGCGTTGCGCAACAACGCCGAAGGCCGCGCGGCCAACGACCGGCTCGACACCGCGATGCGCCTGTTCAGCTACGCGTCCGGCGGCGAATCGAACGGCGTGACGGCAGCGCACACCATCGACGCGTTCATCGAACAGGTCCGCGCGCTCGCCATCGAAGCCGACTCCCTGGCGCACACCGCGCCGATCGATCAGGCCGTGACGCTCACCACGCCCGCCGGAGCTGCCGGAAAACATTGGAAACTCGTGTTCATGCCTGCGTTCCAACAAGGCCAATGGCCGAACCTCTCACCGCGCAACACCCTGTTCGGCGGGGAGGAACTCGCCGACATCATGCTGCATGGACGACTGTCCGACGACATCGTCACTTCCGCAGGCCGCGAAAACGCGCAGCTCGCCGCGGTGCTCGCCTCCGAACAGAAAAGCCTCCTTGTGGCGCTCACCCGCGCCGATGAGCGCGTGACGGTAAGCGCGGTCCTCAACGAAGACCATGTGCCGTCCGACTTCCTCTACGGCTACCTGCCGGAATGGTTCGACCGCGACCGGGATGCCGATGCGGAAACACGCGTGTACACGGCGGTCGGCGAGGCCGGCGAATACGCGGGACTGGAGGCCGACCCACGTGGCCTGGTCGCCGCCTCGCGAAGCGTGCTGGCCCATGTGCCGACCGATTCCCCCCAAGCGCGCGATGCCGCGCAAGCCTTGGCGTTGTTGGCATCGCATGGCATCGCCGCCGCGAATCCCGACAATTGGGCGTTCCTTACGGAACATGCGGGAGCCGACGATATGACGGAAATCGACGGCAAGATGGAATCTGACGGAAAAACGGAGCATGCCGACAAGGCGAAGCTTATCGAACAACCGGAATCCATCGAAAAAACAGACGGCCAATCCGACGTGGTCACCCTTTCTCCATCCGCCGTGGACAGTTTGTGGGCGTGCCCGGTGTGCTGGATGCTGGAGAACCGTTTCGCCGGCCCACGCATGGGCAGCGCGGCCACTAGCTTCGGCTCGCTCATCCACGCCGTCGCGCAACAGGCCACCGAAGCCGGCCTCGACCTGCCCCAAAACCACACCGCGGTAAGCGACGAGGACAACATCGACAAAATCACCCAATGGATGATCGGCCGATACAAGACCCTACTTGGCGACCTCAACGCCATCGACGACCCCGGGGAACGGTACAAGGCGCTCGGCAAGGACGCGAAGGCGTCGGTCGCATTGCGCAACATCGCCACATATTTCGTCAAGTCGAACCGTACGGGATACCCGTCGAACAACACCGAAACCATCACCGTGGGAACGTTGGACCATGCCGAAGCGGAACGGCAGTTCGCCGCGCGATTCGACTTCGACGACATCCTCGACGCCTACAACGCCATCGACGGCAACGCTCCGATTTCCCGCGACGAACTCATCGCCATCATGGGCGCGCTCGTCGACGGCTGGCCGGAAACCGGCATGAGCGACCGGCTCACCGTACGCCTGTCGGGCAGAATCGACCGTCTTGAACACCGCCGTACCGCAGACGGCCGCGAACAGGTACGGCTGATCGACTACAAAACCGGCAAAGTGCCGAACGGACGCTCCCTGTTCAGCGACCTGCAGCTCGTCTGCTACCAGCTGGGCCTCGCATTCCCGGAACACGGCGGAAAACGCGGCGCGCAGGCGATCGCAGCCATGCCGGACATCACCCAAAGCGCCCTGTTCCACGTCATGGAATACGCGGCACCCGCGCCACGCAAAGGGCAAGGCGACGAAGCGTACCACCAGCAGGCGCTGTTCGCCGGCGGAAGCATCAACGCGGGCGATTTCATACCCCGCAAATACGTGCCCAAAATGGCCAGCGTCTTCACCAGCGGCCTCGACGACGTCGAACGGCCGGCGCAGGTCAGCGAAGAACATTGGAAGCAACTTCTGGAATCGCGGTCGAAGATGACGGTATGGTCGCTGACCATGATCTCCCGCGTCTTCTATGCGGCCGCGGCGAGCCGGGCCACCCGCATCGCCGCGCGTCCGACCGTGGAACACGTCGGATACTGCAGAACGTACGGCAGTGGGGTCTGCCCGGCCTGCCAAGGCGAGCAGAACACCGTATTCGAAAGGACCGTGGCATGAACGGGAGTAACGGTATGAACGGAAGCATGTCAACGAACGGGGCCACAGCAAAGGGCGATGCGATGGGCACTGTGCCGGCCGCCACGCCGAAATTCACCGACAGTCCGGAACAGGCCGCCGTCATCCAAGCCCCCTCATACGAGGACGTGGTCGTGGTGGCGGGCGCCGGCTCCGGCAAAACCTACACCATGACCCGCCGCATCATCACCCTCATCGACCAGGGCATCAGTCCCGAGAAGATTCTGGGCCTGACCTTCACACGCAAAGCCGCCTCCGAACTGCTTTCGCGCGTCTCCGCTGCCGTGACACGCAACCAAGCCGGACGCGGTACACGCGTCGCCTTCCTCAAACCGGAAGTCTCCACCTATGACGCGTTCTTCCAAACCATCGTGCGCCAATACGGCCTGCTCGTCGGCTTCGACCAAAACACGCAGCCATTGAGCGAAGCCGGAGCGCTGCAGCTCATCCACACCGTGCTCGACAAGCACATGGACCAGCTCATGGCCTTCGACCAAGGCGGCGACGAACTCGGCAAATTCTCCACCATCGCCGGCAACGTGTTCACCCTATCCAACGCCATCGCAGGAGCCATGATCGGCAGCGACTGCACCAGCTTCGACGAAGCCGTGGAACGCGTGCGCGCATGGGATAAGGCGTTCGTGGCGCAAGTGGCCAAAGCGCTTGAAGACGAGGACGTTCCCGATGGCGAGCCGAAAGTGGGCAAGGCTCCGAAACAGAAGAAAAAGGAATCCGACACCGCCTTCGAAGCGCGCAAACGCGAATACCGCGCCCAATGCCACCAACTGTGCGTCCACAACACCGCGAAGTTGGCCGGCACGGCCCGCAAACGCGACCTGCTACTCGACCTCGTGGCCGACTACCACGCCGAAAAACGCGCCCTCAACATGGCCGAATTCAGCGACTTCACCATCGCCGCATTCCAACTCGTCACCCGATTCCCCTCCATCGGAGCCACCTACCGCAAACGCTACACGCACGTGCTGCTTGACGAATACCAAGACACCTCCACCACGCAGGCGGCCCTCCTGACCGCACTGTTCCACGCCGATTCCACCCATCGCAGCGCGGTGAACGCCGTCGGCGACCCCTTCCAATCGATCTACGCATGGCGAGGAGCCAGCCCAGGCGCATTCCGCATGCTGCAACACGACTTCGGCCACGACGCCACCGACAAGCCCTACACGCTGACCGTCACCCGACGTAACTCGCGCATGGTGCTCGAAGCGGCCAACAATCTGACGAAACCATTGCGCCTGCCCGCCAGACGTCGCGGCAGCTCGCTTATGCGCGAAGTGGACGTGCCCCCGCTCGCCAACATCGACAATGCCCCCGAAGGTACGCTCGGCGTGCTCGGCTACGCCACATTCGGCCAGGAAATCGACGCCATCGTACGCTTCGCCAAACAAGCGATCGCACTGCACACGCCAACCGAAAACGAGCTCGCCGACGGAGTCAAAGACAACCGTCCGCACGTGGCGCTCCTGTTCCGCTCCAAAACGCAGATGCCAGCCTACGAGGACGCACTGGAACAAGCCGGCCTCACCACACTCGTCGTCGGCCAGGCCGCACTCCTGGAACGTCCCGAAATCAAAGACATCCTCGCCCTGCTGCACGTCGTATGCGACCACACCGACAGCGCCGCGCTCATGCGGCTGCTCGCCACGCCACGATTCGGTCTGTCCGCCGACGATCTGCAGGCGCTCGCCGGCATCGCCGAACGGCTCAACACCGCGCAACGCTACCGCGCGCTCGTGTCGGCCGGCATTGTGGAGGCGGATGCGAATCCGTCCGACGCCGACATCCGCGCCACCGTGCGCGCCTACCGCGACCAAGTGCCCAACGCCGTCTTCCTGATCGACGTGCTGCTGCGCGGCGATCTGCGGCACCTCGTCGACGGCGTATTGAGCCGTACGGGAGCCGCGAGCGTCATCCACGCCGGTCGCGTCATCCAACAGGTGCAGCGCACGGCCGGCCATCCGTTGCCGGAAGTGGTACGCACGGCCATCACCGCGCTCGGACTGGACATCGACCTGCTGCTCGCCGAACGGATGCGGCATCCGGATGCCGGCAATCGTGCCGCATCGCATGCCGCTTCGTCACTCGACGCGATGCTGTCTCTGGTGGACACCTACTTGCAGGAAATCGCCGCGCAGGGCACGCCAAGCCTGCGCGCGTTCATCTCGTGGGTGGATTCGCTGCGTGACGCGTCCGATGACAACGCCACCGCACCAGATACCCCCGTCGATGTGGTGCTCATGACCGTGCACCAGTCGAAAGGCCTGGAATGGGACGCCGTGGCCGTGGTCGGCATGCGCGACGGCACCTTCCCGTCCAGTCAAGGCGACCGCCTGAGCGTCAAAACGGACGAAGACCATCCGGGCGGTCGGCGCGACGGCGTATGGGAGCCGCCGGAATACTTCGAAAAAGCCCACACTTGGCTGGAAGACCCGTCCGCGGTGCCGGTTCCGGTGCGCGCCGACGCGGATATCCTGCCACGATTCCCGCACGACGCGCCCATCGGGGGCAATCCCGTGGAATCGCTCGACGGATTGGACGATGCGGAAGTGATCGACGACGAGGTGTTCGGCACCTTGCGAACCATGGCCGTCGACGATATGGAAGGAATGGATCCGGCAAGCCTGTACCTGACGCAACAGGAGGAATACGGCCGCCGACTGCACGCCGACGAACGCCGTCTCGCCTACGTGGCGTTGACGCGCGCCCGCTACGAGGCGCTGCTCGTATACAGCGGATGCAACGAGACGAGCCGCGACTCCCGTCTGGCGGAGGGAAAGAAAAGCGCCGCGCCGTCGAATTTCTGGCTGGAGACGCGCGATTCGATGAACGGAATCGTCACCGCGGTACGCGAACCGGACAACCTGTCCGACGATGTGGACGGCTCCCCGCACACGCTGGGACTTGACCTGCCCGACGGCTATTTCGTAGGCGAACACGCCCGCGATTTCGAGAATGCCGTGGTGGGCGATGCGTGGAACACGCCGCTCGAACCGGTCTCGGACGACCATACTTTGCCTTGGCCGTGCGATCTGAGCGCCGATGTCGCCGACAAGCTGCGTGCCGCGGCCGAACAGGTACGTGCCGTCGAATCCGACGAACCGAATATCGCTGAATCCACGGGAACGCAGGGCGACGTTGCCGATGAATCCGCCACGCCATCGCCGGAAACCGGAAACTCACTGCTGCGTCTCGCCAAACTGCTCGTCGCCGACGAACATCTCATGCCGGAACCGGACGCGGCTGACGCAGGCGAATCGCAGGACGCCTTCGACGAGGCCGTGCGTGCCAAAGGCGAACGTATCCTTGCTGCCGGCCGCCAAAACGTCACCTCGCTGCAAGCGCGCGCCGGCTCCATGGGCGAGCGTGACTCCCGCGCCTACTGGCGTGGTCTGGTCCGTCCGATTCCGCACGTCGCCTCGCCGGCGGCACAGCTCGGCACGCGGTTCCACGCATGGGCTGAGCGTTTCATCATGGCGGATGCGGACGTCGACGGCATCGGTGGTACGGAAGGTGCTGCCGGTATGGCCGCGCAGTCGCGTGCGGAACTGATCGCATTGATAGGTGATACGCAAGTCGACGCGGACAACGGCGGCGTGCAATCGCAGGACGCACCATCGCAGGACGCCCAATTGCGAGACGAACGGAAACTGGCCGCTTGGCAGCGTCGTCTCGTCGCTTCGCCGTGGGCAAAACGACGTCCAGCATGGGCGGAACGCCAGCTCGTCGTCGACATGTCCCAGCTCGGCACCATCGTCAACGGCAAACTCGACGCGGTGTTCTTCGGCGGTCTCGACGAAACGGACGAGATGAAACGCTACACCGTGGTCGATTGGAAAACCGGCGTAAAACCACGCAAACCGGACGAAATCAAGGAGAAGCTCGCACAGCTCGACCTGTACCGCCTGCTGCTCGCGGCGATGGAAGGGGTGCCGTTGGATGCAATCGACGCCTGTCTCTACTATGTGAGTGAGCCTCACGAGGCCGATCGGGAGCTTGACGCCCTCGACAAAACAGAACAAGAGATCCTTGCCGAGTTGAGCTACGGAATTCCGCAGCAATCCGACAACGACTAGTGCCGGTGCGCAATGGCTCCTTGACCGAAGAAAGCGGGGGAGCGGCGCTTTCCGGCCTGCCTGCGGGAGAAACCGCTATGCAGGCAGCGTTGTGGAGGAACGCCGCTACCCTCGTGCAGCATGTGTGGGCGGGCGCACATGCCGGACGCAACGACAGTTAAGGAGTGTTTGATATGGCTGCGAACAGCGCAACCGCAATCCCGAACGCCGGCATGGGTGCCGGAACAAACAACGCATCGGCAATCGTCTTCCGTCCCATCGGCTGGGGCGATCTGGACGCGGTGGTCGACCTGTTCGACCGTACCTGGCCGCAGGATGTGGACAAGGTCGGCGCGGACATGTCGCGGCTGATCTCCCGATATTTCGTGCTGCACTACCTGCTGCCGACCACGTTCGCCAACGGCGCGTTCGCCGCCGACGGCACACTCGCGGGCGTCACGTTCATCCGCGTCGCCGGCGAGGCGCCGCAGCTCGACGAAATCGAAGTCGGCGAGGAAATGAAGGCCTTGGAACGCCGCATCGACGCCGATCCGGAGGCCGCCAAGCATATGGCGGCGCTGAAATCCGGCTTCTCGGTGGAACTCGATCTGGAACGCGAAGGGCGCGCCAACGAAACCACCATGGGCGAGCTGGAACTGTTCATCGTCAACCCCGACGTGCGCGGCCACGGTGTGGGCGGGCGGCTTTGGAGACGCATGCAGGAGCATTTCGCCGCATGGGACGTGCCCGCGTTCTACCTGCACACCGATTCCGACTGCGACGTGAGCTTCTACGACCACAAGGGGTTGGACTGCATCGCGCACCGCACGGCAAGCGAGACGGTCGCCCGGCTCGGCGGCAGTGCCGACGGCGAAGTGCCGCCACTGTTCGACGACATGTTCATCTACCGGGGAAAGGTGACGGCGTGACGGGCGCGAAACCGCAATCGCAATCGCACGAACCGCACGAATCGCAGAAAACGCAATCGCCATACGCGCAGCTTTTCCGCATTCCCGGCACGAAGGCGTTCTGCGTGTCCGGAGCCATCGCGCGACTGCCGATGTCCATGATGGGCCTCGGTATCGTGCTCGCGCTCAACCACATGTACGACAATTGGACGATCGCCGGCGTGATGAGCGCCGCGTACGTGCTCGCCACCGCCGCGGTCACGCCGCTGTACGCGCGCCTGTTCGACCGGTTCGGCCAGCGCAAGGTCGGTCCGGTGATCCTGACGGTGCAGATCATCGTCATGCTGGGCTTCGCGTTCGCCGCGCTGATGCGCGTGCCGATTCCGCTGCTGTTCGTGCTTGCCGTGGTCATGGGCATGACGCAGTTCTCGTTCGGCGCGCTTGTGCGCACCCGTTGGGCGTACGTGCTCGACCGCGCCGACAAGGAGGACCTGCTCAACACCGCGTATGCGCTCGAATCCGCCATCGACGAGATCGTGTTCATCTTCGGGCCGATTCTGGCGGCTTTCCTGGCCGCGTCCGTGCATCCCGTATCACAGCTGTTCGTGCCGACCCTCGCCTGCGCGTTCGGCGGTGCCGTGTTCTTCGCATTGCGTGACACTCAACCGCCGGTATTGCGCGAAATCACGGTCGTCGCGGCCGATACGGACGATGCTGACGTGCGATTGGCGGCCGGCGGTGCCGCTGGTGCCGCGGTTTCCGCGGACCGTTTCGATTTGGATCGGCTCAAGACGGGCGATCGCGACCGCAGGAAACGCAACGTGCTCACCTATGCGGGTGTGCTGCCGCTCCTCGCCGTGTTCATCGTGTTCAACATGGCGTTCACCGCGTTCGATACATCCATGACCGCCGTCATGAAATCGCTGCACCTCGACTCCGTGCTCGGCGTGCAGCTCGCCATGCTGGCCGTCGGATCCTGCATGGGCGCGCTGGTCTTCGGCTCGCGCGAGCTCAAAGGCTCCCGCTGGCGTCACATGATCATGTTCCTCGCGTTGATGACCGTCGGCTTCGTGGTGATCCACCTGTGCCAGGGCAACCTGATCGTGATGGGACTGGTGGAGATCCTTACCGGCCTGACCATTTCGCCGGTGTTCGCCTCCGGCAACCTCGTCGTCAAGGAGACCGTGCCCGAGGAATCGCTCACCGAAGGCCTGTCCTGGGTGAGCACCGCCGGCACGATGGGCGCGTCGTTCGGCTCCATGATCACCGGCATCGTGCTCGACCATTTCAATCCAAGCGCGGGATTGAGCCTGCCCGCCGTGTTCGTGGGCTGTTCGATTCCGTTCGCGCTGATCGGCTGGCTGCTGGTGCGCCGCCGCGGCTGACCGACGTTCGATCGTCAAGCGTCATAGCCGCCTGCCTCCGCGTCGAAGCGTCTCTTTAGATTCATAAGTGGAACACGTTATGGACGCGGACACGCGATTTCGAACACATGCGCACGGCAAACGTACGACATGCGCAACATGCGCGTCCGCGAAAACATCAAGGAGCTGCAATGATCAAGGTTTCCGTAGTCGGCGCCAAAGGCCGTATGGGCTCGCATGTGGTCGACGCCGTCGATTCCGCCGCCGACACCGAACTCGCGCTCGCGCTCGACGCAGGTGACGACCTGACCGCCATCACCCCCGAAAACACCGACGTCGTGGTGGAGTTCACCGTGCCGAGCGTGTCGCTGGGCAATGTGCTCGCCCTCGTCAAGCAGGGCGTCGACGTGGTGGTCGGCACCACCGGCTGGACCGAAGAGAAGCTCGACCAGGTGCGCGCCGCGCTCGCCGCGGCCCCGCGTGAGGGCCAGAGCGTGTTCATCGCGCCGAACTTCGCCATTTCCGCGGTGCTCGCCGACCATTTCGCAAAGGTCGCGGCGCCGTATTTCGAATCCGCGGAAGTCATCGAACTGCACCACCCGACCAAGGTGGACGCTCCGTCCGGCACCGCTTTCCACACTGCGCAGGGCATCGCCGAAGCGCGCAAGGCGGCCGGCTTGGGTCCGGTTCCGGACGCCACCGAAACCGATGGCGGCTCCCGCGGCCAGGTGGTGGACGGCATCCACGTGCACGCCGTGCGTCTGCGTGGCCTCAACGCCCATGAGGAGGTGCTGTTTGGCAACTCCGGCGAACAGCTGACCATCCGCGCCGACAGCTTCGACCGCATCTCCTTCATGCCGGGCGTGCTGCTGGCCGTGCGCAAGGTCTCCACCGGAACCTACCCGGGTCTGACCGTCGGCCTCGACCACTTCCTCGACCTGTAATCGTAATTCTTTTTTCAAACTGCCGACGGGTGCATGTGTCTCCCGTCGGCAGTTTTTTTATGGCGGATCTGTTCCGATTATTTGGCAAGGCGTGCGATGGCGGCGCTGACTTCCGCCAGCTTTTCGTCGGCGACGGTACCGCCCTCCGCCGCGGCTTTGGCGACGCAATGGTGCAGATGGTCGTCGAGCAGCAGTAGCGCCACCGACTTCAGCGCGCTGTCCGCTGCGGAAATCTGCGTCAGAATGTCGATGCAGTATTCGCCGTTTTCCGTCATCTGCCGAATGCCGCGCACCTGCCCTTCGATGCGATTCAATCGTGCGATGATCCTCTTCTGGTCGCTTGCGTACCCATGTTGTGTGGCGTTCATATCGTCCTCCTCGCTGCGCTGAAAATTTTATCTACGGCTGAAGTTTGCTCGTCCTTCTTGCCAATATACCCTATAGGGGTATATTGTGATGGTGTTTGCCGAAATCGAAAGCCAATTACGGACGGAAGGCGGCTGGAATATGCACATCGCAATCGCGCTTATTATGGCGCTGCTCGTCACGGCGGGCGTGCTGTGGTTCTTCTTCGCACCGCGCAAAGCGTATCGTGCGCCGTTGCGCGACGGCGTGCAGGAAGCGGTCGTCGAAGTCAAAGGCGGGTACAGTCCGGCCGTCATCGAAGCCGAAGCCGGCGTGCCGTTGCGGCTGATCTTCGATCGCAAGGAAGACGGCGAATGCTCGTCGCATGTCGTGTTCTCCGATTTCGGGGTCGATCTTGCGTTGCCCGCCTTCCGCACGACCACGCTGACGCTTCATCCCGACCAGCCGGGCGAGTATCCCTTCGCATGCGGTATGAACATGCTGCACGGCACGTTGCGCATACTGCCGGGAAAGCATGCAAGTGTCGGTGCCGCCGCCGGTTCCGCGGTTGGTTCCGTCGGCGCCAGTATGTCCGATTCCGGCAATTCGGACATTCGCGCGACTGCTGACGGTGCCCACGCATCCGGTTCCGCGGAAACAGGCGTGCAATGCGCGCAAAAAGGCGCCGTCCAAACGTCCGGTTCGGGTGATTCGGGCAAATCGCGCGGATTGGAATCGGAAATTCGCGCCCTCATCACCCGTCTTATCGTGGCGGCCGTCTGCACGATTCCGGTATTCGGCTCCACCATGCTCATGCTGTATCCGATGCCGAACTGGCTGCAGTTCCTGCTGATGCTGCCAATCGTCGGCTATGCGGCATTGCCGATTTTCCGCAGCGGTTTCGCCGCGATCGCCCACCGTTCGCCGGAGATGAACGCGCTCGTCAGCCTCGGCGCGCTGGCCGCATTCGCCTACTCCTGCGTGGTCACCTTCGCACCGAACGTCCTGCCCGAGAACGCGCGCGAACCGTATTTCGAAGCGGTCGGTGTGGTCGTCACGCTTATGCTTGTCGGCCAGCTGCTCGAAGCGCGCGCCCGCAAAGGCACCGGTGAAGCCATGCGCGCATTGGCGGGTCTGCAACCGAAAACCGCCCGCGTGGTGCGAGACGGCAAGGAAACCAGCATCGCCATCGATGACGTGCGCGTCGGCGACATCATCGCCATCCGCCCCGGCGAGCAGCTGCCGGTCGACGGCATCGTCATATCCGGCACCTCCACCGTGGATGAGTCGATGATCACCGGCGAAGCCATGCCGGTCGCCAAAACCGAGGGCAGCGAAGTGACGGGTGCCACCATCAACGGTGGTGGCTCGCTGCGGTACCGCGCCACGAAAGTCGGCAAGGACACCGTGCTCGCGCAGATCATCGGCATGGTGGCCGCCGCACAAAGCTCGAAAGCCCCCGTGCAACGATTGGCGGACCGTATCTCCGGCGTTTTCGTGCCGGCCGTGGTACTCATCGCCGTATGGTCGTGCGCGCTGTGGTTCGCGTTCGGCCCCGACCCGCGTGTCACGCACGCGCTGGTCGCCGCGGTATCGGTGCTGCTGATCGCCTGCCCGTGCGCGCTCGGACTGGCGACTCCGTTGTCGGTGACGGTCTCGACTGGCCGCGCGGCTCGCATGGGGGTGCTGGTCCGTTCCGCCGAAGCGTTGGAAACATGCGGTAAAGTCAACGCCGTCGTGCTGGACAAAACCGGCACGATCACCACAGGCAAGCCCACCTTCACCGACGTGCTGCCGTTCGGCAAGTGGCGTCGGCAGGCCGATGATTTCCTGACGATCGTCGCCGCCGCCGAACGTGATTCCGAGCATCCGCTCGCTGCTGCGATCGTTGCCGCAGCTGCGGAAAAAGCCGACATCGCGGACGTTGCGGAACTCGCGCAAACCACCGATTTTCAGGCGATTGCCGGCCGTGGCGTCACCGCGCGTGTCACCTTCCGCGGTCTGCCGCACACCGTCGCCGTCGGCAACACCGACCTGATCGACGACCTTGACGTCGACATGCCCGACGTTACGTCCGATACCTCCGAAATTGCCTCCGAGACCATCCACGATACGAACCTCGACGCCATCATCGCCGACATGGAACGCCTGTCGCAGCAAGGCAAAACGCCGATCCTAGCGGCCATCGACGGCCATCTCGCCGGCATCGTCGCCGTCGCCGACGTGCCGAAAGCCGACTCGCGCCAAGCCATCGAACTGCTCCGCAAACGTGGCGTCGAAGCCGTCATGCTCACGGGAGACAATCCGACCACCGCACGCGCCATCGCAAGCCAGGTCGGTATCGACGAACGTCATGTGATCGCCGGCGTGCGGCCGGAACGCAAGGCCGACGAAATCGCAAAACTCCAATCGCAAGGCTATACGGTGGCGATGGTCGGCGACGGCATCAACGACGCGCCCGCCCTCGCCCGAGCCAACGTCGGATTCGCCATCGGCACCGGCACCGACGTGGCCATCCAATCCGCCGACGTGACACTGATGGGCGGATCGCTGATGGGACTCGTGCACGCGCTCGACCTGACGCATGCCGCCATGCGCAACATCGCGCAAAACCTCGGCTTCGCACTCGGCTACAACAGCATCGGCATCGTGATCGCGGCCGGCGTGCTGTATCCGTTCACCGGAACGCTGCTGAATCCGATGATCGCCGGCGCCGCGATGGCGTTCTCGTCGTTGTGCGTGGTGACGAACGCAAGCCGGCTGCGCCTGTTCGATCCGGACGCGGAGGCGGCGAAAAACAAGACGTATCGGGTACGCAAGCCCGATCCGAGCAAAAATAATGGCAACCAGCACAGTCGGAAAGGAACGATCATGGGACTGTTCAGCGATCACAAGGTCAAGAAGGAAGCCGAGAACATGGGCGCGATGGGCGCCGGACACTGCTGCGGCGGTCATGACGGCCACGGCATGGCTTCGAATATGGGCGATTCCGCGGCGAACGTTGCGAAGGATCCGGTTTGCGGCATGAGCGTCGATCCGGCCACCGCGGCCGCGACCCGCGAATACGGCGGCGTCACCTACTACTTCTGCAACCCCGGTTGCGCCGACAAGTTCGCCCAGAACCCGGCCGCCTACCTGGGCTGAGACCTGATTCTCGTCCGTCCCCAATCTGCCGACATCGAATGACATCCGGCCGTCGGCGGGTTGGGGATTTTTGTTGAATGGTTGATTTACGGATTCCGATTCACGGACGAACGATAAGATTCCCCTCCCGCACTCCGGAGAGCGCGTCCCGCCCCGCTACAAACGTGCGCGTGACGACGCCGTTAAGCGTCATGCCATCGCAGGCGCAGATCGGATTGCGGCTTTCCAAAGCGGTAGCATCCACAACAAACCGTTCGTACGGGCGAATAATCGCCAAATCGGCCCGCAATACCGGCGTTATATCGCCACGATCGTCAAGTCCCACAAGCCGTGCGGTGTTGCACGACATCCACCGCACGACGTCGGCCAAACTCAAGCCGCGCCGCATCGCACCCGTCAACACCGCGCGGAATCCGACCTGCAGACTGGAAACGCCACCCCACGCGGTGGCGAGTGTGCCGGCTTTCATATCCGCGCTGGCCGGGGAATGATCGGTGACGACACCATCCAACGTGCCGTCGGCAAGCCCCGCCCATAGCGCGTCCTGCTCATGCAGATCACGAATCGGCGGACAGTATTTGACCGCGGTGGCGTTGTCGGGAATATGGTCGCAATCCAACGTGAGGTAATGCGGACAGGTCTCCGCGCTGACCGGCAGTCCTTCGGCCTTCGCCCGCCGCAGCACGTCCACGCTCAGACCGCTGGACACGTGCAGAATATGCGTGCGGCAGCCGGTGCGTGCCACCAGCCGTACGATCTTGCGCACCGCGTTCGCCTCGCATTCGGCCGGGCGCGATGCCGGTTCAACAGTGTTCGCAACAGTCGGGGATTTTGTTGCCGCGTTAGTCGCCCATTTCGCTGGTTTGGCACCGTTTCTTCTATGCCGAATCCGCCCGATATGCGATGTTGATTGTGTGGGGTAAGCTGTTTTTGCCATGGTCGGTCATCTCCTGATGGTGGGTCGCGTTGCCAAGAGGCGCCGCCACTGCCTGTGATGGATGCATTTCAGTGCTTACGGCATCTGAAATTCTTCATTCGTCGTGACGGTTGTCGGCGGCCAAACCTGGTGAAACCCGGAAAGCAAGGGGTAGCATCGTCAGGAGAGCGGATGCGCCGCGTGAGAATGTACTGCAGGGAAGGGCGATGAGCGTGACTTCTGGAATTATGCTTTCAGACAATATGGGGGCTTCGAAGGACGCCATGGACGAGGAAGGCAATGCTGCCGCGGACCTCGGCTTGGTGGCGCGCATCCGGGAATCCTTCGATTCGCTGACTGCGACGGAACGTGAGGCCGCGCAGTTCATTCTGGGTCATCTGACCGACGTGCTGGTCTGCAATTCCGTGGAATTGTCGCAGTTGAGCGGCATCTCGCAGCCGACGCTCAGCCGCCTGTACCGCAAGCTCGGCTATGCGAACGCGGGCGAATTCAGACGTGACGTGCGTCGCGTCCATCGTCCTGGCTCTCCGGAGCTTTCACGGCACACCCAGTGCGACGATTTGGTCGCCGACCATCTGCGCCGTGACGAGGAAAGCCTGAAACGCACGTTTGAAGGCATCGACCGCGCGCAACTGTCATCCGCATGCCAAGCCATGGCCACGGCCCCGCATGTGGCGGTGGTCGGGTACCGCAGCAGCTATCCCGTGGCGCTGCACATGCGCGAACAGCTGATGCGGCTACGCGGAAACGTTGATATTCTGCCGAATCCAGGCCAGTCCATAGGCGAAGATCTGGTTGATTATGCGGCAGGCGACGTAATCGTCATCATCGGCGTGGGCCGGCGTCTTCCCTTCTTCTCGCGGCTCATCGACGTGATGCTTGAGCGCGGCCTGACCGTGGTGGTGATTGGCGACATTTCGGCGCGCAACGCCGTCATCGGCCGTAACGTCGCCTTCTTCAAAGTGGTGCTGAACTCCCACGTGCTGACGAGCTTCACCGCGGCGTTCGCCCTGATCGCCCTGATGGTGGACGAAGTCGGAAAATGCCTCGTCGATACCGAAGACGAGGTGCACGCGCGTATCGAAGGCATCAACGATTGCTTCGATGCGCTCGATGAGCTTGAAGATTGATAGGGAAAATCTAGGCGCGGCACGTCCCGTTGGAACGGCGGTAAACGGAAGTGGAAGCGGGAATGGGAACGGAATGAATTCAAAACGAAACATGCTGGCGTACGACCGGTCCTCCACCGGATTGTGGGTGGCTTTGATCTTCCTCGTATCGCTGAATCTGCGGCCCGCCATCGCCGCCGTCGGGCCGGTCCTCGCCCAAATGGGAACCGACCTTGCGTGGGGCGAGGGCGTGCAGGGCGTATTGACGGCGATTCCGCTGATCGCCTTCGCCGCGGTCAGCCCGCTGGTCACGTTCCTTGCACGCCGCATCGGCATCGACATGTCGATTCTGCTGGCCCTGCTGTGCATCGCGGCGGGCGACGCCATCCGCTCGTTCGGCGGCGGCGTTGGCATCTGGCTGGGCACGGTGGTGTTCGCCTCCGCCATCGCCGTCGGCAACGTTCTTGTGCCGGTGATCGCGAAACGTGACTATGCCGGCCATGTCGCGATGGCGACCGGCGTCTATTCCGGTTGCATCACCGCCGGCAGCGCCACCGCAGGTTTGCTGTCCGCGCCGCTTGCGCAGATGTGGGGCGGTTGGCGCGCGTCACTCGCCTTCTGGAGTGTGCCGCCGCTGGTCGTCGCCGTGCTGTGGGCGTTGCGTATCCTGCACAATCGCAAAGTCGTTATCGCTTCCGCCGGCGGCACCATCGAAACCAGCGATACTGGCGATATCGATGATATTGGCGATCGCAGCACGACGGCCAACGCACAAAACCCGCATTCCGCACAGCGACCGGCATGTTCCACGCAATCGTCGCATGGCGTGTTCACCCGCGTGCTGCGCCGTCCGATGACGTGGTACGTGACGGCCTTCATGGGACTGCAATCGTCCGCCTTCTACACCATGTCCAACTGGATGCCGTCCATCTCGGCGTCCATCGGCTACGACGCCTCCACCGCCGGCGTGCATCTGTTCATCTTCCAAGGCATCGGCATTTTCTCCGGCCTGCTCATTCCGAAATTCATGAACGTGCGCGGCAACCAGGTCTGCGCGGCGCTTACCGCCAGCGCTCCCATGCTGATCGCCGGCCTTGGCATGCTGCTGCTGCCGCATCTCATGCCGGTATGGGCGTTCGTCGGCGGCTGCGCGCAAGGCGCGTCCCTGGTGGTGGCGCTCGCATTGATCGCGTTGCGCGGCCGTGACAGCGCCGAAACCGTGGTGCTGTCGGGCGTCGCGCAGTCGTTCGGCTATCTGATCGCCTCGCTCGGCCCGCTTATGTTCGGCGTGCTGGTCCAGGCCACCGGCGGCCATCATGTGCCGCTGATGGTGTTCACGTTCGTCGCTTTCCTGCAGTGCGTCGTCGCGGTCGTCGTCGGCAGGCCTTCCAAAATGTGACTTTTCGCGTCTCATGAAATCGCAAGCGTCCGCAGAGGGAAGTACCGTTAGCCGTATGACAAGCCCTAAGACTGACGGTACTATGCATCTGCTCGATCCTGCTCCATTCGGACGTATCCTTCCGGCCATGGTCACCCCCATGAAGGCTGACGGAGCCGTTGATTTCGAGGCCGCGCAGCGTCTGGCCAAGCAGCTCGTGGCGGATGGTGCCGACGGTCTTGTGGTCAACGGCACCACCGGCGAATCTCCGACCACCCACATGGAGGAGAAGGTCGAGCTGGTTCAGGCCGTCAAGGAAGTCGTGGACGTGCCGGTCATTTCCGGCGCCGGTTCCAACGACACCGCGCACACCGTGCGCATGGTGGAGCAGACCCAGGAGGCGGGCGCCGACGCGGTGCTCGTGGTCGCCCCGTATTACTCCCGTCCGTCGCAGGAAGGCGTGTTCCGCCACTACAAGGCGGTCAACGATTCCGCGGACAAGCCGATCATCATCTACGATGTGCCGGGCCGTACCGGACTGCACATCCAGCTGGAGACCTACCGCCGTCTGGCCGAGCTCGACCACGTCAAGGCCGTCAAGGACGCCACCGGAGACATCGCCGGCGCGGTACGCAAGCGTATGGAAACCGGCCTGACCTGGTATTCGGGCGATGACGGCCTGTTCCTGCCGTTCCTGTCCGTCGGCGCAGTCGGCATCATCTCCGTGATCGCGCACGCCGCCGCCGGCCCGATGCGTGACCTCGCCAACGCGTTCGATCGTGGCGATATCCACGAAGCGCAGCGCATCTCCGTGCAGCTGGCGCCGCTCGTCGAAGCGATGAACGGCAATGGCTTCCAGGCCGTGATGGCCAAGGCCTCGCTGAAGGTGCGTGGAATCCTCGACTCCACCGAAATGCGCCTGCCGAACGTCGGTCCGGGCGAAGCGGAACTCGTGCGCGCGGAAAAGGGCATGCGCGCCGCGGGACTGCTGTGAACCGAATCGCATGATGCGACTGGCCTGTCGCGCATGAACGCCGGCAGGCACCCAAATTCCTCGTTTCCGCATAGGCGGAGACAATTAGTAATAGAAATCCAACTAGGAAATGGCTACAGAAGAAACCACAAAGACAACAACACACAAGCGCGGCAGCAAAGCTGCCAAGCGCACTGAAACCGCAGTCAAGGCATCCAAGACCACCAAGGCCGCGAAGTCCGAGAAGACCGCCATCAAGAAGGCCAAGTCCTCCACCCGCAGCCGTGGCAACGGTGGCTCGCGCAACGGCGGCTCCCGTGGATCCCGTGGCGGCAACGGTTCGAACCGTCGCCCGTCGCATTCCGCGCCGCAATCCACCGCGCCGCAGCAGGACGAGGTGTTGATCGCCCCGCCGAAGTACCGCAAGGGCTCCATGCGCATCGTGCCGCTCGGCGGTCTGGGCGAGATCGGCCGCAACATGAACGTGGTCGAATACAACGGGCATATCCTGCTCATCGACTGCGGCGTGCTCTTCCCGGAAGAGGAGCAGCCGGGCGTGGACCTCATCCTGCCTGACTTCCACTACATCAAGGACCGTCTCGACAAGGTCGAGGCGCTCGTGCTCACCCACGGCCACGAGGACCATATCGGTGGCGTGCCGTACCTGCTCAAGCTCCGCCCGGACATTCCGCTGATCGGTTCCAAGCTCACCCTCGCCTTCGTTGAGGCCAAGTGCAAGGAACACCGCATCAACCCGACGCTCGTCGAGGTCAAGGGACGCGACAAGCTCAAGGTCGGCCCGTTCAACCTGGAATTCGTGAACGTCACGCACTCCATTCCGGACGCGCTCGCCGTGTTCGTGCAGACCCCCGCCGGCTCGCTTATCGACACCGGCGACATCAAGCTCGACCAGCTGCCGCTCGACCACCGCATCACCGATCTGGTGGAATTCGGCAAGCTTGGCGAAAAGGGTGTGGATCTGCTGATGATGGACTCCACCAACGCCGAGGTCCCGGGCTTCGTCAAGCCGGAGACCTCCATCGGTCCGGCGCTCGACCAGGCGTTCGCACAGGCCACTCGCAAGATCATCGTGGCCAGCTTCTCCAGCCACGTGCACCGCGTGCAGCAGGTCGTGGACGCCGCCCACAAGTACGGCCGCAAGGTCGTGTTCGTCGGACGTTCCATGGTCCGCAACATGTCCATCGCAGCAGATCTGGGCTACCTGCGTCTGCCCGAGGACACCGTCATCGACCTGAAGCAGGCCCATGACGTGCAGGACGACAAGCTCGTCTACATGTGCACCGGCTCCCAGGGCGAGCCGATGGCCGCGCTCGGCCGCATCGCCGACGGCAACCACCGCGACATCACCATCAACGAGTTCGACACGGTGATTCTCGCCAGCTCCCTGATCCCAGGTAACGAGCATGGCGTCTACAAGGTCATCAACAAGCTCGTGCAGCTCGGAGCCCGCGTGGTCAACCGAGACAACGCCGCCGTGCACGTCTCCGGCCACTGCAACGAAGGCGAGCTGCTGTACATGTACAACATCGTCAAGCCGAAGTGCGCCATGCCTATCCACGGCGAAAACCGCCACTTGGTGGCCAACGGCATGATCGCCGTCAAGACCGGCGTCGATCCGCAGAACGTCGTGCTGGCCGAAGACGGCGACGTCGTCGACCTGTACCACGGCCAGGCCGCGGTCGTCGGCTCCGTGCCGTGCGGCTACGTCTACGTCGATGGCGATTCCGTCGGCGAACTGACCGACGAAGAACTCGAGAAGCGCCGCATCCTCGGCACCGAAGGCTTCGTGTCCAGCTTCGTGGTCGTCGACACCGAAACCGCGGATGTCATCACCGGCCCGAAGATCTACCTCAACGCGGTCGCGGAAGACGAAAGCGAGTTCGACAAGGTCCGTCACCAGATTGTCGAGCAGCTGCAGGACGCGATGATGCAGGGCACGCGCGACACCTACAAGCTGCAGCAGATCATGCGACGCACGCTCGGCGGCTGGGTGGCACGACAGCTGCACCGCAAGCCGATGATCGTCCCCGTCGTCGCCGACATCGCGCAGGACGTGGACGACGCGATGGGACTGAACGCCGCGAAATAAGCCGTAAATTTACCATAAATTGAATCAAGGCGACGTGATCGGCACAACTGATCGCGCCGCCTTCTGTTACCAGAAAGAAGGAGTGACATGCCAGGAGCAAACCTCACCCGAATCGAAGCGGAAGAACGCAAAAGCATCATCGCCGCGCCAATCCATTACACGGTCAAGCTTGACCTGACCCGCGGAGCCAAGGATTTCGGCTCCGAAACCACCATCACCTTCGACGCGAAGCCGGGGGAGTCAAGCTTCCTTGACCTCATCGCCAACGAAGTCAGCGAAATCACCCTCAACGGCGAAACCCTCGACCCGGCTGAAGCGTACGTCGACAGCCGCATCGAACTGAAGAACCTCAAGGAGCACAACGAGGTCACCGTCAAGGCGATGTGCCAGTACTCCAACACCGGCGAAGGCCTGCACCGCAGCGTCGACCCGTCCGACGGCAACGTCTACCTGTACACCCAGTTCGAGGTGCCGGACGCCCGTCGCGTCTACGCCGTGTTCGACCAGCCCGATCTGAAGGCCGTGTTCGACTTCTCCGTGCTCGCCGCCAAATCCTGGATCGTCACGTCCAACATGCCCACCTCCTCCGTGACCGACAACGAAACCGTCACCGAGGAAGGCACGCTCGGCGATCACGCCGCCGAAACCACCAAGCTGTGGGTGTTCGAGCCGACCCCAACCATGAGCTCCTACCTCACCGCCATCTGCGCCGGACCGTACGCCGAATGGCACACCGAATACGCCAATGAGGACGGCCGCACCGTGCCGATGGCTATGTACTGCCGCCAGGCGCTCGCCAAAGCCTTCGAAAAGGACGTCGACTACCTGTTCGACATCACCAAGAAAGGCTTCGCCTTCTACGCCAAGACCTGGGGCGTGCCGTACCCGTACGCCAAGTTCGACCAGATCTACGTGCCGGAGTACAACGCCGGCGCCATGGAGAACATCGGCATGGTCACCATCCGCGACCAGTACGTGTTCGAATCCAAGGTCACCGACGCCTACGCGGAACGCCGTGTGGTCACCGTGCTGCACGAGCTCGCCCACATGTGGTTCGGCGACTACGTGACCATGAAGTGGTGGAACGACCTGTGGCTCAACGAATCCTTCGCCGAGTTCACGTCCACCCTCGCCACCGCCGAAGCCACCGAATGGAAGGACTCCTGGGCAACCTTCAGCTCCGGCGAAAAGAGCTGGGCGCTGCGTCAGGACCAGCTGAGCACCACCCACCCGATCGTCGCCCCGATCAACGACCTCAACGACACCTACGTCAACTTCGACGGCATCACCTACGCCAAGGGCGCCTCCGTGCTGAAGCAGCTCGTGTACTACGTGGGCCGTGAGAAGTTCTTCAAGGGCATCAACAACTACCTCAACAAGCACGCCTACTCCAACGCCACCCTCGCCGACCTGCTCGCCGAACTGGAACTCACTTCCGGCCGCGACCTGAAGGCGTGGAGCGCCCAGTGGCTGGAGGAATCCGGCATCAACACCATCGCCACCGAAGTCGAAGAGAACGAGGACGGCACCATCAAGCGTCTCGCCCTGCGCCAGACCGCTCCGGCCGAGCATCCCGTGCTGCGCGCCCACCGTCTCGCCGTCGGCTTCTACAACGAGGATCCGGAAACCGGCAAGATCGTGCGCACCGACCGTTTCGAACTGGACGTCGACGGCGAACTGACGGTCGTCGACGCTGCCGCCGGCAAGGCACGTCCGTCGCTGATTCTGGTGAACGACGACGACCTGACCTACACGAAGCTGCGTTTCGACGACAAGAGCCTCGCATTCGCGACAAGCAACCTGTACCGCTTCGACGATGCGCTCGCCCGTTCCGTGCTCTGGCTCGCCCTGTGGGACATGACCCGCGACGGCGAACTGCCGGCACGCCAGTTCATCGACACCTCGCTGGCCGCGCTCGCCACCGAACACGAGTCCACCACCTTCCGTTACGCGCTGGCACAGGTCAGCACCACCGCATGGCATTACACCGCTCCGGCAGAGCGTGCCGAGACCGTGAAGCATGTGGCCGCCGAACTGTTCAAGCTGGCGGGTCAGGCCAAGGCCGGCTCCGACGAACAGTTCCAGCTCGTCACCGCCTACCTGGGCTACGGCGAGCCGAGCGACGAGGCGTTCGTCGCCAACGCGAAGGGCCTGCTCGACGGTTCCGTGGCATTCGACGGTCTGGAAATCGACAACAACTTCCGCTGGACCATCATCAACGCGCTGAGCACCGTCAACGCGATCGACCAGGCGGGAATCGACGCCGAACTGGCCAAGCGCGAAACCACCGAGAACCGTGAGTTCGCCTATGGTGCACGCGCCGTGGCCGGTACCGCCGAAGCGAAGGCATGGGCTTGGAACGAGGCCCTGCACAACGACGAGCTGACCAACATGCAGCTTGAGGCTGTGGCCGGTGGCTTCGCAGCCACCCCGCGCGCCGACTTGGCCGAACCGTACGCCGAGAAGTATTTCGAGGTCGCCGACTGGATTTGGGAGCACAAGACCTTCCACATGGCGGAAGCGCTGCTCGAAGGCCTGTATCCGGGCTATGCCGATCCGGCGAAGCTCGTGGAGCTGGGTGACGCCTGGCTCGCCTCCCATAAGGACGCGGACAACGCCTTGCAGCGTATTGTGCGTGGCAACGTCGAGGCTTCTCACCGCACGCTGAAAGTGCGCGACTTCAACGCCGCGCTCTGATAGCAGGGGCGACAGGAACGTTCCCGCTTAAGAGCCGTCATGTCGTCGCACGACTTTGATTTTGGGTGCGATTTTCAAAGTCGTGTGACGGACATATCGGCATTTATGCCCCCTAATCCTCGGTTTCCGCTTGAAAATAAGGATTAGGGGGCATTTTGCGTCGAAGGCTGTCGCGCGACTTTGATTTTGGAGGCATTTTTCAAAGTTGTGCGACAAGCGTGCTGGCTTTCATAACCTCTAACTCTTATTTTTCGCTGATTTTCAACGGAAAATGATAGTTAGGGGGTATTTCTTTGTCAAGTGTTGCCGCACGACTTGATTTTCCGCCTTGAAATCAAAGTCGTGCGACACGAAAAGGGCATTGCGCGCCGTGAAATGCTTTGAATTGTGAAGTGTTATGCGATTGCGTCGTCACCTGCTGGTTTCGGCGGCACGGTTGAGTACGATAGGTCACGGAAATATCGTTTGCAGATAGCGAGGATTTGAGACTCATGCCACGTATGTTCGGAACCGACGGCGTTCGAGGATTGGCGAATAGGGATTTGACGGCACAGCTGGCGCTTGATTTGGGTGACGCCGCGGTGCGTGTGCTGGGCGATGACGAGCGGAGCGAATTCGAAAGCCGTCGCCGTGCGCTGGTCGGTCGTGATACACGAGTTTCCGGCGATTTCCTCGCCGCCGCACTGTCCGCTGGCATGTCCGCCGGCGGCTTCGACGTGATCGACGCCGGCATCATCCCGACGCCGGGCGTCGCATACCTGACGTCCGTGCTCAACGTGGAAATGGGCGCGGTGATCTCCGCATCCCACAATCCGATGCCCGACAACGGCATCAAGTTCTTCGCCCGCGGCGGCTTCAAGCTGCCCGACACCAAGGAAGACGAGATCGAAGCGGTGCTCGGCCAGGATTGGGATCGTCCTACCGGCGCCGGCGTGGGTCGTGTCAGCCATGACACCGCCACCGCAACCAACCTGTACATCGACCATCTGGTTTCCGCCATCGCGTCGGTCGGTCCGGACAAGTCGCAGCCGACGCCGCTGAAGGGCCTGAAGATCGTGGCCGATTGCGCGAACGGCGCCACGTCCGTGGTCGCTCCGGAAGCCTTGCGCCGCGCCGGCGCCGACGTGACCGTCATCAACGCGTCGCCGGACGGCTACAACATCAACAAGAACGCCGGCTCCACCCATCCTGAGCAGCTGCAGGCCATGGTCAAGGCCTCCGGCGCCGTCATGGGCGTTGCCTTCGATGGCGATGCCGACCGTTGCCTTGCCGTGGATGAGGATGGCAACATGGTCAACGGCGATCAGATCATGGGCATTCTGGCGCGCGCCAAGAAGAACGCGGGCAAGCTCAACCATGACACCCTCGTCGTGACGGTGATGAGCAACCTCGGTCTGAAGTTGGCCCTGCGTTCCATGGGCATCAAGACCGTGCAGACCAACGTGGGCGACCGTTACGTGCTCGAAGAGATGCTGCGAGGCGATTATTCGCTCGGCGGCGAGCAGTCCGGCCACGTGATCAACCGCGAATTCGCCACCACCGGCGACGGCACCCTGACCGCGCTCACCCTGTGCAACGAGGTCGTCAAATCCGGTAAGAGCCTGAAGGAACTGGCCGCCGACTTCCCGCAGCTGCCGCAGACGCTCATCAACGTGCCGAACGTGGACAAGATGGCCGCCAAGACCAACGCCAAGGTGCAGGCCGCGGTGGAACGCGAAGAGAAGCTGCTGGGCGACACCGGCCGCGTGCTGCTGCGTCCGTCCGGCACCGAGCCGCTCGTGCGCGTCATGGCCGAAGCCGAAACCCAGCAGCAGGCAGACGAAGTGTGCGATCGCCTCGCCAAGGTCGTCGCCGACGAACTCACCCTGTAAGAGCCCGCAAGGAGATATGCCCCATGTTCGGACACAACTCGAAAGTGGACCTCGAACTCAACCGCGAGGTCGAAAAGCTCATCAAAACCGGCGGCAAAGAGAAAATCATGCCGATCGTGCAGGCCGGCGAACCGGTATTACGCCAGCAGACCATCGCCTATGACGGCCAGTTGAGCCGCAAAACGCTTGACAAGCTCATCGACACCATGCGCACCACCATGCTGGAAGCGCCGGGCGTGGGCCTCGCAGCCACCCAGATCGGTCTCGGTCTGGCTTTGGCCGTCGTCGAAGACCACGTATGCGAAGGCGACGATGGCGATCCGCGCGAAGCTGCGGAATTCCCCTTCCACGCCATCATCAACCCCAGCTACGAGCCGATCGGCACCGAAACCCGCAGCTTCTACGAAGGCTGCCTGAGCTTCGACGG
>ENA-UOIZ01000432-UOIZ01000432.1-human-gut-metagenome-genome-assembly--contig:-P88-NODE-432-length-43784-cov-9.234787_pt1 | contig 43784 bp, 45 predicted proteins | sample MGYA00242336_ERZ723883 | MGnify/ENA metagenome assembly ERZ723883 | reverse complement strand
CAATTACAAATAATAGTAAAGAAGAATACAAATATAATATTTCTATAAAAGACTTAGTAAACACATTTGTAACTAATGGATACTTAAAGTACAAGATAACTAGTACAAACGGATATAATATGACTGAATACAAAGATATTCCAAAGTCAAGTGCACCTAAAGATACAATACTAGCTTATAGTGTTAGCATTCCAGTAGGAGTAACACAAAGCTACACTATTGAATTTAAGTATGCAAACGATGAAAGTGTAGACCAAAGTGATGATATGGGTAAGAAACTAAGTGGGACACTATTTATAACTGAAGGAACAGAAGATCCAAACAAAACACTATATAATCAACTACTTGTAGACAAATCAACAAAATTAACAAGAACAGACTTTAGTACAGTATTAACAACAGATAATACAAACACATTATATACTTCTACTGAAGACAGTAAAACAGTATACTATTTTGCAGGGAATGCAACAGATAACTGGGTAAAGTTTGGAAAGAATGAAAGTAATCAAGACTTATACTGGAGAATAATAAGAACAAACTCAGATGGAAGTGTAAGACTACTATATCATGGAACAAGTACAACAGCAACAGACGCAGTTATAAACACAAGTACAAAATTTAATGAAACACGGAATGATCCAATGTATGTAGGATATATGTATGGAACAAGCGGTTCATTAGTAAATAATAGAACAAATATAAATAATAGTACAATAAAAACAACAATAGATAACTGGTATACAAGTAACTTAGAAGCAAAAGGTTATACAAAATACTTAAGTACAACAGCAGTATATTGTAATGATAGAAGTAATCCAGCAGGTGGATATAATACAGGGAATTCAACATTTTATTATGGAGCATATACAAGACTAAGTACAAATAAAGCACCAAGTTATGACTGTACAGCAACAGAAGATAAATTCACAGTAGACACAAGTACAGGTAACGGGAAACTAACATATCCAATAGCATTAATGACAGCAGACGAAATATCATTTGCAGGTGGGTTATATGGAACAAATGCACCAACATGGTATTATTATAATAGTGCAAACGGTAGTTCTACAGGTTCAACTTATTGGTGGTTGTTGTCTCCTAACAATTGGGATGGCGGCGACGCTAGCGTGTTCCGCGTGAGTGGTTCGTCCTCTCCTGGCTACTTGAACTACAACAGCGTCGACAACACCTTTGGTGTTCGCCCGGCCATTTCTCTCAAATCTTGTGTCAAGACAAGTGGTGGAGATGGCTCAGCAAGTAGTCCATATAAAATTTTAGAAACTTCAAGTGGATGCTAAGGAGGTATAGAGTATGAAATATATAAAAATAAGTATAGTAATATTGTTAGTAAGTTTTATAAGCATATTTGCTTATAAACTTACTACAAATAATTCTAGTAATAAAATAAGTTTAACTAAAGAACAAATGAAAGAAATGTTAAGTTATACTATAGATGGAAATAGTACTAGTTCTATGCCTACTAAAGGTAGTGGATATAAAGTAAAGAGTATAACTTGTAAAAGTGGTAGTATATTAACTTGGGACAATGATAATTGGTTATTAGAAGTAGAAAAGTTAGAGAGTGAAGATTTATGTAATATAGACTTTACAACAGGTACAGGAAGTTATACAGTAACAGTAGTACCTAGTATAGCGGGGTCTTTAGATAGTACATCTAAGACAACTACAGAGAATGGGCAAGTTACATTTTATACAAAACTAGTTATTGATAGTGTGAGTGGATGCACTAATGAAATAAGTGATGGTAAAGTAATAATCAAGAATGTAACAAGTAATACTACTTGTAATATTAATGTATCATATATGAAATTGTATGATAAGTTACTAGCAGATAACCCAACAAGACCAGGAGCAAGAACAAGTTTTAGTTCTACACTAACATCTAATAATACAAAAACATTATATACATCAACAGAGAATGGAACAACAGTATACTATTTTGCAGGAAATGCAACAGATAACTGGGTAAAGTTTGGAAAGAATGCAAGTAATCAAGACTTATACTGGAGAATAATAAGAACAAACTCAGATGGTGGTGTAAGACTTTTATACCATGGAACAAGTACAACAGCAACAGATGCATATATAGATGAATCAGAATTTAATGAAACATATGATGACCCAATGTATGTAGGATATATGTATGGAACAAGTGGTTCACTAGTAAATAACAGAACAAATACAACTGACAGTACAATAAAAACAATAATAGATAACTGGTATAAAGATAATTTGAATACAAATTATGGTAAATACCTAAGTACAACAGCAGTATATTGTAACGATAGAAGTACATCAGATAATTATGAATTTGGTGCATACACAAGACTAGATACAAATAAAACACCAACATATGACTGTGCAACAACAGAAGACAAATTCACAGTAGACACAAGTACCGGAAACGGAAAACTAACATATCCAATAGCATTAATGACAGCAGACGAAGTATCATTTGCAGGTGGATTATATTCTACAAATGCACCAACATGGTATTATTATAATAGTGCAAACGGTAGTTCAACAGGCTCAACCTGGTGGTGGTTGTTGTCTCCTAGCAATTGGAATGGTAGCTATGCTCGCGTGTTCAGCGTGCGCGGTTCGTCCTACCCTGGCGACTTGGGCAACTACTACTACGTCGACGGCGCCGGCGGTGTTCGTCCGGCCATTTCTCTTAAATCTTGTGTTAAGTGGAAAAGTGGAGATGGTACTGCAAGTGACCCATACACAATAAAAGAAACTACAAGTGGATGCTAAGAGATCCCATTAATTTAACTGTGTCTAACGATTAATTTACTGATATAATTACTATAAAGTAATCTAAGAGTTAAATGATAGTTTATATAATATGATAAACTAGTAAAAACTGGCTTAACAGTCAGTTTTTTTCATATTTTAGAAAAAAGACCATAAACTTTGTTAGGTGGCTATATGAAAAATAAAGTTCTTTTTATAACTACAATTATTCTTTCAGTTTTTGGACTTATAATGATATATTCTAGTAGTTATGTATGGGCTAGTTATAAATTTAATAATGCTTTTAAGTATGCTATAAATCAAGGAATATTTTTAGCTTTAGGTATCGTGTTAATGTTAGTAGTAAGCAAAATAGACCATCAAATATATAAAAAATATTCTAATCAAATACTCGCAATTACTTTAATACTTTTAATCTTAGTTTTAATTCCAGGCATAGGTGTTGTAAGAAACGGTAGTAGAAGTTGGTTTGGAATAGGTTCATTTGGTTTTCAACCAAGTGAAGTATGTAAATTATCTTTAGTAATTTTTGTATCAAAGTATTTATCTAGAAATGATAAAGACAAAAGAATTACTAAAAATTTTGTTTTTCCAATACTTCTAGTAATACTTTTATTTTTTGGTCTTATCATGCTAGAACCGGATTTTGGTAGTGGTATGATTATGGTATGTGCTTTAATTATGCTTATCTTTGTAACTGGAACAGATTTGTCTATCTTTGTAAAATTAGGAATACTAGGCATATTTGGCATAATATTTTTAGTTGTAGTTGCCCCTTATAGATTAAAAAGAATTGTATCATTTATTAATCCATGGAGTGACCCATTAGGTAGTGGCTTTCAAATTATACAAAGTTTATACGCGATCGGTCCTGGTGGCTTACTCGGACAAGGTTTCTTAAATTCAAGACAAAAACACTTTTATTTACCTGAACCCCAAACAGACTTTATTTTTTCTATTATAAGTGAAGAGTTTGGCTTTTTAGGAGTTATTATAGTAAGCGTGTTATTTATTATAATATTCTATAACGGTATTAAAATATCTCTAGAAACAGAAGACTTATTTTCAAAATATTTATCTTTTGGACTTACTTTTATGTTAATATTTCAAACACTACTTAATCTTGCTGTAGTTGTAGGCTTAATTCCAGTAACTGGAGTAACACTTCCGTTTATCAGTTACGGCGGTAGTAGTTTACTTACAAGCTTTATAATGGTTGGTATTATTCTTAATGTTGGAAGAAAAAATAAATAAACAGTATTGATTTATTAGTATAAGAATGTTATAATTATATTGCCATCAAATGATGGCAGAAAGTGTGTTGATTATGAATGTTATTACTGATAAATTAAGGGAAAAGTATCTTCTTAGAATAAAAACACTTGTTAGTTCTGATATTAATGGTGAACATTTTACTATGGTTAGAACAAAGAAAAATATTGACTTCATGTATGAATATGGTTTGTCTATAGAAGATGTTAAAAATATTATATTAAATTTGAGTACAGAAGACTGTTTTTCTGGTCCTGAAAATGATAGAGATTTAAGCTATGAGGGTTGGATATTTAAATTTAGTCCCATGTTTGAAAATGTAAAGTTATACATTAAAATTAGAGTGGAAAGTAGTGAAAAATCAGTTTGTTTGTCTGTACATGAATTTGGAAAGTATGATGAGGTGAAGTAATTATGAAAGCTTATTGTCCATATTGTAGAAAAGAAGTAGATTATAATATAGAAAAAAGGAGTGTTTCAACATTTAAAGGAGTAAAAGTAGATACTTTTATGAATGTTGCTGTGTGTAAAAGTTGTAATAATGATTTATACGTTAATGATTTAGAAAAAGAAAATATGAAAAGAGTATATGTGTGTTATTCATTAAATACTGATATTATTAAACCAAGTGATATCATAGATTTTAGAAATAAATATGGTTTATCACAAAGAGAATTAACATCAATTTTATCTTTTGGAAAAATGACTATTAATAGATATGAAAATGGATATATTCCTACAAAAACACAAAGTGATTACATTAAAATGTTAATTAATAATGAAGAAGAATTTATAAAAAAAGTGAGCATTGCTTATAGAGATAATTTAATAAGTGAAAAAACATATAAGAAAGTTATATCTACTAATATTTTAGCAAAAATAACTAAAAAAGATGTACAAGACGACATTAGAAAATACTTAGAAGTTGTAATGATAAGAAAGCCCGATATTTATAATGGGTATAAAGAATTTAATATGGATAAACTAGAAAATATTATTTCATACATTGCAAGTAAAGTAGATAATTTAACAATAACAAGTTTAAATAAGTATTTGTGGTTTATAGATATGTTATCATTTAATAAACGAGCAATTTCAATTACTGGTCTTACTTATCAAAAACAACAATATGGCCCTACTATAATGGATGGACTATATGAAGAGATTTCTTTGTTAGACGATTTATACGAAAGAAAAAATATAGAAACTACTAATGGAAATATAACTAATATTCTTAGTAAAGGTAATTTTAATTTAAGTTTAATAAATGAAAAAGAAAAAGAAATAATTGATACTATTATAGAAACTTTAAAAAATAAAAAAGTTAATGAAATATCTACACTTTCTCATAAAGAAGAAGGGTGGAAGAAAACAAAAAATTTAGATAGAATTTCTTTTGAATATAAGTTTAATTTATTAAATAATTTAGAACTCAACAAATAATTTCTGATGTTTTCTAAAAAGCACCCGAATTGTACCAATATATGGTACAAAAACAAAAAGTGGGTGCAAAAAGGTGCAAGTTGGAGCAAAAAGTGGGTGCAAAAAGGTGCAAAGTTAATGAAAATAAATTTATCTTTACATGAAAGCATAGATAAGATTATTCACTCTCTCTAGTATTTTAAATTATTATAGTTAGCACTCTGTATTGACGAGTGCTAATTTTTGTGGTATAATATATAACGTAAAAAGGAGGAATGAAATATGTTTGATATGAATAATAATGAAGAAGAAAACGTTCTAGAAAAATATGGACGTAATATAAATGAAGATGTGAAGTCTCGTAAGATAGACCCAATTATTGGGCGTGATGAAGAGATACGTAGCATCACTAGAATTTTATCTAGAAAAACTAAAAACAACCCTGTTCTAATTGGTGAACCAGGTGTTGGTAAAACTGCTATAGTTGAAGGACTTGCACAGAGAATTGTTAAAGGGGACGTTCCAGAAAGTTTGAAAAACAAAACTGTTTGGGAGTTAAATATGGCAAGCTTGATTGCAGGTGCTAAATACCGTGGTGAGTTTGAAGAAAGACTTAAGAAAGTACTTGATGAAGTCAAAAAGAGTGAAGGAAACATCATAATGTTTATTGATGAAATTCATACCATCGTTGGTACAGGTGCAGTAGAAGGCGCAATGGACACTGGTAACATTTTAAAACCAATGTTAGCCCGTGGTGAAATTCATGTAATTGGTGCTACTACATTAAATGAGTATAGAATGTACATTGAAAAAGATGGAGCTCTTGAAAGAAGGTTTCAAAAAGTTATAGTAAGTGAACCAACTGTAGAAGACACTATTACTATCTTGCGTGGTTTAAAAGAAAGATTTGAGATATTCCATGGTGTTACTATTCAAGATAAAGCTCTTGTAAGTGCAGCAACTTTATCTAATAGATATATAACTGATAGATTTTTACCTGATAAAGCAATAGATTTAGTAGATGAAGCCTGTGCCACAATAAGAGTGCAAATGGATAGTGTACCTACTTCACTTGATGAAGTTACAAGAAAAATATTAACTCTTCAAGTGGAAAAAGAAGCTTTAAAGAAAGAAAAAGACGAAGTTTCTATAAAAAGACTTGAAGCTCTTGACAAAGAACTATACGACTTAAAAAGTAAAGAACAAGAATTAAGTAGCAAGTGGAAAGAAGAAAAAAGTGTTAATGAAGAAATAAAAAAAGTTAAATCTGATATTTCTAAATATACTTTTGAATTTGAAAATGCTAAAAATAGTTATGACCTAGAAACTGCTGCTAGAATTAAGAATGAAGTATTGCCAAAGTTAAATGAAAAACTTAGTGAGTTAAGTAAGAAAGGTAAAGAAGGAATTTTGTCTGACGTGGTTACTAGTGAAGACATCGCTAATGTAATTAGTAAATGGACTAATATTCCTTTATCAAAGTTAATTTCTAGTGAAAAAGAAAAAGTCTTACACTTATATGATAACTTAAAGAAACGTGTTAAAGGACAAGATGATGCATTAAAGTTAGTAAGTAATGCTATACTTCGTTCAAGAAGTGGTATAAAAGATCCTAATAGACCTATTGGTACATTTATGTTTTTAGGCCCTACTGGTGTAGGTAAAACAGAAGTTGCAAGAAGTCTAGCATATGAGTTATTTGACGACGAAGCACACATGATTAGAATTGATATGAGTGAGTATATGGAAAAGTATTCAGTATCAAGACTTATTGGTGCAGCACCAGGTTACATCGGATACGAAGAAGGTGGACAACTTACTGAAAAAGTAAGAAGAAACCCATATTCAATAGTTTTGTTTGACGAAATAGAAAAAGCTCACCCTGATGTGTTAAATTTACTTTTACAAATATTAGACGAAGGAAGATTAACTGACTCAAATGGTAGATGCATTAACTTCAAAAACACTATCATAATTATGACATCTAACGTGGGAAGCGAATACATCTTAAATGGAGAAAGCGATAAAGTAACTAGTGAACTTACTAAATACTTTAGACCAGAATTTTTAAATAGACTTGATGAGATAATCGTATTTAATAAGTTAAGTAAGGATAATTTAAGTGAAATTCTTGATAATATAGTTAAACAAATCGAGCGTAGATTAGTTGATATCAATGTAAAAATAGTACTTACAGATGATGCTAGAAGATATTTTATTGATAATGGATATGATGAAGCATTTGGTGCACGTCCTTTAAAAAGACTTGTTAGTAATAAACTAGAAACACTTCTTGCTACTAAACTAATTAATAACGAAATAAAATCTAACAGCACAGTTACAGTTGATTATAAAGATAATAACTTAATAATAAAATAAGAGGCTACTTGTTTAAAATGTAACCTCTTCTTTTTCTTCTTCTTTAAAGAAATCATCTAATGGAACACCTAAAACTATAGATATTCTCCATAATGTTTCTATAGAAAACCCACGTTTACCTCTATCACTTTCTATTCTTCTAATAAACTCAAAACTTCTATCTGTATAAAGAGCGAGTTGTTCTTGAGTATATCCTCTCATTTTTCTATATTTTCTAATATTATTTGAAATAATCTCTTTAATATTTTTATTAAAATCATATTCTTTTATATCGTATACCATAAACATCACCCTTATAATTTTCTCATAAAATTTATAATTTTTATGTAGTCAGTAGTAACCTGTTTTACCAAAAATTACCACTTTCTTTGATTAAAACATAAGAATTAACGCTGTTCCATATTAATTATGCATAATTATAAAATATTAACATAAGTTTAAGTGAAATATTAAAAGGAGTGGAAAAATGGATAAGAAAGAAATACTAGAAAGTATAAGCAATAAAGGTAATGGAGAAATATACCTTGGTGTAGTAGGAGCAGTTAGAACAGGTAAGAGTACTTTTATTAAGAAAGTGATTGAAACTCTAGTAATACCTAACGTGGTAGATGAAAGTGAGAAGAAAAGATGTTTAGATGAAATACCTCAAACATCTGGTGGAAAGCAAATTATGACAGTTGAGCCTAAGTTTGTCCCTTCAAGCGGGGCTAATATTAAAATTGAAGAGATGACTACTAACTTTAAATTAATTGACTGTGTAGGCTTTGTAACACCTGAAAGTATTGGATATACTGACCCAGATGGACATGAAAGAATGATTAAAACCCCATGGTTTACAGATGATTTACCATTTGTAGAAGCAGCGACTATCGGAACAGAAAAAGTAATAAAAGACCACAGCACTATTGGTATTGTTGTTACTACTGACGGAAGTATTTTAGATATGGGAAGAAGTAATTATGTTAATGCTGAGGAAAAAGTTGTAAACGAGTTAAAAAATATTAATAAGCCGTTTATAATTATAATGAATTCAACTCATCCAAATGACCCAGAAACTAGAATGCTTAGTGATGAATTAAAAGAAAAATATAACGTGCCAGTAATACCTGTAAGTGTTGTTGATATGACTGAAAAAGATATAGTTGGTATATTAAAAGAAGCACTTTACGAGTTTCCAGTAGAAGATATTGAAGTTAATATTCCTGACTGGGTAAGTGTTTTAAGTAAAGAAAATAAAATAAAAAAAACATTTATGAATGCTATACAAGAAAGTGTAGTAAGTGTTGATAAACTAAGAGATATTGAAAATATTAACCTAAACTTTGAAGAAAAAGACATAATTAGTAACGCTTATATTTCAAACCTAAACACAAATACTGGAGAAGTAACAATTAACTTAGAGGCACCTGATACATTATTTGATGAAGTGTTAAAAGATACTATTGGACTTAGTGTTAAAGGAAAAAAGGATTTACTTAGAATATTTACAGAATATAAAGAAGGCAAAACTGAATACGATGGCATTAAAAGTGCCCTTAAACAAGTTTATTCAACTGGGTACGGTATAGTTTTTCCTAAACTAGAAGATATGAAACTAGAAACACCTGAGATAATTAAACAAGCTGGAAGGTATGGGGTTAAACTAAAAGCACTAGGAAGCTCAATTCATATGATAAAAGTTGATGTTGAAAGTACTTTTGAACCAATTATCGGTACAGAAATGCAAAGTAAAGAATTAATTGACAACTTAATGAAAGACAAAAATAACGAAGGTATTTGGAAAAGTGAGATATTCGGAAGAAGCTTAGAAATAATAGTCCAAGAAGGAATTCAAGCTAAATTAAATATGGTACCAGAAAGTGTTAGATATAAATTAGGTTCTACAATAACAAAAATTGTAAATAAGGGAAGTAATAACTTAATTGCTATTGTTTTATAGCAATTTTTCTTTTATAATAGTATCTAGGAGGTGCGATTTATGGGTTATTCATTCGATATGTATGATACGATTGACAAGGGATTTAGTCAAACAGAAAGTAGTTTAACTTGGATGGCTATTGCTTTATTATTAGCTATAATCGGTGGAATATTAATTTATTTCTTATTCTTAAAGAAAGAGAATGAAAGTAAGTATACTGGTTTTGTAAAATACTTATATGAATTTTTATCTTTCAAAAAGATGTGGCTTGAAACTATATTAAAAGTTTCTTACTTAATTTTAGCTATATATATTACATTAACATCATTTGAATTAATTGGTACTAGTTTTATGGCTTTTGTATTAACTTTAGTATTTGGAAACATAATTTTAAGAGTAATTTATGAATTATCTTTAGTACTACTTACAATTTGTAGAAATACTACTGAAATTAATAAAAAATTAAAATAATTAGTAAAATTGTACAAAAGAAAATACCAAATGTAAAATTTTTTTAAAAAATGTTAAAAAAACATTTGCAAATTAAGATTTTTATAGTAAAATGAAGATGTAAGCATAATTATGCTTAAAGAAATATTTTTATGGAGGTAATAAAGATGACTAAAAATGAATTAGTAGAATTCATCGCAGCTAAAGCTGGTTTAACAAAGGCTGATGCAAATCGTGCATTAGAAGCTACTTTAGAAGGAATTCAAACTGGACTAAAAAAGGAAGGAAAAGTTGCTTTAGTAGGTTTTGGTACATTTAGTGCTAAGAAAAGAGCTGCTAGAGAAGGAATCAATCCTTTAACAAAACAACCATTAAAAATAGCTGCTAAAACAGTTGCTAGTTTTAAGGCTGGAAGCAAACTTAAAGATGCTTTAAACTAAAAAAGTCTTTTTTGACTTTTTTTTTGGTCATCCTAAAATGTTTATGGAGAAATCTTATTATAAAATATTAGATGAAATAGAAAGTGCTGGATTTGTAGCTTATATAGTTGGTGGTTATGTAAGAGATAAAATTCTTGGGGTTATTACTGCAGACATTGACATAATTACGAATGCTACACCAAAAGACTTAAACGGAATATTCAAAAATATTAAAAAGACATATCTAGATTATGGAGCGGTTAAACTTTATATTGATAACCACATAATAGACATAACTACATTTAGACGTGAATTTGACTATAAAAACAACAAGCCATCAAGAATAGAATATATAAGTAGTTTAGAAACTGATTTGTTAAGAAGAGACTTTAAAATGAATACTTTAGTTATGGATAAAGAAGAAAACATAATAGATTTACTAGGTGGGGAAAAAGACATTAAAGATAAAATAATTACTCCAGTAAAAGATGTTAATGTGTTGTTTAGTGAAGACGCTAGTCGTATGTTAAGAGCCTTACGTTTTATGTTTACACTTGATTTTACTTTAGATAAGTCTATTTTTAATTACATTATCAGTCATAAAGAACTATTTAAAACTATAAGTAATACTAAAAAGAAAGAAGAATTTGATAAAATTTTTAAAACAAAGAATACTAAAGATTTTTTAGAGTTTATTAAGAAGTATCAACTAGAAGAAGTACTAGGAATAAGAAGTAATTCAAATTATATTATAACTGATACTGTGATAGTTACTTATGCACAACTTGAAATCATGTGTGAACTTCCTTTTACAAAGTACGAAAAAGAACAAATTAAACAGATTAAAAGTATAGTTAATTCTGGTAAACTTGATAAAATGGATATTTATAAAAATGGCTTATATATCTCAATGTGTGCAGGGAAACTATTAGGAATACCTAAAGAAAAGATTAATTTAATCTATACTAATTTACCAATAAAGAGTATAATAGATATTGATATTAAAAGTGAAGAAGTATCTAGTGTATTAGGTATTAAACCAGGTAAAAAATTAGGAGAAGTACTCCACATACTAGAATATGAAATAGTAAGTGGGAAGTTAGATAATAAGCATGACTTGATATTAGAAAGGTTAAGTGAATTTAATGAATAACGTAAGAGCAAGCTTTAAAACAAAGAATTTTATAATCAATGAAAATGTAGTTAAAACTATAAAGAATTTAGATATTACTTTAAAGGAATTCTTATTACTATTATACTTTATTAACATTAAGGCCTTACTGGATTTAAACGATATAAAGAAGGTTTTAGGCTTTAATGAAGAAGAAATACTAAATACTTACACATCTTTAATTACTAAAGGCTTGATTGAAGTTAAAGTATTTAAAGACTCTGGAGTAGTTAGTGAAGTAATATCTTTAGATATGTTTTATGATAAACTTGTAATGAATACAAAGAATGAAGAAAATAATACTGACATATATTCTAAATTTGAAAGTGAATTTGGAAGAAGTTTGTCTCCAATTGAGTATGAAACTATTAATAGGTGGCTTGAAAACGGTGTAAGTGAAGAAATTATTACAAGCGCTTTAAAAGAAGCTGTCATTAATGGAGCAAGTAATTTAAGATACATTGATAAAATAATATATGAATGGACTAAAAAAGGAGTAAAACCAAAAGAAGAAGACTACACTTTTATAGATGATTTTGACTGGTTAAATGATGGCGATGAAGAAGATTAGCATTATAGTAAACAACTTAGATATAATGTATCCCACACCTATTTGTGAATTAACATATAATAAAGATTATGAATTACTTTTAAAAGTAATGCTAAGTGCGCAAACTACTGATAAAAGAGTAAATACTGTTACAGATAGTTTATTTAAAAAGTATGACACTTTAGAAAAGTTAAAAACACTGAACTTAGAAACCATAGAAAACTATATTAAAAGTCTAGGAATGTATAAAACCAAAGCTAAGAATTTTTTACTCATAGTTAGTGAAATATCTAAGCTTGGTTATGTTCCAAACGATAGAACTTATTTAGAAAACTTGCCAGGTGTAGGAAGAAAAACAACTAATGTGGTCTTATCTAACTTATATAATGTAGAATGTGTTGCAGTTGATACCCATGTTGAAAGAGTTAGTAAAAGACTTTCTCTAGCAAAAATAGATGATACTGTTTTAGAAGTAGAAAAAAAACTAACAAAAAAATTTCATAATTATAGCTTATCTAGATTACATCATCAATTAGTTTTATTTGGAAGATACAAGTGTAAAAGTAAAAATCCAGAGTGCATTACTTGTCCATTTAAAGAAATATGTAACTATTATAAGAAGAAAAAACATTAAAATATACTTTATTATTCTTTAGTTTTTTGATATAATTAGTGTTAGAAAGATATGGAGTGTAATATGAAACAAATAATAACTAGTTTAGACATTGGAACAAATAGTATTAAATTAATTGTTGGTGAGATATATAGAGAAAAATTATTTGTTCTAGCAGTATCAAAGGTTAATAGTAAGGGTATTAAAAAGGGAATAGTAGTAAATGATGAAGAAGTTATTCTTAGTTTGAAAGAGGCTTTTAAAGAAGTAGAAAGTGTAATAGGGACTAAAATTAATAGAGTTATACTTTGTGTACCATCATATTTTGCATCATTTGTTAAAAGTGAAGGATACACTACTATTTCAAGAGATGATGCAGTTGTAACTGGTGAAGACATCACTAGAAGTTTACAAGCGAGTGTCTATAATAGAGTTAGTCCAAACTTAGAATTAGTGAGTGTAAGTCCGATGTATTTCATAATAAATGAAAAAGAAGTGGTATCTGACCCAAAAGGGATGGAAGCGTTTAAAGTTTCAGCGAACACTATGCTTGCAATGGCACCTAAAAAAAGTATATACCCATTAATTGCAATTTTAGAGAATTTAGGAGTAAAAGTAGTAGACTTATCTTTTGGAGGAATATGCGATTACTACGAATTTAGAACTGATAAAATGAAAGATAAGAATGTAGCAGTTATAAATATAGGACACGCTAAAACTGAAGTTAGTATTATAAAAGAAGATACACTTATTAACACAGAAGTACTTGATATAGGTGGAAGAAATATTGATAGAGATATAAGTTACATATATGACTTAAAATTAGAAGATAGTAAAAAGATAAAAGAGACTTTTGCAGTAGCTCATAAAGAAAAATCAAGTATGAATGATATATGTGAAGTCTTGACAAAATCAGAAGAAAATATTAAAATAAATCAGTACGAAGTAAGTGATATAGTACATTCTAGGTTAAGAGAAATACTAGAACTTTCAAAAAAACAAATTAACCTCTTAACAAAAGAGGAAATTAGTTATATAATAGTTACAGGAGGCATAACTGAGATAGATGGATTTAACTTAGTTTTCAAGGAAGTCTTTGGTAAAGATATGGTAGTTTCTAAAGTAAGTGAGTTAGGTGTTAGAAATAATTCTTTCAGTAGTGCTCTTGGATTTATTAAATTATATAATGCTAAATTAAAATTTAGAGAAAAACTAGCTTCTACAGTAAGCGAAGAAGAACAAGAATTATTATTTAATGAAAAGAAAAAAATTGACGATAGTAGTATAATAGGAAAAGTATATAGTTACTTTTTTGATAATTAGGAGGTTAGATTATGCAAGGTAATCCGTTAGAAATGTTACAAATAGCAAAAATTAAAGTAATTGGTGTAGGTGGAGGCGGCTGTAATGCTGTCAACAGAATGATAGAATCTGGACTTAAAGGAGTGGAGTTTATTGTTGCAAATACAGACTTACAAGTATTAAATACAAGCTTAGCTGAAACAAAACTTCAAATAGGTGCATCTATTACTGATGGCTTAGGTGCTGGAGCTGATCCTGAAGTAGGTAGAGAAGCTGCACTTGAAAGTAGAAATGAAATAGAAGACGCTCTAAGGGGAGCAGATATGGTTTTCGTTACATGTGGTTTAGGTGGTGGAACAGGTACAGGTGCTGCACCAGTTATCGCTGAAATTGCTCAAGGATTGGGCGCTCTTACAGTAGCAATAGTTACAAAGCCATTTAAGTTTGAAGGAAAGAAAAGAATGGACCATGCACTTCTTGGACTAGATGAGTTAAAGAAACATGTTGATACATTTGTAGTAATACCAAATGATAGATTAAGAGATATAATTGACAAGTCAACTCCAATGATGGACGCATTTAAAGAAGTAGATAATGTTCTTAGACTTGGTGTTCAATCAATTAGTGATTTAATAAGCGTTCCAGGACTTGTTAACCTAGACTTTGCTGATGTTAAAGCAATTATGGAAAACAGAGGACAAGCATTAATTGGTATAGGTGTTGGTTTTGGAGATAACCGTGCTATTGAAGCAGCTAAACAAGCTGTAAGTAGTCCACTACTTGAAACAACTATCAATGGGGCAACTGACTGTATTATAAATATTACAGGTGGAAACAGCTTAACATTATTTGAAGCAGAAGATGCAGCAGAAGTAATACGTGCAGCAGCTAACACAGATATTAACATTATATTTGGTGCAGTTGTAAATGAAGCACTAAGTGATGAAGCTATAGTAACAGTAATTGCAACAGGTTTTGAAACAGATAGTGAACCTCTTTATCAACCTTATGGTGCAAATAAAGAAAAAATAGAAGTATTAAGTAACGATGACGATGACGATTTGCCACCATTCTTAAGAAATAGAGATATATAGGCTAGTCAAAAAACTAGTCTTTTTAAATATTATTAGTATAAAAGAAAGGAGGTAAAGCATATGAAAAAAATAATACCATACTTATTATCTATAATTTTACTAGCTGTACTTATTACTACAACTATATTAAATAAAAAAGAATTATCTGATTTAAATAGTGAAGTAGATAGTTACAAAAAGAAAGTAGAAGATTTAACTAATAAGGATAAGGAAAATAATAAAAATACTACAGAAGATATAGTTTATAAAGAATGCACATATACTAGAACTTATGAATTTAAAGATTATTATAACTATAACACAACGGATGAAAATAGCTATTTTGTAGTTTTAGATACTTACTTATCTAAAACAGGACCAATTATTGAAAAAGTAACTACAGATATATTTCCTAAAAACTTTGCAAAAGATAAAAGCTATGAAATAACATATCACACAGAAATAAGATATGACAATAATAAAAATATAATTAGTCAAAGTAAAGAAATAGTAAGTATTAAAAAAACTGATAAAACAGGAATGGAACAAGAACAAGGTGCTTGTGTACTAAAATAAGAATTCTTGTTTTTTTCTTGACTTTTATATTGCAGAGTGATAATATAACTAACTAAGAGAAGATATTTTGTTCTCTTGTAAGGCGGTGGTTGAACTATTTTACATTTTGTTTTTAACTCATTTTGTAATTAAAAGTGAAGGAGAGTGAAAAAATGGCAAGAAAAACTTTAGAAGATTTTGATGGAGATTACCAAGCATATGCTGATTATTTAGAGTCACCAGAATGTACAAATGACGATGAAATTGATATTGTTGCAGATGAAAAGGGAAATATTTTCACACCAACAGATGGTGACTGGACAAAAGGTCACGGTCATAATAATGTTCATGACCCAAGACCAGCTAGAGAACCAGATGACCCTAAATCTTATGGGAGAAAATGGTATAATTTATGGTTAATTTATTCAAAAAACATTATTTTGTCACAAGAAGAAGCAATGTTGTTAATTCATAAAACAGAAGAAAAAAATGTGTTGAAGCTAAAAAAATAATGTAAAAAAATCATTATGGAAAATATTTTTAGAATAATTTATGATAAAACTAAAAAAAGAGATATTTTAGACAAAAAAGACTTAGTAAAAATTTTAGAAATAGCAATTGTTGATAAACAATTAAATGATTTTGTTCAGAGTGTAAATATTCAACTAATAAGGAGCAATGGACTTGCTTCTTATTCTGTTGATACAAAAAAGATTACTATTTATATAAATACAATTGAAACAATGAAAAATAATATTAAAAAGTACACGTTAATAGGTAATGAATTTGAAAAAATATTGTACACAAACCTTTTAATTTTACAAGTTATTTTACACGAACTTGAACATACAAGTCAACAGAAAAATTTAAATTCTGCTATAACTTTGGAAACATTAATAATTAAACTTTCTCAAATGATAAACTGCGATGATATGAAAAAGTTATATGAATATTGTCCTTGTGAAAGATTTGCGGAAATTAAATCTATGCATGAAGTTGAAAAAATGCTTAATTATCTCAGTAAAAAATCTTTAATTTTAACAGAAATAATGGAATTAGAGAAATTAAAAAGATACATGAGGGGATACCATTATCAAAATTCAATGATAAAATCTCCAATTATAGAATATTTTTCTAAAGGTCAAAATGAGTATGCTATTAAATTATTTGATATTTATGCACACAGGGAATTAACTGAGAGACTGTATTATGGTTTTCCAATAGATTTAGAAGAGTACTGCGATAATATGAAAAAAATAATAATTCAAACAAATAATTACTCTTCTAATGGCATAATTATAAAATAATTCTTATGATTATTTATTATTTAACCTTATGCTAAAGTCAATTATTTAATTATTTGATAAATAAAATTTTATTTGATGACTTTTTCTCATAAATTTGATACAATAAACGTGGAGGTAAACTATGAAAATAAAAAGTGAAGAATTAAGTAGATTTAAAACTGATGTTATTTATAAAGAAGGATATAGAGTAGTGTATTATTACGAAAACTATCATGAAGTTCCAGAAGGACTATATGCAAAAAATATTGAAGATTTTATTAACTTTTTTAAAGAAAACAATAACGATGTTCAATATACTGATATAAATAGTTTGTTAAAAATGTTTTTGAAAGAAGTACCAAATGCATTAGGCGTTGCAATATATGATGTAAATCAAAATTGCATGGGTAAAATTATAAAAGAAGGTGTAAAAAAAATTAATGACACAACAGTTTACAAAGAAGAATTAATTTATGATAAAAATTTTATAGAAGTTAACTCGGGTTACAGAATAGTTTATCTTTACGAAGATAACTCATACCGTTTAGGCATGTATGCTGAAACTTTAGACGAGTTTATGAAAGAGTTCACACCTTATGAACCAATTGATGATCCATCGATAATACCATCATTTAAATCAGTAGAAGATTTACTAAATAGATATTTAATAGACTGTATAGATATAGATGGGGTAGCATTATATAAAGTTGATGGTACATTAGTTGAACAAAAATACAGAATAAAATCTAACAATAAAATAAACACAGTTCTTTGACAAAACTGTGTTTTTTGATGTGTTTATATATAAAAAAGCTCCCATTTCTGGAAACTTCTTTTACTATCTGTTGTAGTATTCAACGATAAGTGACTCATTAATTTCAGCATTAAGTTCTTCTCTCTCAGGATATCTTACATAAGTTCCTTCTTTTTTCTTAGCATCAAATGTAACGAAACTTGCATTACTTAATTTTGACTCTAAGCATTCATTGATAACTGGATGGTTCATAGAACTTTCTTTAACACTAATAATGTCACCTGGTTTAACTTGATATGAAGGAATATCTACAGATTTACCATTAACTAGAATATGTCCATGATTAACGATTTGTCTAGCACTTCTTCTAGTTTTAGATAGTCCCATACGATAAACGATATTATCAAGTCTGCTTTCAAGCATGATTAATAGGTTAGTACCATGCATACCTTTTTTCTTACCAGCAGCTTCAAATGTTTTCTTGAATTGCTTTTCAGTAAGACCATACATAATTCTTACCTTTTGCTTTTCAGCAAGTTGGATACCATATTCACTTAGTTTTTTTCTACTAGTTCCATGTTGTCCAGGAGCACTAGTTCTTTTTCTAAGTTCTTTACCACTTTCTAATGTACTGAAACCAAGTCTTCTACTTTTCTTAAAAGCTGGTCCTGTATATCTTGCCATTTACTTACACTTCCTTTCATAATATTTGAAAGATAGTCTTTATTCTCATAAGTAGGGTGTTTACTTTGAACTTTCATTATTGGCTTATAACTACTAGTATAATTCACTCAATAAACGCGTTACTTAATTAATAAAGTCGCCATTTCTTCCATGAGATAAATTATACTAAAAAACAGTGTGAATTTCAAGGTTTTTCTTTATTTTTCTTAAAAAACATGCTATTATATATGTTACGAGAGGAAAAAATACAATGAAAAACAGAAAATTTTATATAGTAGACGCTAAAAATGTTACAAAAGGTTATGATTTTATAAGTGATGGATATAATAGCAAATTTGCTTCAAAAAAGTGCTTATGTGAAATATTTGATAGTTATGGTTTACCTAAAGAAGCACAAGTAATATTTGTTGAAGACTTTTTATTTAAGTTTAAACTTACAGATGCTAAAGAGTTTATCACTGATACTAACCTTGATATAAGTAGTTTAAAATGGGAAAAGACTACTGAGGGTAAAACTATGGTATGTGGAAGAAGTATTAATGACTATGATATGATTAGGTTTAAAGTTAATAAAAATAATTATTGTAATTATACTGAACTAATAAATTTCTTTAGAAAATTAGATAGACTTGACATACTTGATAACTATGTATATGCAGTAGAAGAAGCTTTTAGAAAAGACTATATAATTGATGAAAAGTTAGAAAATATTAAGTTACTCATAAAATAGTAGTAACTTTTTTCATTTTATACTTTTAGAATTCACTTCTTTGTGATAAAATAGTATATAGAGAGTAGGTGTAAACATGAGTAATAACATGGCTATTTTAATTGCAATATCTATATACTTATTAGGTTTTATCTTAATAATTGTTACTATATATTTAATGGAAAAGAATAATAAAAAGAAATTAGAAAGTGAGTTAACTAGGTTAGAGACACTTAAAAATTTAATTATATCTAGTGGCATTTTAACTGAAATGGAAAAAGTTAAAGCTTTAATTAATAGTGAAACTCTAGAGAATATGTATAAGAAATGGGAAAAAAGGTATAACACTATTGAAAAAGAAGATATTCCTAGACTTACAGATAGTCTTTTAACGTGTGAAGAATTAATAGAAAATAAAAAGTATAAAGAAGCTGGCTATGAACTAGCTAAAACAGAAATTGATATTTACTATGTTAAAACAGATATGGAATTACTTTTAGAAGACGTTAAAGAAGTAACTTTGAGTGAAGAAAGAAACAGAAATGCAGTTACTAAACTAAAGAGTATCTATAGAGAAGTAGTAAATAAATACACATCAAACATTAATGACTACAAAGGAATGGAAACTAGAATTGACCTTCAATTTGAAAACATCAATAAGCTTTTGAGTGCTTTTGAAATTGTAATGGAACAAAATAACTATGAAGAAGTAGGAAAAATAGTACACGCTTTAGATGACCTAATTAAGAATATCAAGATAGTAATAGACGAAACTCCTACAGTAATTCTTCTAGGAAAAATGGTCATACCTAAAAAGATAAATGATATTAAAGCTACAGCAAATAAAATGAAGAAAGATGGATATAATATTGAATACATTAATCTAGACTATAACATTGAAGAAAGCGAAAAGAAGATTAACGATATATTTGATAGATTAAAAATGCTTAATTTAAGTGATAGCATATTTGAACTTAAGACAATACTAGATTATTTTGAGAGTTTATTTGGAGACTTTGATAAAGAAAGACATGCAAAAAAAGAATATGAAGAATATATGAATAGTATCCAAAATAAACTAAATAGGTTATCTTCTGTTATAAAAAATATCTATGAAGAAGTAAGTGTTTTAAAAGAAACTTATGCTCTTACAAATGAAGAATTAAATACACTTGATGTTATAAGTAAAGAAATTACTAGCGAAAAAGACTCATTTAAACAAATTAATGATAGAACTTTAACAAAAACTATACCTTATAGTAGACTAAGTAATGATTGTGAACTAATAAGTGTAAGAATTGCTAAAACAGAAGATAAATTAGAAAGCACAATTAAAAGTTTAGGAAGTTTAAAAGAAGACGAGTATCGCGCTCGTGAACAACTTACTGAAATAAGAACTATTTTAAAAGATGCTAAAGCAAAGATAAAAAGTTATAAAATTCCAGTTTTACCTAAAAATTATTTTGTAGAGTTATCTGAAGCTAAAGAAGGAATAAATGAGATAATAACTGAGTTAGATAAAAAACCAATTGTAATAAGTGACTTAAATACTAGGGTTGATACTGGTAGAGACTTAGTACTTAAACTTTATACGTTAAGTAGTGAGTTAACAAAAACAGCAGGTCTTGCAGAGATGGCAATAGTGTATGCAAATAGATATAGAAGTAGCTATAAAGAAATGGATATGACCTTAGAAAAATCAGAAAAAGAATTTTTAAATGGGGATTATAAGAAGAGTTTAGAAATGACATTAAATGCACTTAATAGAATTGAACCAGGTATTCATAAAAAATTAATAAGTGCTTTTGAAAGTTAGGGAGTGGTAGTTATGGCAAAGAAGAAAGTATCAAATGAAGTAAAAACTGAATTTCCTTATACAAAAGAACTTGAGGGATTAGGTTTAATTTTAATAGGTATATTAGGCGTAGGTAGATTTGGTCCAATTGGAAGATTAATTAGAAGTTTTGCCGTGTTCTTATTTGGAACATGGTACGTACTTTTTCTTTTGATGTGCCTTTTAGTAGGACTTATCATATTAATTAAGAGAAAAAGTCCAACGTATATGTCTAGTAGATTACTTGGTGTATACATTTTAGTAATAACTCTTCTAATTCTAGCTCATATTAAATATATAAAAGAAAATGACTTAAGTGGAGCTAAGATAATAGAAACTACTGTTAATAATGTGGTGGCAACATTTGATAATTTTAACATGGTTAGTTTTACAGGTGGAGGAATTATAGGTGCCTTACTCACTACAGCATTCGTTAGTTTATTTGATATTACTGGTACATTTATAGTGTGTGCTGTATTTACTGTTTTTGGTATAATTATGCTATTTGATATTACTTTAAGTGATGTGTTTGCATTTTTAACAAAGCCATTTAAGAAGAAACCTAAGTCTATTGAAGAAATGGCAAAAGAAGGAGAAAATGAACTAGATAATAAAGAGAGTATGGAAAATAATAAAGTAGTAATTACTAATATAAATGAACTTCCTATACAAAAACCACAAATGACACATTTAGAAGAAGTAGCTTATGAAGAAAAAGAAATTAAGAATGATGAGCCTTATGTTTTACCACCACTAGATCTTTTAGTTGGTAGTAAAAATAGAGGTAAAGTAGACTCAACTGAATTTATTACTAGAAATAATAAGATACTTGAACAGGTATTTAATGACTTTGGAATTATGGGTAGAGTTAAAGAAGTACACGTAGGTCCTACTGTAACACAATATGAAATAGAAATAAAAGCAGGTACTAAAGTAAATAAGATACTTAGTATAAATAGAGAAATTGCTTTAGCACTAGCTGCAAAGGATGTAAGAATACAAGCGCCTATTCCAGGAAAGAGCACAATAGGAATAGAAATACCTAACCCTAAAACTAGTGAAGTTAAAATGAAAGATATATTAGCTGGTATACCTAAAAAGTTAGATTCATCAAAACTTTTAGCGCCTCTAGGACTAGATATAATGGGTAATATTCAATATTTTGAGATTAACAAAGCTCCACACATGTTAATTGCTGGTTCTACTGGTAGTGGTAAATCAGTTTGTATAAATAATATAATAACATCAATTTTAATGCGTGCAAAACCTGATGAAGTAAAAATGATTTTAGTTGACCCTAAAAAAGTAGAACTTAACTGTTACGAAGGAGTTCCACACTTAATGCGTCCAGTAGTAACTGACCCTAAAAAAGCAGCAGTAGCTTTACAAAAGGTTTGCTTAATAATGGAAGAAAGATATGAAATGTTTGCAAATACTGGAACAAGAAATATTGCTAGTTATAATGAATATGTAGAAAAAAATAAATCAAGAAAACCAGAACTAGAGAAACTCCCATTTATTTTGGTAATAATTGATGAGTTAGCAGACCTAATGATGGTAGCCAGTAAAGAAGTTGAAGAAAGTATAATGAGAATTACACAACTTGCTCGTGCTGCAGGTATACACTTAATTGTCGCAACACAAAGACCTAGTACAGATGTAATAACAGGACTTATTAAGTCAAACATTCCTACAAGAATAAGCTTTATGGTATCAAGTAACGTTGACTCTAGAACTATACTTGATATGGGTGGAGCAGAAAAACTTCTTGGTAAAGGTGATATGCTATTCTTACCACCTGGAGAACCTAGTCCAATAAGAATTCAAGGTTCATTTGTAAGTGATGAAGAAATAAATAGAGTTGTAGAATTTGTAAAAAGAAGTGGAACACCTGTTTATGATGAAAAGATGACTAACTTAGATAAAAGTCCACAAGAAGAACAAAAAGAACTTGAAAGTACTAGTAAGATGGATGAAGATGATCCATTATATAATGAAGTAGTTGAGTTTGCAGTAAGAACTGGTAAAATAAGTGCTAGTCTTATACAAAGAAAATATCGCTTAGGTTATAACCGTGCGGCTAGAATAATAGATTTACTAGAAGAAAGAGGTATAATTGGACCACAAAATGGTAGTAAACCAAGAGAAGTACTATTCAAAATGAATAAAAAAGAAACAGGAAGTGAAGAAGAATGACACCACATATAAGTAGTGAAAAAGAAAGTATTGCACGTGTTGTTATCATGCCAGGAGACCCTAAGAGAGTAGAATATATTGCAAAGAATTTTCTAGATAACCCAGTACTTGTTAATGATGTTAGAAAGGAAACTGCATACACTGGCTTTTACAAAGGAAAAAAAGTAACTGTATTTTCAAGTGGTATGGGTATTCCTTCTATGGGTATTTATAGTTATGAACTATTTAAGTTTTATGATGTTAAAGCTATTATAAGAATAGGTAGTGCAGGTAGTTACGTGAAAGATTTAAATGTTAATGACTTATTTTTAGTAGATGAGTCTTATTCTACAAGTAGTTATAGAAAAGACTTTATAAAAGATAATAAAAGTATTGTAGTATCTAATACTCATTTAAATGATTTAGTACTAGAAACATGTAAAGAATTAAATATAAACTTAAAAAGTGGAAGAGTACACTCAACAGAAGCTTTTTATACTGAAGGCTTTAGCATTGATAATATAGTAAAAGAGCACAACTGCAAATGTGTTGAAATGGAGTCATTTAGTTTATTTACAAATAGTGAACACCTAAACAAAATGGCAACTTGCTTGCTTACTATAAGTGACTCATTTATTACAGGTGCATCTCTTACTAGTGAAGAAAGAGAAACAAGCTTTAATAGTATGATTAAACTTGCATTAGAAACATCTTTAAAAATTGACTGATTTTAAGAAAAGTGAACTGCTTTTCTTTTTTTATGTTAAATTAAGCTTTACACATTTTATGTCAAAATTAACGTAAAATTTCTATGTAAACTCAAAATAAAAAAAGACTTTTCACGATTTTTATCGAATAAATATAATAGAGGGAATAAAAAATCTCTAGAAAGGTGTGAAGTTATGAACTATTATAATGAAATAAAGAGTATTCTAGTAGATAATGCGATCGGAAAGAAAGTAAGAGAGTATAAAAGTAATCAAAAAGATTTAGAAAGCTATTACAATGTAGGAAAACTTTTAGTTGAAGCACAAGGTGGAGAAGAAAAGGCTAAATACGGTAATGAACTAATGAAAGAGTATTCTAAGAAACTCACAAATGAACTAGGAAAGGGATATTCTGTTAGAATGCTGCAAAAGATGAGACAATTTTATTTACTTACTCAAAAATCGCCGCCAATGGCGGCCAAATTCAAAAGTATTAATATTACATGGTCAAATATATGTGAAATAATGCAATTGAAAAATTTAGAAGAAATAGAGTATTACTTAAATTTATCAAACAAGTTGTGTTTAACAAAACTTGAATTAAGAACAAAAATCAAGTCAAAAGAATACGAAAGACTTGATAGTAAAATTAAAGAAAAATTATTGAAACAGGAAGAAGTTTCAGTAAAAGATAAAATACCAGACCCGATAGTGTTAGAAGGGTTAGAATATAAAGAAAAACTCACAGAAAAAATAGTCCAGAAATGGATAGACGAAAACCCAGCAAGTTTTTGTGAAGCGTTGGGCGAAGGCTATACTTATGTTAAGAGCCAGTACAAAATCAAAATAGGTTCAAACTATAACTATATAGATATATTACTATTTAATTACATATCTAATTCATTTGTAGTAGTGGAAATAAAAGTAACAGAACTCAAAAAAGAACACATAGGACAAATAGAAACATATATGAATTATGTTGATGCTAATTTAAAGAAAGAATTTCATAATAAAACAACTGGAATACTTTTAGTAAGAGAAAACAACAAGTGGTTAATTAAATATATAAATAATAACGGAATAATTGTAAGAAACTATATAACAAATGAAGAACAAGTTAGTGAATATTTGGGAGGTTTAAAATGAATTACTACAATGAAATAAAGAATATTTTAATAGACAACGCAATTGGAAGAAAGGTAAGAGAATACAAAAGTAATCAAAAAGATTTAGAGAGTTATTACAATGTAGGAAAACTTCTAGTTGAAGCACAAGGAGGAGAAGAAAGGGCAAAGTATGGCGACGGTTTGATTAAAGAATATTCTAAGAGACTTACAACTGAACTGGGTAAAGGTTATACTGTGACTAGATTAAAATATATGAGGACTTTTTATGAACTTGTTACAAAAGGTCCGACATTGTCGGACCTTTTCAAAAACTTAAACATAACTTGGTCAAATGTATGTGAAATTTTAAAGTTAAAGGATTTGAATGAAATAGAATATTACTTAAATTTATCAAACGAGTTATGCCTTACTGCAAGAGAACTGCGTGTTAGAATAAAGTCCAATGAGTATAATAGACTTCCAGTAGAAATTAAAGAAAAGTTAAAAAGTAATGAAGTAGTAAGTACTAGTGAGAAAATACCATCGCCAGTAGTATTACAAAACTTGAAAGTTGATGGTAAACTAACTGAAAAGATAGTACAATCATGGATAGACGAAAACCCAGCGAGTTTTTGCGAAGCTTTAGGTGAAGGATATGCTTATGTTAAGAGTCAGTACAAAATCAAAATAGGTTCAAATTACAATTACATAGATGTGCTTTTATTTAATACGATTGATTTAAATTACGTAGTAGTGGAAATAAAAGTAACCGAATTAAAAAAAGAACATATAGGACAAATAGAAACATATATGAATTATGTTGATATTAATTTAAAGAAAGATTTTCATAATAAAACAACTGGAATACTTCTGGTAAGAGAAAACAATAAGTGGCTAATTAAGTACATAAATAATAATGGAATAATCGTAAGAAACTATATAACAAGTGAAGAACAAGTTAGTGAATGTTTAGGAGGGTTAAAATGAATTATTACTAGGGCTAAATATAAAAAAAGTTTAATAAAAGAATATTCTAAAAGACTTACAACTGAACTTGGGAAAGGATATTCAACTAGAGTATTGAAAAAATGAGAATATTTTATATGTTGGTTTAAAAAGGGCCGACACTGTCGGCCCTTTTTAAAAATACTAATGTTTTTTGGTCCAATGTTTGAGAAATAATTAAAAAATATAGCCATTATTTTACAAAAAAAGTATTTTACATAACTTAGAAGTTGTGCTATAATTTAGTTGTTAGCTGATTATGTGAGTCTTAGTAGTTATTTATTAACTAAATAGAGAGTTTACGTTTGGTGGAAGTAAACAGTTGATACATAACGAAATCAAACTTATCTAGGTTAAAACGGCAACGCGTTATAGTATAAAGAGTATAGAATAATTCTATAAATTAAGGTGGCACCGCTTATAGTAGTCCTTAAGATATAGAATTTTTTTGTTTAAAAGGAGGAATATGAGAAAAGAAACAGTTGAGCCAAAAAGTATATGGAGACATTTTAAAGGAAACACTATTGAAGTGATATGTGTATGCAAGCACACTGAAGACTTAAGTACCCTTGTAGTTTACACACACCAAAAAGACATTTGGGCAAGACCCATAGAAATGTTTCTAAGTGAAGAAGACGTAAGTAGTAGAATAGATAACACTACAAACCAAAAATATAGATTTGAAAGGATAATAAAAAAATGATAGATATAAAATTAATAAGAGAAAACAAAGAATTAGTTAAAGAAAATATTAGAAAAAAATTTAAAGATGAAAAGTTACCAATCGTAGACGAAGTATACGATTTAGACGTACAATTTAGACAAGCTAAAAAAGAAGCAGATGAATTAAGAAACGAAAAAAACAAATTAAGTGATGAAATTGGTTCATTAATGCGTGAAGGAAAAAAAGACGAAGCTTTACTTATTAAAGATAAAGTAAGCACTATGGCAAAGAGAATTAAAGAGTTAGAAAATATAGAAGAAAGCGTAGAGCCAAAAATCAGAGAACTCATGTATAAAATTCCTAACATCATAGATAAAAGTGTACCAATTGGAAAAGATGACTCTGAAAACGTAGAAATTGAACGCTTCGGAGATCCCGTTGTACCTTCATATGAAATTCCATATCATGCAGATATACTAGAAAACTTAAATGGACTTGATAAAGAAAGTGCAGGACGTACTAGTGGAAACGGTTTTTACTATTTAATGGGCGACATTGCAAGACTTCATGAAGCGGTACTTGCATATGCTAGAGACTTTATGATTAACAAAGGATTTACTTACTGTATACCACCATTTATGATAAGAAGTGACGTTGTAAACGGAGTTATGTCATTTGAAGAAATGTCAGGGATGATGTACAAAATTGAAAATGAAGACTTATACTTAATAGGTACAAGTGAACACTCAATGATAGGTAAATTTAAAGGACAAATCATTGATGAAGACAAGCTACCTATCTCTCTAACAAGCTATAGTCCATGCTTTAGAAAAGAAGTAGGTGCCCATGGTATAGAAGAAAGAGGAATTTATAGAGTACACCAATTTGAAAAGCAAGAAATGATAGTGCTTTGTAAAAAAGAAGAAGGAATGGACTGGTATAATAAGATGTGGAGTTATACTGTAGAATTCTTTAGAAGTATGGGTGTTCCTGTTAGAACCCTAGAGTGCTGTAGTGGAGACTTAGCTGACTTAAAAGAAAAAAGTTGTGACGTTGAAGCATGGAGCCCTAGACAACAGAAATACTATGAAGTAGGAAGCTGTAGTATTTTAGGAGATGCTCAAGCAAGACGTCTTGGCATAAGAATGAAAGGTGTAGATGGTACTAAATTCGTAACAACACTTAATAATACAGTAGTTGCATCCCCTAGAGGACTAATCGCAGTTATAGAAAACAACTATAATATGGACGGAAGTATTAATGTGCCTGAAGTTTTAAGGCCGTACATGGGTGGAACAGAAATAATTACTAAAAAATAACTAATAATGGGGGATATATGAAAGAAAAAGATTTAATTTGCAGTGAATGTGGATATGTTTATCCAATAAAGAGTAATAGAAGTTTTGTTAAAATAAAAGGATTTAAATATGTTTATTGTTTTAGATGTGGAGAATTTACTAAACATCAAACTATAGACAGTGTAGACTTATAAAAGAAAGACCTTGAAACAAAAGACACTTTAGAAATGTCTGGAAAAAATAGAATATGTAAAAAACTACTAAAAATTAAATAATAAAAAATGAATAAGCCACATACTTATAAAGTAAGTGGTTTTTGTATTATTGACAAGTTAAATTTTAATTTGTATAATATTTTCCATTATAAAAAAGGAGGTCTTTTTATGTCAATTGATGCAGCAGGTGCAAATTTAAGCAATTTTGCTTTTGTAAGCTCACAAGACGAAACTAAAAAAAGAAAGTCAGAAATGTACTTTGATAGGCTAAATGAAAGCATTGGTAAATTAGTTGTTTGTGATTTTATATCAGAAAATACTGTTCAAACATTAACTGGTATTTTAGAAGAAGTAACTAATTATCAAAGCGTTATTATTGATGGTAAAGAATTAACTTTCATTGGTAAAAATATTGCAATTAAAACCATTAGAGATGTTGAATTTCCATCATTTAATTTTCTTTTATATTATAATACTGAATTACAGTATACATATAATGGTGAAGATATGCAAAAAGAAAGAAGAAAAATGTTTGGTAATGAGTTTGTAGATAATGAAATTAAAAAGTTGATTAAAATTAAATAATAAAAAACGAATAAGCCACATACTATTAAGTAGGTGGTTTATTTTGAAAAAATATCTTGAATATCTAGGGCTGATATTAATAACCGTTTTTGGTTTTTATTACACTGACAAAGTAACAACACTAATGAATAGTAAAGACCCATTAATGACAGAAATAAAAGAATACAAAGATAAAATAAGTACTGACTGTAAAGAAGGGTATCTTACAGAAGATGGTTTAGTAATGGGAACAAGTGGTTATGTAGTAGATGTAGAAGAGTCATATTCTAGAATGCAAGGACTTGAATTTAATAAAGATTTACTTGTTTTTAAAGAAATCAAGTGCAAAGTAAACACTAAAAACACTAAAGATACTCATATAATCAAGGGAAACGAAAGTAAAAACATGATAAGCATATTTATTAAAGTTAATGATTTATCTCATATTGAAGAAATAACTAATAAATTTAATAGTAACAACATTAAAATAAATATAATCACAAATGGAGTTACACTAGAAAAAAATATAGACTTATTTAAAAACATTTATATGAAAGGCAATAAAATAGTTTATAATGGTACAAGTGAGTCTGATTTAGATAAATTTACTGATGTATTATCTAGTTTTAATGTAAATGAAAAAACATACTGCATAGTATTAAGTTCAAATGAAACCCTAGAGCATTGTAAAGAAAAAAAATTAAATACCCTAAAAGCAAAATATATTTTTACAAAAGAAGTATACCATAATACTTTAGTTAATTTAGATAAGGGAAACTTCTATGTATATAAAGAAAATACTCTTATTAATGACGAAATAAATCCACTTATAAAATATATTCAAGCTAAAAATATTAGTATAGTTGATATTGAAGAATTACTTAAATAGTTCTTCTTTTTTTATGGAAAAGACGATATAATGTACTTAAAGAAAAATTATCCAAGAAAAAAACTAAGTTTTGTATAAAATAATTATTGAAATTAATGAAAGTGTATCAAGTGAAACTTAAAAGTATTTAAATGTAATTAAAAAAATGCATTTGATAATCGTGTTGGAAAGGTTAAAAATAGTAGTGAAAGCTCATATTATTTAGTTTATGAAAAAGACAAAACAAATATCATTGCTTAGAAATTGTATGCTTATTTTAAGAAGACAACCTGAATTTTTAACAGATGTTAAATCTTTTGACTGGATAGACGAAGACCCAAGCGAATGCTGTGATTTGCCACATTATGACACCATTAATAATGGTTTTGATGAATTTGTATTTAAAAAAATACACTTTTTATAAAAGTATTGACTTTTTGTACTTAATATGGTATAATTTATACATCAATGGGGGATAAGGTTAGTACAAAGGACACTACTATCTTCCATAATTGGAAGATTTTTATTATTATAATAATTGACTATTAAAGTTAGTTGTTGTATAATAAAGACTTGTAATTCACAAAGGGGGAATTAATATGACAAGTGAATACATGGAAAAATTAAATAACATATTAAATGACTACAAAACAGAGGCGAGTGCTTTACTAGAAGAATACACTAAGTTAACTAGTATTGATAGTGAACTAGGCAAGGAAGAAATTTCTAGAATTAAAGAAATCAAGCCAGAACTTAAGGATATCAAAGAGGCTATTACTGACTTAGAAAATGATATCAAAACTTACCAAGAACAAGAAGATAAAATAACTAATCTAGAAAATATCATAAATCAAAGTAATGATGTTGGTGCTAAATACTTAATTGGTAAAGAAAAATCTGAGTTAGAAAAAGAACACAATGAGTTAGGCGAAGCTTTAGTAAGTAAATATGCTGAAACAAATGAAGAAACTAAAGATACTCCAGTGTTTGACGAAAGCAAAACTTCAAGTAGAAAAATACTTTATGGAGTAGTTGCTGTTCTAGCAGCTTTAGGAATTACTATTGGTGTAGTAAGCTGTAGTAAACAAAACAAAAAACCAATAAGTGAAAACAATACAAATATCACTGAAGTAGACGATACTAAGGTAGAAGAAGGCTTTGTAAACATTAGTGACGAAGAAGCTGTTTATGAAAGAGCTAGTGAAATTAAATCAATGATAGATAGTAAAGTATCAAACAATGATTACTCTATAGATGAAATAGAAAACATTCTTAAATGGATAAATGGTGGAGTACCAAGTGAAGTTGGACAAGAAGAAGCATTATTTGCAATAACAAGAGTAGAAAACTTAATGAATAAAGAAAATCAAGAAGAAGTTACTAGTCCATTAGATTATAGTATGTTCTTCTTAGATGGAACACAAGGTAAAGAATTAGCTTCTAAGATATATAATTCTAAAACAAGTTTAATGACTACTAAGGGTAGTGAAAACTTTAAAGCTAGTGCTATAGAATTTACTAAGTTAATGGTTAACTCTTGGGTACTTAATGGTACTAATAACGAAATAAGTAGTTATGTACTTGAAACTAGTGGTATGAAAGCCTTAATAGATACTTACTTCTTAAATACTTATGCTTATATAGATATTCCTGTAGAAGTAGAAGTAATGGGAGCAAAACATGATTTAGATACAATAGCAAGTGCTGTAAATGAAGCAAATTGTAAAACAACAGTAACAGCTGATAATGGTGAAACATTTGATACATATATGAATAAATTTAGTTCAGATATGATTGGAATGGTTACTGAAGCAACATTAAATAAAAACAATAGTAATAGTTTAACACTAAAATAAGTTGAGGGGGGAGTATTATGTATAGTAATGAAAAAAATCCAGGTGTAAACTGGAAAGATATAATAATTAAAGTTGTGTTTGTATTCTTATTTGTACTACTATTAATGTGGTTATTTAAGAAAAGTACACCTAACATGACACCTTTTTACAGTAATGTATTTAGAGAAAACATTAAATACATGCAAGATGCAGCAGAAAGTTATTACACTAACGAAAGATTACCAAAGAATATTGGTGATACTGCTGAAATAACTTTAGGTGAAATGATTAGAAAAAATATGATACTAGAATTCGTTGACAAAGATGGAAACGAATGTGATAAAGAAGCTTCATATGTACAAGTTGTTAAAAACAAAAATGATTACACTTTAAAAGTAAACTTAGTATGTCCTACTGAAAAGAACTTTGTTGAAAAAACATTAGGATGCTATGATTACTGTGAAGATTGTGATAAAGAAGAAAAGGCTACTGAATATCAATTTAAACAAGCTACAAGTAAGACTAATGTAAGTTATACTTGCCCAAGTGGTGGAACACTAAAAGATGGTGTATGTTATGTATATGGTAATAGTAGTTATAAAGCTACTGAAGTAACAAGTGCTAGTGAATATTACTGTCCAAATGGTGGAACACTTAAAAATGGTAAGTGTTATGTAACTAAAGATGAAAGTCATGCAGCTACAGAAACTACTAAAACTGGTGTTTACTATTGTAAAGACGGAGATATACTTGATGGTAAGATTTGTAGAACAAGTAAAAATAGCACTTATACAGCTTACACTAGAACTATTTACGAAGGTGGATATTATTGTCCAGAAGGTGGAGAACTATGGGGTAGCAAGTGTTATGTAACAGATTCATATAATGATGTTAAAACAGCTACATATAATTATAGTTGTCCAAGTGGATATACATTAAGTGGTACAAAGTGTGTTAAGAAAGTTACAAATAATGGTAATAGTTATAATGCTACAAAAACAACAGGTAAATCTACTACTTATAATGCATCTTTTGGTAAAACTTATAAAAAAGGACAATTCCAAACAAAACCAGCAGGTTACACTTGTTCAACTGGTAAACAATATATTTGTACTTCAAGTTCAAATTGTCCAGGATATGTAACTGTTTATACTGGATGTTATAAGAAAACTTATAGTTGTCCACAAGGTGGAAAATTAAATGGAACTAAATGTACAATTCCTGGTAAAACAACTTATAGTTGTCCATATGGTGGAACACTAAATGGTACTATATGTAAAGTTGCTGGAAGTACTTCAACTGTTTCAGTAGATGCAAATAGGGATTATAGTTGTCCAAGTGGATATAGTTTAAGTGGAACTAAATGTTATAAGAAAATATATAATGAATACACTTATAGAGCAACATGGGAAGATGAAGAAACAGAGCGTTATTGTAATTCAGGTGATACTCTTAAAGGTAACACATGTTATACAACAAAAGAAACAACTTATAATGCTTATATAACAAAAGGTGAGACAGTTTATACTTGTTCATCAGGAGAAAAATTAAATGGTAAGTTATGTTATAAGACAGTTACATCAAGTTATAATGCTTCAAAGAAAACTGGAACTAAAACATTAAGTTGCCCAAGTGGTGGAACATTAAATAGTAAAACTTCTACATGTAACTCAAGCGTATTAAAATCTAAATATAATGCAACTAAAGTAAGTAAAGTATCTAACGGATACATCTATAAATGGAGTACAAGTGAAACTCTAGAAGGATGGGAACGTACTGGCGCTACTAGACAAGTTGCAAAAACAAAATAAATAAAAGCACTTCAAGTATAGTGCTTTTTTTATGATGTTAAATCATATAAAGATTTGAGTCATTTACTTCTTCAATACTAGAGTTGTTTTCTAGTTTTCTTATCCTTTGGTCTAAACTTCTAATTTGCCTTTCTAATTTGCTTATTCTCTCATCATATTCATTTATATAAGTATTAGGTGTATTTTGCATATTTGGGTTAGCCATTACATTAGGTCCATATGCTTGATAATTTTGATTTATGTTGTAACCTTGTGGTGGAGTATAAATCATGTTTGGCTCTTGAAAACCTCCTGCTTGATAGTTTGAATAGAACATATCTCTATTTGGGTTCATAAAAGTTCCTCCTTTTTCTAAAAATATTATATGACAAATGGATAAAAGTTGTGTATAATTATTATGGAGTGTGAGTGTTTATGAGACTAAAACATATAAAAGGAAGCGAAGAAGTAGTAAAAAATAGTAGTGTTGTTATAAAGAACCCTGAAAACTACAAAGGTAAATGGAAAAGTGTTTTTGCTAACAACCATAAAATAGAGCTTGAAATAGGTATGGGAAAGGGTTCATTTTTAATTGAACTTGCTAGAAGAAACCCTTGTGTTAACTATATTGGAGTAGAAAAGTATCCAAGTGTTTTACTAAGTGCTTTAGAAGTAATACAAAGTGAAGGGCTTACTAACATTAAGATTATATGCATGGATGCTTATAAAATAGACGAAGTATTTTATAAAGAAATAAGTAAACTATACTTAAACTTTTCTGACCCATGGCCTAAAAAAAGACACGAAAAAAGAAGACTAACAAGTAGTGTATTCTTAAATAAGTATAACAAAATTTTTAAGCACTTCAAATTAATCGAGCAAAAAACAGACAACGATGAGTTTTTTAACTACAGTTTGGAAAGTTACAAAACAAACAAGTATCATGTAATAAAAAAGAGTACTAACTATTTTGCAGATGTTAGAACTGAATATGAAAATAAATTTATTGCCAAGGGTAAGAGCATAAATTATGTAAAGGTAATCAAGTTTTGAGTGTAAAGTAGTGTAAAATAATTTTACAAAAAAAGACACTACCAATTTATGGTTTTATTTGTTATAATATTTATATAAAGTGAGTGGGTATTATGAAAAAAATTATAATATTGTTGTCAGTTTTATTTATCACAGGTTGTTCTTATAACGATAAGGGAGTAGAGAGAATAGAAAGTGATACTTATGGTATATTAAGTTATACAGTACCTAATACAAACGTAGGTGCAAAGGGCTTTAAATACTATAAACCAAGAGACTTTGCTATGCTTGAAGAAAAAGAATTTAACCACACACTAGTCCATAATGGCAACAAATATTATTTAAATATAGATATAAATGCATATTATAGTAAATTTAAGCCAAACTATATAGAAAATGATAGTTTATATTATAGTAAAAAATTAAATTATAATGATTTAAGTGGATATATTGAAATAAGAAAAGGAAAAAATAGTTACTTTTACATAAAAATGTTGTATAATTATAGTTACATAGAGGTAGAAGTAAAAGAAAGTGATATTAACGATGCAGTTAACTCTTCACTTGTAATTTTATCCTCTATTAGGTATAATGATAAAGTAATAAATGAGTTAACACTAAATAAAGATGTTGCAGGAAAAGAAACTCAGTATGAAATTAAAAAGCCTGACTTAATAGAAGAAAGCAAAAATATTTTAGATGTGTATGAGTATGATGCATACACAGAGTAAGAAAGAGGTGTATTTATGGGCTTATTTGGAAAAATTAAAAACATATTCTATGACGAGGAAATCGTAGATGTACCAGAAGAACCAAAAAGTGTTGAAAAACCAAAAATTGAAGAAGTAAAAGTAGAGAAGAAAGTTGAACCTATTAAAAGGGAAACTCCAGTAATTAATACTACTCCTACATATAGTGAAAGAGAAATATTTACTAGAGAAACAACTAATACTTTTAAGTTTCCAATGCTAGATGAAGAGGAAGTTAAACCTGCTAGAACTAGAGTAAATGCTTTAGAAAGTGCAAGAATGGAAAAGAAGAAAGAAGAAACAGAAAAAGCTAGAACTGATAAATATAAAGATTTATTTAAAGAAAACACTACCACTAGTTCAAAACCTGACAGAGTATTTAAGCCTAGTCCAGTAATCAGTCCAGTATATGGTGTACTTGATAAAAACTATACTAGAGAAGAGATAATAGAAAGACAAGAAAACATTACTAGAACAACTAATCCTAAAGATATGAATTATGATGCTGTTAGAAGAAAAGCTTATGGTACTTTAGAAGATGAGTTAGAGAGTACTTTAAGTAAACTAAGTGAACCAGAGATACATGAGAAAGTAGAAAAACCTGTTACTAAGGAAGAAGAAAAAAGTATAGAAGACTTACTAAATGAAATAGAAGGTAATAGAAATATGTCAATTGGAGACATTGAAGAGAAGATTAAAGATAAAATGGAAGAAGAAGAGGAAAAGAGTATTAGTGATGACGAGTTCTTAAAAGAGTTTATGGCTAGAACTTCTAAAAAAGAAGAAGAGACTATTAAAGAAGAAAAAGCTACTACTAAAGAGGAAGACGTTGATACTGATAAAACACTAGAACATGATTTATTTAATCTAATTGACTCAATGTATGAAGATAAGGAAGGAGAATAATAATGTTAGAAGATGCATTACTAATAGTATTATATATTTCATTAATAATATTTGTAATATCTATGACAGTACTTGTCATAAAGTTAATAACTACTGTAAATAAAACTAATTATTTAGTTGAAAACTTAACTAAAAAAGCTGAAAGTTTAGACAACTTATTTAATGTAATAGATTTCACTACTAATAAGTTTAATCAAGTGGGGGAATTAATAGTAGGCTCTTTAACTGGTTTAGTTAAAAAGATATTTGGAAGTAAAGAAAGAGAGGAAGAAGATTATGAGTAAGAAAAGTGGAATGGGTAAATTTATATTAGGAGCAGGAATTGGTGCAGGCCTAGCACTTCTATTTGCTCCACAAGAAGGAAGTAAAACTAGAAAGGAACTTAAAGATAAATTAGCAGAACTTTATGAAAAAGCTAAACAAATAGATGTAGAAGACGTTAAAGCTGATGTTTTACAAAGAGTAGAAGAATTAAGAATGCAAGTAAAAGATTTAGATAAAGAAAAAGCTTTAGATATAGCTAAAAGTCAAGCTAAGAAAATAGAAAAGAAAGCTAATGAACTATATGATATAGCTAAAGAAAAAAGTGCTCCTGTAGTTGAAAAAGCGGCTAAAGAAGTAAAAGAAACAGCACTAAAAGCAGCTAAAGAAGTAGTTAGTAGACTTGAAACAGAAGAAAAGAAACCAACTACTAAGAAGAAAACTAAAGTTAAAAAAACTATTTAGTGTAGCAAATCGCCTAGATAAACATATATTAAACTAGGTGATTTTTTTATGGGTAAGGAAGATATATTTGAAAGGATAGAAAAAAAGACTAACGTTAATAAAGATACTATTATTAAGTTAGCAAAAGAACTAGAAAATGGTAACTTTAAAGATGAAAATACTTTAAGAAATATTATTGGAGAAATAAGTGTGATTACAGGTAAAACTGTAAGTAAAGAAAAAGAAGATAAGATAGTAAACATGGTAATAAGTGATAAAGTACCAAAAGATATAGATAAATACGTATAATAAAAGGAAGCTACTAAGGCTTCCTTATTTTCTTAAACTTGTAATATCATCAATTGTAACTTTTGAATCATGTGGAATAGGTTTCCATTCAACTTTCATAAATAATGCAACATATGTTGTCCATCTACCAATCACATCAAATGTAGGCCATGTAAGAGTGTAAAATACTTTCTTATATAGTGGCATTGGTTTGATGTTTTTGTGTTCAATAATGAATATGTAAACAGCAACCCACATTCTTTCTATATAGTCTCCAAGTCTAAATAGAATTCTAAACCATGCGTTAACTAATAGTCCTACTAATAAAGCATTTACTCCAGGATTAACTACAATTCTAATACTAAATAACTTTCTAAGCGCTTGTGCTAAATATGTTCCACCTTGAAAGAAGTTAACATCAACTCCAGTGTTGTACATATAACAACTACCCATAAACCATACTACAACTAACCATCTAAATATATTGAATACACTAAATGGAGTTAACTGCATAAGTGTATCATAACTTGCAAATCTGTGTCTTATGTTTTCTATTATATTAAGTATAAACTCTTTAAATGTTCTAGATTTCCTCTTTTTATTAACTGAATTTTCTCCCCATTTTGTTCTAACATACCATTTACCTAAAAATATATTTATAAATAGGTATGGCCCACTTTCAACAAAAGCTTGTAAGTGTCCTTTACTCCAACGTGTTCTTTGACGAAGTGCAACCTTTAAACTTGTTGGTTGTTCATCATAAAACATTGCTTTATCTTGATAAGTTATTTGGTAGCCCTGTGCCACTGCATCAGCTGTAAGAGCTCTGTCTTCAGTTAGACTTGTATAATGCCAACCATTTTTAACAATTTCATTAGTAAATAAGAACCCAGTTCCTTGAATATTTGTAGCTAAATGTAACACACTTCTTGCACGGTGGTTAGCTCTTATACTTCTAATCCAGTGAAGTGCATAAGTTGAAGCAATCCAGTTTTCATCAAAGTTTTTAGTGTTCCTATATGAAGTGATTATCTTTTCTCCACTATCAAACGCATCATTCATTCTACTAATATAGTCAGTATTAAGTAAATTATCCGCATCAAATATAAAATACCCTTCAAAACTCATTCTACCATAGTCTTCTTCAATTCTGTCAAGTAAAAACTCTAGTGCATAACCTTTAGTTCTATGTTCGTTATCAAATCTTTCGTAGCACACTGCACCATGACTTCTTGCTATCTCAGCTGTATTATCTGTACAATTATCTGCTACTACAAATGTTGTAACTAACTTCATATCATAGTCTTGCTTATTAATACTATCAATTAAATTACCTATAACATTCTTTTCGTTTCTTGCCGCAATTAAAATTGCATACTTGTGCTTGTTTTTAGCAGGCTTAAATTTTCTAGTGAAGAACAAACCTATAATATAATAAGCATTCTTATAAAGAAACATAAACCCAAGTATTGAACCAATAATATCATAAACACTTTTCCATTCATGATAATGGTTTCCAATCACATTAAATAAATTCAAAATATAAATCATACTACACCTCAATTAACAATAGTATAACATAGATTATCTTAAAAAGATAGTTATACACTTAGTTTACACTTATATAAACATAAAACTAAAAAAGTATGATATACTTATATAAAGGATGTGATTATGTGAAAGTAATAGTAACAGCTGGAGGTACAGGTGGACACATATACCCAGCACTTGGTGTAATAGAACAGTTAGAGAGTATTGGTGCTGAAATACTTTATATTGGTACAAAAAATAGAATGGAAAGTACTTTAATTCCAGAAAAAGGTATAAATTATGTAGGCTTAGAAATATATGGTTTATCAAAGACTAACATTTTAAGAGATATTAAAAATGTTGGCTACATAATAAAATCTTATAATACTTGTAAAAAAATAATGAAAGAATTTAAACCTGACTATGTAATAGGTTTTGGAGGCTACGTTACTTTACCTGTTTTACTTGCAGCAAAAAACGCTAAAATAAGGTGTGGGATACATGAACAAAACAAACTTCCTGGTAAAACAAACAAATTCCTAAGCAAATATGTAGATGAAACATTCACGTCTTTTGAAGTAAGTGATAAAACATTTAAAAATAAAGTTATTGTAACAGGTAACCCAACAGGAAGTAAAGCTCTTAATATAAAGCCTGCTGATAAAACTAAACTAGGTTTTTCCAAAGATAAAAAACTTACTATAATCGTAATGGGTAGTTTAGGTAGTCAAATAGTTAATAACTTATTAAAAGATTTTCTAACTAATTATAAAAATTCTGATAATGAAATACTCTTCATAACAGGTAAATCTAACTATGAAAACTTTAAAGATATAAGTGTATCTAAAAACATTAAAATAATACCATATTATGACGACTTAAGTAGCATCATGAAAGTAAGTGACTTAGTTATCTCTAGGGCAGGAGCTTCAACAATAAGTGAAATATTATCACTTAATAAGCCATCAATTTTAATACCTAGTCCGTATGTTGCTAATAACCATCAGTACTATAATGCTCTTGAATTAAAAGAAAAAGGTTTATCTTATATGATAGAACAAAAAGACTTAACAACTAAGAGTTTAAATACTGCTATAGACTACGTGTTTACTCATGAAAAAGAAATGATTACAAAATTAAAAAAACAGCCTAAACTAGATGCAAGTAAATTAATAGTTGAAGAAATATTAAAATAATTATATAATAAGGAAGGTAATATGAATAAAAAGAATATTGTAATAGCGCTTCTTTTAGTTTTAAACATAGTTTTATTTAGTTTGTGTATTCACTATAAAAATGATAAACCTGATATAATAACTGAAACTAAAAAAGATAATGAACCTATTAAAAATGAAGAAAAACCTGATATAAAAGAATGCACTCAAACTTACTACTATATAGAAGACTATAACTATACTGGGGAAACTAACACTGAAAGATTTATTGTAGTAGATAAGTTTCAAAGGAACATCCCGGAGATACTTGTAATTGAAAATAGAGTAGTTATAAATGACGAATTAGTACCACACACCGGTTACGAAATTAAGTTTAATGTTGTAAATGGAGAAAAGATAATTAAGGAAATTACTAAGACAGATAAGGTTGCTTTTGACCAAATACAAGAAGAATGCTAAAGAAAGGATAAAAAGTATGAGTAAAAAAATAAAGAAAAGAAAATTTAATTTTAAGAAGTTCTTTAAGTTTATCATAACTCTAGTTTTTCTCGTACTTATATATATATACCTTTCTAATAAACCTATAAAGAATATTTTAGTAAAAAACACATACTTTTTAACAGATGAACAAGTAATTGAAGCTGCAGGAATTGATAGTTATCCATCATTTTTAAAAGCGCTCAGCTTTAAAATAAAGAAGAATATTAAAAAGTTACCACTTGTTAAAGACGTTAAAGTAAAGAAAAAACTTGGCTATAAAGTAGTCTTAGAAGTAACTGAGTATAAAGTATTGTTTAAAGTAAGAAGTACTAATGAGTTTGTATTAGATAAAAGTACTAGAGTAACAGATTTAGACATAAACGCACCTATACTAATAAACTATGCACCTGAAGAAATCACAAATAAATTAATTAGTAAATTCTTACAAATAGACCAAGATACTATTTTAAAAATTAGTGAAATAGAATATAGTCCTAATTTATATGATAAAGAAAGATTTATATTCTATATGAATGATGATAACGTTGTATATGTAACACTTACTAAATTAAAAGAGTTTAATAACTATAACAAGATAAAAGAACAACTTGGTACTCACAAAGGCATACTATATTTAGATAGTGGAAACTACTTTGAAATCAAAGACTGAATAAAATTGCCCTGAATCTAGCAATATATGTTAGAAAGGACAATTTTTATGTATAAAAAAGCTGTTACTATAACTGGAGTAAATACAAATAATATTAAAGTATTAACACATGAAGAGATGATTATTTTATTTAATAAGTATAAAACCGGAGATATGCTAGCTAAAGAAGAACTTATTAATGGGAATCTAAAACTAGTTTTATCAATTTTAAAAAAATATAACACGATAAATGAAAATATGGATGACTTATTTCAAATAGGTGTAGTAGGACTTATTAAGGCTGTTGATAATTTTGATTTATCTCATGAAGTAAGATTTAGTACGTATGCAGTTTTAATGATAGAAGGAGAAATAAAAAGATATATAAGAGATAATAATAGTCTTAGAATAAGTAGAAGCATAAAAGATTTAGCTTATAAAATATTAAAGTTTAAAGATGATTACATAAGTACTTATGGAAATGAGCCTGATACAAATAAAATAAGTGAAAACTTAGGTGTTACAAACTATGAAGTAGTAGAAGCACTTTTCTCTTTAAAAAAACCGGAAAGCTTGTACGAACCTATTTATAATGATGGAGGGGACACAATATATTTGATGGATCAAATAGAAGATAAAAAAGAAAACAAAGACATAGATGGCTTAATAAGTATGAGAAAAGCATTAAATAAGATAAAAGAAAGAGAAAAAAACATTCTAGTAGATAGATTTATTGTAGGAAAAACACAAATAGAAATAGCAAATGAACTAAATATTAGTCAAGCACAAGTAAGTAGACTAGAAAAGAATGCAATTAAAAACGTGAGTAAACTTATAAAGTAAATTTCTTTTTCCTTTAAAACACTTGAAAAAACAAGCATTTTAGTATATAATTTATAAGTCTGAAGGTGATGATATAATGGAAAAAGTATTAGTTTTTGGGCATATGAACCCAGATACTGACTCAGTAACAGCTTCAATAACACTTGCAAATTTAAAAAGACATTTAGGAGTTAACGCTGAAGAAAGAGTTTTAGGAGATATAAACAAAGAAACAAAGTTTGTTCTAGACTACTTTAAAGTAAAAGAACCACGTTATTTAAACGATACTAAACTTAGAATAAAAGATATGGACTACCGAAAGAATTGCTTTATTAATGAGTATTCTTCAATAATAGATACATATGATTATATGATGGATAAAAATACAACTGGTGTACCTATAGTAGACAAAGACAAGAAGTTTGTTAGTTTAGTTACTGCAAAAGATATACTAAATAAAAGTATGTTTAACTCTGATACTTCTTTATATACTAGTTATGATAATATATTAAAAACACTAGATGGAGAAGAAGTAGTAAGAATAAATAGCACGATTGAAGGTAATATAAAAGCAGCAGCTTTTGCACATTCCACATTTGAAGAAAATGTAACTCTTACTAAAGACGACATCGTAATTGTAGGAGATAGGCACTACATAATAGAATTATCTTTAAAGTCAAAAATTAAACTTCTTATAATAATAGGCGATAATGATCTAAAAAAAGAAGAGATTAAGCTAGCTAAAAAGAATAAAGTAAACGTTATTAAAACTAAACTAAATACATTTGAAACATCTAGAATAATACTTAATAGTAACTACATTAAGAAAATATGTGATAAAGAAACAAACTATGTATTACATGAAAAAGATAGCTATGATGATTTTATGGAAATGTCAAAGAACTTGCTTATTGATAACTATCCAGTACTTGATAAAAATGATGTATGCAAAGGACTTCTTAGAAAAAGTGAACTAGCAAAAAGCAATAAAAGAAAAGTAATACTAGTAGATCATAACGAAATAGAACAGTCCGCAATCGGGCTTGAAGAAGCTGAGATAATTGAAATAGTAGACCATCATAAAATCGGTAGAGTCTCAACTAAAGTACCAATTAACTTTAGAAATATGATAGTAGGTAGTACAAATACTATAATATATGAAATGTATAAAGAAAATAATGTTAAAATATCTAAAGAAATGGCAGGACTTATGTTAAGTGGAATAATAAGTGATACATTACTTTTAAAAAGTCCTACTACAACTGAGCTTGATAAAAACGCTGTTAAAGCATTAAATAAAATATGTAAGTTAAAAATAGAAAAATATGGATTAGAAATGTTTAAAGCTGGAACTAGTTTAGATGGTATGAGCATTCAAGATATACTAGAGTTAGACTCAAAAACATTCAAAAATAATGATGTATCATTTACAGTTAGTCAAGCATTCACTCTTGATATTGATGGAATACTTAAAGATAAAGAAAGCTATATTGAAAAGATAGAAGAATATAAAAGTATTACAAATGTAAATGCATATTTATTTGTAGTAACAGATATCATTAAAAATGGTAGTTATATATTCTATAATAAAGATAGCGAAGAAAGTATAAAGAAATCTTTTAACTTAAAGAAAATTACTGAAGGAATATTTGTTAAAGATATCGTTTCAAGAAAGAAACAAATAGTACCAGTATTAATTGATACACTTTAATCTTGACAACACTTACTAAAAAATGATAAGATTATCTTGTAATAAAGATAGGAAGTGAAGTACATGAAAATTAACTCTTTAGTACAAAATAAAGTACAAATGGGGGGGGGGTATATTAAGACTAATAATTAATCTTAATGGTTTTTCATGTGCAATAAAATGGATAGAATAATTCTACCCATTTTTTCGTGTGTAGGAAAAGAGGTAATGTATGACAAATGAAGAGTTAAAAAAAGTAGTTGGTAAAAATGTAAGAAAGTATAGGCTATTATATAATGCGTACAACAAAGAAAAGCTTACTCAAAAAGGTCTTGCTAGTAAGATAGGTGCAAAGACTC
>ENA-UOIZ01000431-UOIZ01000431.1-human-gut-metagenome-genome-assembly--contig:-P88-NODE-431-length-43785-cov-8.345758_pt1 | contig 43785 bp, 41 predicted proteins | sample MGYA00242336_ERZ723883 | MGnify/ENA metagenome assembly ERZ723883 | reverse complement strand
ATCCGATCGCTTTCTGATATTCCTTCTGAATCTCCGCTTCAATCAACTCAGAATCAAGCGATACAACAGATTCTGTTCTTGAAGTGGAATAATTCATGAAAAGATTGGTCTGCACATAGACGTTCCTGAAAGCGCCATCCGTATCAAAATTGAAATTTACGAAATAATGGGGCTGTTCATTTTCACCTTCGGCAAAAGGCTGGTCGATCCGCAGCATTACCGTGATTCCGCTTTCGTCTTCGAGCGTATCCATATAGGCAACAACAGAATCATTCCACTGAAAGTAGGCAAGCCATGGTTTTACGCTATCACCGAAGGTCATTTCATCTGCTCTCCATTCGATATTGGTATAGGCCTTGCCCCATTTTCCCTCGTTACTGTAGCGGACACCATTGGCAGCCATAAAAGCCATTCTTAATGAGTATTGCTCGCCATCTACGATATTTACCGACTCCGGGTCAACGTCCACAATCTCCAGCCAGTTTCCGTTGTCCTGATAGTAATTGGCGGTAGACCAATGGCTTTGATCGCCTTTAGATTGGTCAACTACGATATGGCAGCTGCCATTCTGAACTGCCTCTAAAACAGCACGGCACTTTGCAAAGGCCGCCTGTTCATCCGGATTTTCTTCAACAACAGTATCTGCATTGATAGCAACAGTCTTCAGGAACCGTTCCGCGATGCCACCGGAAATCTGATTCTCATCATACCATATATCATAGATAATATCACCATCGATGAAGAATGTATGCTGCTCACAGAGTGCATCCGGATTGCCGTCCCAGAAGATTTCACATTCCACATCTCCGTATATAGAACTGCCGGACGTATATCCAATAGGAGCACCAGACTCTTCCTCTTTCAATGCAATGATATCAGAAAGTTGAAATTCTGGATAATCCCAACTGGTAATGCCGCCAACATCTACAGAATCCCTTGTCAGCACAACGTTGCCATCCTGCTCCCTGAAAGAAAAACCGGAAGGGAGTAGCAGTTTGAGGGTGCCATACTGAACCAGTTTCGTATCTGTAACAACAGCAGAACCGTCAGTAGCGGGTGTACGCTCTTCGGTAGTCGCTGTAGCGCTGTCGGCAGGGGTGTCGTCGATGGTGTCTGACTTTTGGGGGTTGACTGCGCAGGCTACTAAAACAGCGGCGCACAGCAATACACAAATCATGCTTACCCATAACTTGGGCTTCTTCCATTTCGCCATATTCATAATGCGTCCTTTCGTATTACCCTCGCCAAAGGCCAAGGGCATGCCGGCAATCATCTTTTTATGGGTTGCAAGCCTCAGCAGGGAAGCGGAATAGTCCGCCCTGATCTGAGGCCCCATTTCCCGGATTACTGCCTCATCACAGCTCATCTCCATATCTTTGCCGGCCAGAATGAATGCGGCCCACGCCAGAGGATTAAACCAGTGGATGCACAAGGCACAATATGCCAGCAGCTTGATGATATGGTCACAGCGGTGGATATGATGCCGCTCATGGGCAATGATATACTTTTGTTCTTGTGTTGGGATATTGGAGGGCAAATAGATTTTGGGGGCGAGGATGCCCATAACAAATGGCGTGTCGATATAATCGGCACGATAAACGTTTCCTGTGTAAGCCACAGTGCCCACCAGTTTCCGTCTCAGGCGAATATACTGCACGATGCTGTAAAGAATCATGCTGCCGGTTCCGGCGATCCAGACATAAGGAACGATTGCCATAATATCCAATCCGGCATGCTCTGACTCCCCTGCCTGCGCAAGTTCCGACCCTGACTGATTTTCGGCCGGAACGAAAGTGAAATCAAGATTCCGATTGGCTTCGGCAGGAAGAAAATAAACCACGCTGGCTGCGCCTGATGTCTCCCGAATTTCCGGTTCCAACGCATTCAGAACGGAAACGGGTGCTGTAAATGCCACCGGGCACAGAAGCCGGAACAAAACCACCAACCAGAGTGCATAAGAAAAAATCTTTGGAAATCGTTTCAGCATGAGTCTGGCCAGCATGACCAGCAGAATGACGATGCTGCCCGTCATACTCATATTCAGCACTTGAGAAAACAGATTACGCATGGGAATCCTCCCGCATGGAATCAATGACCTTTTGCAGTTCGTCGATTTCGCCGTCAGACAGCTTTTTGCGGCTGCCAAATGCGGCTAAGAACGCAGGCAAAGAACCGTGAAATGTCTCATCCACAAATATTTCACTCTGACGTGCATAGAATTCCTCCCGGCTGACCAGAGATGTTACCTTGCCATCCTTATTCCGGAACAGCTCCCGATCACAAAGCCTTTTCAGAATCGTGTATGTCGTGGTTCGTTTCCAGTTCAGGCGTTCCTCCGCCAGTTCCGTCAAGCGGCGAGAAGTGACAGGCTCATTATCCCAGATAATATCCGCAAAAATGGTCTCGATCTCACCCAGCTTATATTCCGCCATATGAGTTGCCTCCTTCGCTCTACTGTCAGTAGACAATTATACTCTACTACCTGTAGACAGAAAAGTCAAGGATTTTTTGAAACGTTAATATAACCTTAAAGAGACGGCACAAGAAGGGCAGTTTACAACTTCTACAAGCTTCCTGTCGTTTCTTCCCCCTGTAACCACATTAATATATATCCCCCCAATACTGGGGGTACAGTATTGGGGGGATATATATCAAACGGTGGGGGCTGTTTTGCGTCCTTTGGGGGGCGCTTTCATAGCAAAAGAGAGGCATTCCGCAAAGAATGCCTCTCTTTTCATTTTCCAGCCCCGCCTTCGGCGTGCTTTTTTACGGCTGTGCCGTTACCGGCCGTATCCGAAAGCTGGCAGAACGGTTCGGCTGCGGCTGTTTGCCCTTGGTAAGCCATTTCTCACGGGAATGCCGGATCGTATTCCAAGGGGGATTCGGAAGGCAAACGCGCGCCTGCACGTTCTGACAGCTTTCGATAGGCCTTGGGGGGGATTATCTGTCGGCTGCCTAATCGCGGTACAGTTTGAAGGATGTGTGTTTTGAAGGATGTGTGTGCAATACAGATTGAGGAAATCGGATTAGGAGGTATTTTTGCGATTTGGCATCCGTTTGTACAGTGAGGTTATATCAGGCCAGCGCTTCGCCCAGACTGCGGCAGGCGCTCAGCGCTTCGTCATCGGGGGTCTCCTGACAGATCACGCTTTCGCAGACCAGATTTGCGCCCTTGTCCCGGCAGTTCTCTTCCCACGTGCGCATCCACTCGCCGTCGCCCCAGCCATAAGAGCCGAACAGAGCGATCTTCTTGCCGGAGAGCTTACTCTCGCAGGTCTCGAACATGGGGGCAAATTCGCCGTCCTCCAGCTCCTCCGCGCCCATGGCGGGGCAGCCGAAAGCGACCGCGTCAAATTCGTCCATCTTTCCTCCGTCGAACTCGGCGGCGGTAAACAGCTCCGCTTCCGCGCCAGCGTGCTTTGCGCCTTCCACGACGGCCTGCGCCATGGCTTCGGTATTTCCGGTGCTGCTCCAGTAAACAACTGCAACTTTCATTTTCAAAAATCCTTTCTTATTTCATCCGGCTACTGTGAGCCGTTCGATGTCGATTCCGCTGGCAAGCTGGCGGCAGTAAACCCTCGTGCAGGCTTTGTACTTGGCAAAGGTCTTCTTGGCCGCTTCCTCGTTTTCATAAACCTTCCAGCAGCCCACGCATTTACAGGGCTTGTGTTCCAGAAATCCCTTCACGTCCTCCGGCGGATAGCTCAGAAACAAGCCGATCTCGTGGGGGAAATCCTCCTGCTGCTTTAATCTCCGGGCAAGCCTTGTCAGGCATCGGCTGCCGCCCCGGCAGTTGTAGCCGAACTCGCTGAGAAGCGCTTCGCAGGATGCGCAGGAGAGGTCTTTTTCCAGCCGCGCTGGCCGGTAGAGGTAGATCAGCGCCCTGCCCTGACGGATACGCAGGGGGACTGCCCGGACACCTTTCTTCCCAAGCCGCCGGTTCAGGCTCCGCAGAAAGTCCAGCAGGTCCTCCCGGCTTTCGTAGGGGCAGGCGAACAGGTTTCCGGTTTTCAGCCCCGCCAAGGTGGGGGCGCAGTTGCGAACCACCTGTTCCTCAGACATGGCCGTCCTCCTTGCTCCGGGCGATTCGACGCAGGCTTTTCCGGATGGAAATGACGCCCACAGACGTCACAGTGACAGCCACAACGGCACCGGCGCCGGACAAAATCGTGGCAATTTCCATAGCTCGAACCTCCCGTATTCATAATGATAAGATCATCTTTTTTGTTCGCTTTTTGGTTAGCCTCCGCTAACTGGCTATATCATACACGATGTTGCTCCGTTTGTCAAGTCTTTTTCCTACTATTTTTATAGGCAGGTTTTGGGGGCGAAAAAAGCGCCCCGCCGGGGCGCTTTAGGCTGTTTTATTCCTGTGGCAGTGTGACAATTCGGGGTTCATGATGGACGGCAGGCAGAATTTTCTCCATCAGGTCAGCCGTCCGAAGACGCAGGCTGGAGGTGTTGATGCAGGGATGACAGCCGATGTACTCCCCTTTCAGCACGTCCTCATCCATGAGAAGCTGCACATGGTTCTCCCCATCATTCATCAGCCCCAGAACGCTGACGGAGCCGGGGGTGATGTCCAGAAACTTCTCCATATACTCCGGCGCGGCAAAGCTCAGGCGGGAGGAACCGATCTCCTTGGAGAGGACGCTGGTTTTGAAATGCTTGTCCCCGGGCAGCATCAGCAGATAAAACTCCGTACACTGCCGGTTGCACAGCAGCAGATTTTTGCAGATCACCGCATCCAGCACCCGGTCGATCTCCTCGCAGGCTTCCATAGTCATGGCGGCCTCGTGGTCGATGCGCTGGTAGTCGATTCCCAGACTGTCCAGCAGATCGTAGCAGCGGATTTCCTTCTCAAGCCGTCCGGCACAGTTGGCGGGACGTCCGTTTACCAGTTCCATAGTCATTTCTCCTTCCTCAGCTGCCAGAAGGCCACGGCGCTGGCAGCCGCTACGTTCAGAGAATCCACGCCGTGGTACATGGGGATTTTTACGGTGTAATCGCACCGGGCGATGGTCGTCTCCGTCAGGCCGTCGCCCTCGCTGCCCAGAATCACCGCCAGCTTTTCCTCCGCCATGAGACGGCGGTCGTCAATGGAGACGGAATCGTCGCTCAGCGCCATGGCTGCGGTTCGGAAGCCCAGACGGCTCAGCTGCGCCATTCCCTCCCCCGGCCAGTCTCCCGTAAACGTCCATGGAATCTGAAACACCGTCCCCATGCTGACCCGCGCGCTGCGGCGGTACAGCGGGTCACTGCATCCGGGAGTCAGCAGCACGGCGTCCATGCCCAGCGCGGCGGCGGAACGGAAGATCGCGCCCACGTTGGTGGGGTTCTGGACGTTTTCCAGAACCACGATCCGCGCTGCCCCGGCGCAGATATCCTCCACGGTGGGAAGCCCCGGGCGGCGCATGGCGCACAGCACGCCCCGGGTCAGGTGGTAGCCGGTGAGATTGCACAGCAATTCTTCGTCCGCGGTGTACACGGGTATGCCGGGACAGCGGGCGATGACCTCCCGCGCCGCTCCCGTGATGTCCTTGCGCTCCATGAGCAGCGACACCGGCTCGTATCCGCCGTCCAAAGCCCGGTGGATGACCTTGGGGCTTTCCGCAATGAACATCCCCTTGGCCGGTTCAAACCGGTTGAGCAGCTGCGCCTCCGTCAGCCGGGCATACACGTCCAGCTCCGGCGCGGAGAAATCCGTTATTTCAATGACGTTGGCCATAGCGTTCCTTTCCTTATCCTCAACCCCATGACAATCTGCCAAAAAACGGGGCGCTTTTTTCCTTCCTATACTACCAAATTCCGTTCAAAATGTCAAAGATTTCTCCGTCGATTGACTTCCATTTTCCGCAATGGTAGAATACATTCATTGTAAAGAGAGGGGCGGATCGCCATGGCAGACAAACATCCGGGGTATATGACCACCTTCAAGGAGCGCTTGAGCTACTGGACATACTTCATCGGACAGAACATTTACTACAACATCACGGCAGCTTTTATCTCCACCTACCTTGCCATGCAGGGCGTGAACCTTGCCAAGGTCGCTATCGTGCTGCTGATCGTCAAGATCTGGGACGCCGTGAATGACCCCATTTTCGGCTTCATCTTCGACAAGGTGAAATTCAAAAACGGGCAGAAAAGTCTGCCCTGGCTGCGCATTTCCACCGCACTGATCCCCATTGTGACCATCATCCTGTTCTCCATTCCCTCGGCGCTGGGGGAGACTGGGAAACTTGTCTGGTTCGGCGTGGCCTACGTGCTGTGGGACACTGTGTACACTCTGACGGACATTCCCGCCTACGCCATGCTGAACACCATGACCGACAATCTGCCGGAGCGCAACACCCTGCTCTCCGTCAACCGGGTGTTCTCCGGCGCGGGCGTGCTGATTTACGGCGTGGTGCTGCCCATTCTCATCAGTGAAAATGTGGGCATGAGCGCCAGCCTCGCCATTGCGACGCTGTCCATTTTCAGCGCCCTGACCATGGTGCCCCTGTCCCTCAACTGCAAGGAGCGCAACTATAAGCCCGAGGAGGAAGACGAAAACTTCTCTCCCCGGCAGATGTTCTCCTATCTGGGAAAGAACAAATACCTGCTGACCTACTATGGCGGCTACTGCGCCACCGACGCGCTGAAAACCTCCGCCGCCGTGACGCTATTCGTCTCCTTCTACCTGTTCGGCAATTCCCTTTACTCCATCGTGCTGAACCTGCTGAACATGGTGCCGGGTGTTTTCGCCGCCATGCTCATGCCCACCATCCTGAAAAAGCTGGATAAATTCAAGACGCTTTTCTGGTGCAACATCGTCAACATCATCTTAGGTCTGGTGATTTTCTTCGTTGGCTACGAAAACCGGGCGCTGTTCCTGACGCTGACCTGCGTCCGCACCGTTCCCATGAGCATCGTGGGCATTCTCGCCTTCATGTTCACTCCGGACTGCGCCGAGTACGGCCAGTATAAATCCGGCATCAGCGCCAAGGGCATCACCTTCGCCATCCAGACCTTCTCCGTGAAGATCACCGCTGCGGTCTCGTCCTCGCTGGCTTTGGCGCTGCTGGGCTGCTTCCACTGGATTTCCGTGGAGGCGGAGAGCTTCGAGATGCTGAAGGCGCTGAACATCCAGCAGAGCGCGGGGGCGCTGGAAGGACTGTGGATCGTGTACGCGCTGGTGCCTGTCATTGGCATGATCATTTCCACGTTCTTCTACTTAGGCTACAAGCTCAACGACAAGGACGTGCAGATCATGGCGCGGTGCAATGCCGGGGAGATCACCCGTGAGGAAGCCGAGGCTCTCCTGTCCCGGAAATATTGACCTAATGCTGCAAACAGAAACGGCGCCCCATCCGTCGCCGTTTCTGCATGTCATACGGGGTTCCTATCAGGGTCTGTCATTATTTCTCGATAGAATGGTTAACACCATTTTATCCTGCGAATCCTTCGCAGGCCGTCCGCAGAGGCGTGCGGGCAGCAGACGGCAATCCAAAAATGGCCTCCCGCCGTAAAGCGGGAGGCCATAAGATGATATATTACTGTGCCAGAGTGCTGGTCTTGTACTTTGCGCTCTTCTTCAGGAACAGCGCCAGGAAGCCGACCGCGGCGATAACACCGGCGACAACGGCGATGGGATAGTACACGCTCTCGGCAATTCCCATAGGCTTCCACAGCAGGCCGAGGCACTCGCCGGCCGCGAAGAAGTAGGTGATGGAAACGCCGGTCATGAAGGTGGCAGGAACCGCGCAGATCCAGTAGTTGCGCTTGTTCTGCGCCAGATACATGGCAGCCGCCCACAGAGCGATCATGGCCAGAGTCTGGTTGGACCAGGAGAAGTAACGCCATACCACGGAGTAGTCGATCTGGCAGATGATGGCACCGACGCCCAGCAGGGGGACGGTCAGAAGCAGACGCTTCTTCCAATCCTTCTGGTCGATCTTGAACCAGTCGGCCAGCGTCAGACGGGCGCTGCGGTAAGCGGTATCACCGGAGGTGATGGGGCAGGCGATAACGCCCAGCATAGCCAGGACGCCGCCGATCTTGCCCATGGTGGTGGTGCAGATCTCGTAAACAACAGCGTTCACACCGGCACCGGCTTCCAGCAGAGCCTGGGTGTTCTCGTAGAAGGAAACACCGGCAGCCGCCCAGACCATGGCGATGATGCCCTCGGCGACCATTGCGCCGTAGAACACCTTGTGACCCTGCTTCTCAGAGGTGCAGCAGCGGGCCATCATGGGAGACTGCGTGGCATGGAAGCCGGAGATGGCGCCGCAGGCCACGGTGACGAACATGAACGGCCAGATGTGGATGTTCTGAGGATGCTGGTTATAGAAGTTGTTCCACAGCTCGGGCATCTGATACTCGTGAGAGAACAGCAGAACACCCGCAACACCGACGGCCATGATGATCAGGCAGATACCGAAGATGGGGTAAATCTTGCCGATGACCTTGTCGATGGGAACGAAGGTGGCGATGAAGTAGTAGATGATGATGACCCACAGCCAGAAGGTAGCGTCCAGCTTCTCGGGGGTCAGCAGAGCCAGCAGACCGGCGGGACCCTTGGAGAACACGACGCCGACCATGACCAGCAGGATGACGGAGAACACGCGCATGACCTGCAGCATGACCTTGCCCAGATAAGTACCGGTAATCTCGGAAATGCTGGCGCCCTTGTGCCGCATGGACAGCATACCGCACATATAGTCGTGGACGCCGCCGGCGAAGATGGTACCGAAGACGATCCACAGATAGACGACAGGTCCAAACAGAGCACCGTTCAGAGCGCCGAAGATGGGGCCGAGACCGGCGATGTTCAGCAGCTGAACCAGGAAGATCTTCCAACCCTTCATCGGGACGAAGTCAACACCGTCGTTGAGCGTGATGGCAGGCGTCTCCCGGTCGTCAGAGCCAAAGATCTTGTCTACGCGCTTGCCGTAGAAGATGTAGCCGACGACCAGAGCTGCAATGCAGAGAATGAAAGTAAGCATAGGTTTCCTCCTTAGTTTAGTTACCCTGCGGTGGCGTATCACCGCCTGGCGAGTATCATTATATGTCTAAACCGTGAACAAATCAACCCTTAGTATGGCGAAAAAAGATTTTCGTAGCATTAAACAAATTTATGGCGGTTTTTTCCTTCCGGGGAGTGGCGTGACCCTGATTTTTTCGTCAGATTGCATAAAACAGCACGCAGAAGAACTGGAGCAGCGCCCCCAAATCGACGAAAATGTGAAATACGGAGTGCATCCACTTCCTGCGCTTGCCCAATCCATACAGAACGGAGCCGACCGTATAGGCAATGCCGCCCAGCAGCAGAAGCAGAAAGCCCGGGAAGGTCAGCGCCTGCATTGCCTGCTTTGCAAAGAAGATGATCGCCCAGCCCATGCCGATATAGCAGATCATGGAAAAGACCCGGTATTTCTTCAGGTCAATGGCCGTCAGGGTCGTAGCCAGCGCCACCATGCCCCACTCAAAGCCGAACAGCACCCACGCAAGGACGGGATTCTCCGGACGGATGGCGGACAGCAGAATCACGGTGTAGGTTCCCGCAATGAGGAAATAAATGGTGCAGTGGTCAAGTACCTGCATCACCTTTTTGCCCAGGGTGGGCTTCAGACCGTGGTAGACGCTGGAAATGGTGAACATGGTAACCATGGCGCTGCCGTAAATGGCGGAGGTGACAACGCCCCAGGGATTGCCGTGGAGGGCGGCGAAAATGACGCACAGCGTCAGCGCCACGACGCCTACAGCGCCGCCGACGATGTGGGTGACCATGTTCATGATCTCTTCGCCCCGGCTGTAATCCGGGAGCTGGCGGTCGGACAATTTCGTTCGTTTCATTTTGGTTTCCTTCCTTTGTGAAGATGGAGGGAGTATAGCACATTTTTCACAAAAAAGAAACCGCCATTTTGTTGAGTTCTCTCCCCGGCGGAGAAATTCGGTTTCTACCGGGGTGAGAAGTGGATACGGGGTTGACAAATGTCCTTCCATACAATACAATTCTCCTAGTCACGGCGTAAAGTACGCCGTTTTTTGCATAGAATAGAGAGGGTTCGAGCTATGAAAAAGATACCTTTTTTGACTCTGGAAAAAGCGAAGGAGATCCGCGAGCAGATCCCTACCCCGTTTCATGTTTACGATGAGGCCGGCATCCGCGCCAACGCCCGGGCGCTGAAGGCGGCGTTCTCATGGAATCCCGGCTTCAAGGAGTTTTTTGCCGTCAAGGCCACCCCAAATCCCTTCCTGCTGAAAATTCTCCACGAGGAGGGCTGCGGCTGCGACTGCGCCACCTATACCGAGCTGCTGCTGTCCGAGGCCGTGGGCATCACGGGACACGACGTGGTCTTTTCCTCCAACGTCACCCCGGAACTGGATATGCGCAAGGCGCGGGATATGGGCGTGTACATCAATCTGGACGATGCCACCTATGTGGATTTTCTGGCATCCATGGGGCCGGTCCCCGAGACGGTGTGTCTGCGGTATAACCCGGGCGGTTCCTTCTCTCTTGGCAACACCATCATGGACATGCCCCGGGACGCCAAATACGGCATGACCGAAGACCAGATGGCAGGGGCCATCACCCGGCTGATGAAGCTGGGTACGAAGCACTTCGGCGTTCATGCCTTCCTCGCCTCCAACACAACCACCAATGAATACTACCCCGCTCTGGCCGGGCAGCTGTTCCGTCTGGCGGTGCGGCTGCGCAACGCCACCGGCGCGCATATTTCCTTCATCGACCTGTCCGGCGGCATCGGCGTGGACTACCGCCCCGAGCAGCCCAGATGCGACATCGGCGTCATCGGTGAGGGCGTGCGGGTGAAATATGAGGAGATCCTGACCCCCAACGACATGGGTGACGTCGCCATTTTCACCGAGCTTGGCCGGTTCATGCTGGCGCCCTACGGCCACCTGATCTCCACCGTCATTCATGAAAAGCACATCTACCGGGAATACGTGGGTCTGGACGCCTGCGCCGCCAACCTGATGCGCCCGGCCATGTACGGCGCTTACCACCACATCACCGTGCTGGGCAAGGAGGACGCCATTCTCGATCACGTCTATGACGTCACCGGCGGTCTGTGCGAAAACAACGACAAATTCGCCATCGAGCGGAGTCTGCCGGAAATCCAGATTGGCGACATTGTAGCCATCCACGACACCGGTGCTCACGGCTTCTCCATGGGCTACAATTATAATGGCAAGCTCCGTTCCGCGGAGGTTTTGCTGAAAGAGGATGGTAGCTTCCAGCTCATCCGCCGCGCCGAGACGCCGGAGGACTATTTCGCGACCTTCGATTTTTCTGATTTTCACTTTGGAAAATAGAACCGTCATTCCGCACAAAAACAATCGTGATTTTTTGGATGGCTGATTGCAAATTAACAAGAAAATTTCATACTTTTCCGTTTCGTTTATGCTATAATGTATAAGGCGGCAGTAAGGCATCCTCCCAATCAGCCGCGCCGAAAAGGAGAACCCCATGAATAATATTCTGTTTTTTCTGACACCAAAGGCGATGTGTGCATATTTGTACGATGATTATACCATCCGGCAGGCACTGGAAAAGATGGAATCCGCAGGCTACGCCGCGATTCCCATTCTCAACCACCGGGGCGAATACCGTGGAACCCTGACAGAGGGCGACCTTCTGTGGGCCATGAAGAACATGTGCTACATGGATATGCGTCAGGCCGAAGCCCGCCGGGTCATGGAGATCGCCCGCCGGAAGGATAACGTCCCCGTCAGGGTCACCACCTCTATGCACGAGCTGGTGGAGCGGGCGTCCAATCAGAACTTTGTTCCTGTAGTAGACGACAAGGACGCGTTCATCGGCCTCATCACCCGAAAGGCCATCATCCGCTACTGCCGGGAAAAGCTGTTCCCCGAGGACTGATCGTTTACCGTCAGAATCAACTACATAGCGGCAAATCCATAATGAAAAAGCGCTGTCACTTGGAACCGATGGTTCTGAATGACAGCGCTTTTGTTATTTTCCCGTATACGCCATAGGTTGGTTCAGATACTGCTCCCATAGAAAGTTTTCCGGGGATTTTTTCAGGCCGAAAGCCTCCCGTATCCCCTGACACAGCATTTTCAGCTTGTATTGCAGGGGCGAGGCCGCAAACAGCGGCTCGTTTCCCGCCGTCATGGCATACTCAAAGATCCGCGCCCGGTCTTCCTTGGGATAGCTCATGGAGTAGGTGTCCACAAAGCTGCGGGTGTCCGGCTGCAAAAACTCGCTGCCATCCCGCTGAGCGTTGGCAAGGTAATCGTAGTCGTACTCAAATCCTACGGGATTCAGCTTTGCCCACTGGTCGAGGGCGATGCTGTTGCCTAAGATGTGGGTCTCCATCACATGGTAAAGCTCGTGGTACAGCGCTTTTTCCGAGGTATCCCCCGCCGCCAGCACGATGTAGGCGTCCGTCCCGTTCATAAACTGGATGCCGTTCGCCCTGCTCACACTGCCGGATTCGGCGCTGCCGATGATCTCCCGCACCAGACAGATCTTCAGAGAGGAAAAATGGGAAATTGCAGCTTCCAGCATCCCCTCCGGGAAATTGGCAAGGCGCTCGTTCAGCCAGTCCAGCTCCCGTTTGAAAACCGGCACCAGATATTCCGTTTCAAAATTGTAGTCCCATGGCTGCACCAGATTGGCGTCCTCCCACAATAGCACCTCAACGCCGTAGGTATCGCCGATGGTTCTCGCGTAATACTCGCACCACACCAGCCCGTGATAGTCCGGCTCCTGGTTGGAATAATAGGGGCCGGTGTAGACCTCCGTGTCGGAAACGGCGAATTCCAGCGCGGCTGTGTCCCAGCGGTAAATGACCGGCCGGCCGTCGTTGTTGTAAAGCAGGAAATAGACCCAGCCGTCGGCGGACTCCTCCACCGTCAGAGGCAGGCCAAAGAACGGAAGGGGCACGGAACTGCGGCGGCGTCCGGTTTCCAGATCGTAATAGTCCAGCTTGATCTCCGTATCCGACGCAACGCTGGCCGTCACCGCGTCGGCGAAGGTCTCCAGAAGAAAGTCCTCCCCGCTCAGCTCCGCCGGGGTCAGCGCCAGAGGGGCTTCCTCCCCCGCCTGCCCGAACAGCAGCGCCCGGGTGCAGCCTGTGGGGAAGGAGATAAAATAGCTGTCGCCCCGGGAGCGCATCGTCAGCTCCTGCGCCCCTTCATATAATATCCGCCCGCTTTCCGTGGAAAGCAGCAGCGTGCTGGCATTGCCCTCGTTGTCCGCCACGCGGCATTGCAGGACGGTGTCGTTCAGGTGCAGCCCCGTCACGCTCTGTTGGGCGAACCCGGCTTCCTTGATGACCCGGCGAATGCCCGTTTCCAGATTCCATGCGCGGACGCCCGCTTTTGTGCAGTAGTACAAGGTCTCCCGGTCGCGGGACAGCAGGGGCGTTCCCTCCAAGTCCTCCGGCACGGGAATGTGGGTGATCTCCCGCAGAGAAGCATCCAGCACCACCGTCTGCCGGTTCACCGGGTCAAAATAGCTCAGGCCGCTTTCCGTGACCTGTAGGGACGGGTTATCCGGAGTAAGGCCAAAATCCAGCCGGGCGGTGGCCGCTATGTACAGTTCCTCCCCGGAAAGCCGGGTGATGCGGGTGCTGACCTCGGTGTCGGAGAACACCAGCAGGTCACTGCCCATGGCCTTCATTCCGGCCACATTGGCAGCGCTCAGGGGATACGCCCGCAGGGCGTCGCCGTAGCGCACTTCCACCGGGTCATCCGGGTCATGCAGCCCGGCAGGCGGCGCTGCTTCCACGGGAACGGCCTCCGTCTGGGTTGGGAACGTCGTTTCCTCCCCCTTCCCGGAACAGCCCGCCAGCAGCAGGCACAGCAGGATCAGCGCGGGATACCATCGTCTCATCTATTGTCTCCTTGCAAGGGTGTAGTCATCGCCCTGCCGGTAAAAGGGGCAGTGCCGGGATGGGGAATTGGCGATGCGGTAAACCTCATCCTCGTCCAAATCCATCATGCAGTAGTATTCGTCGTACTCCTCATCATAATCATAATACCAGCAGGTCTCGCATTCTGTCGAATCCACAGTCATTCCTCCAAAATCCGAAAAGAAAATTCTCCGTTTTCATAAATCAGACAGCTGTGGCTCCCGTCCTTGGGGATGGAGACACTGCCGGGGTTCAGGCAGCGGACGCCGGAGCGCACTTCGTCCATCTTCACATGGGTGTGTCCGAACAGGAACACGCTGCTCTCCGGCAGGGGCGGAAGATTATCCGGGTTGTGGTGATGTCCATGGGTCAGATAGAAGGTTTTCCCGTCCAGAAGCAGCTGAGAAAACTCCGCCATGCAGGGAAAAGGCAGAACCATCTGGTCAACCTCCGCCTCACAGTTGCCCCGCACCGCAATGATAATATCCCGGTACCGGCTCAGCATGGGGATCACCTGCTTCGGCGCGTAGTCCCGGGGCAGGTCGTTCCGGGGGCCGTGGTACAGCAAATCTCCCAGCAGGATCAGCCTGTCCGGACGTTCCGTCTCGATCAGGTCGCAAAGGCGGCGGCACCAGAAGGCGCTGCCGTGAATATCGGATGCAATCAGCAATTTCATAAGAAATCCTCCGTATTCCAAATGCTGCACAAGGGTCGGTGAAGCCACCGACCCTTAATTTTTCTATAACTGTTCCAGATACGCTTTCACGTCGAAAGGCCGGAGCTTCTCATCCTTCCGCAGATACAGCGGGTGATGGGGGTGTCCCTTCCGGGAAATGGCCCCGGCGCAGCACCACTCGGCCCCGTACTCCTCCCCCGCCAGCAGCATATCCCGCAGACAGTCGGGCAGGTACTTCCGCTTTTCAATAATCGCGCCCCATGCCGCCCACACCACCGGATGCTCCGAAAGAGACAACACATACCGGAACGCTTTCAGATTTTCCTTGTGCAGCAGCGGGTTGCAGACCTTCTCCATATCGTCGGGAGAGGTCGCCCGCTGGGCGTAGACGTTGAACATGATAAAGCTGTCAAACCCGTTCCCCAGGGCAATGCGCTCCACGGATTTGAGGGTATTGTCCAGCGCGTCGGGTCTGGCCGTGGAGGGGTTGATGCCAATGCAGATCAGCGGCTTTTTCCCCCGCGTCCCCAATATGTAACGGTATTCCGAGTAAAAATTGGGAGCGTATATCCACTTTTTGATATCGTATTCGTCGCTGGGGGTGTCGGCGGCTTCCAGCGCCTGCCGGAAGGTGACCAGCTCCAGCTCCTGTGTCGTTCCGCTGGGAATGTGCGCCATCAGCTTTCCTCCACCGGCGGGAACCACAGGCTCTTGCTGGGGTCGTGGAAGTCGCAGCTCTCAGGGTCGCGCCCCGTCTGGAGGCACCAACCGGCAAAGGCGGTGTCCAGAAAGGGATACACGCCGTCCATGGTGGATTGCAGACTGACAGTGGAGCCGTCCTTCAGGTACAGCTCCGCCACGATGCTGCCGCCCTGCACCACGTACAGCTTCTGCCCTACGATCTCCTCATAGCGATGCACGGCGTCCTTCTTCCCGAACCGGGACATTAGGAAGCTTTCCCCGTCATAAAAAATGCCGAAGCTCAGGTAGTACACCGCCAGAAAAATGCCCATGGCAAACACGATCAGGCCGCCCACGATCAGCACCGGCCCGTCGCCGATGCCAATGCAGAACGCCATGACGCCCAGCACCGTCAGCACCACGCCGAACACGCCGAAGCGCTTGTTCGCCCGGACGGCCATGCCGGAACGGTGCTGCGCCTTGCCCCGGAACGCCTTGGAAAAGCCCTTATCCACCAGATAGCACACGCCGAACACGGCGGCTGCGATCAGCAAAACAATGACAAACTGCATATCTTTCTCTCCTTGTATATATGCGCCTACGCCCAGAGCACCGTGTCCACGGGGATGTCATGTTCCTCGGTGTCCAGATGGGGCAGCATCTGAAAATCGTAGCACAGCGCCAGCGTGGGATGGTTCGGCTCCCGGGACAGGAACTTGTCGTAAAAACCGCCGCCGTAGCCGATGCGGTGTCCCTGGGGGTCGAAGGCCAGCCCGGGCATCAGCACCAGCGCCGTCTCGTCATGGGCGACCGGCTCGTCCGCGATGGGTTCCGGAATCCCGGCGTAGCCCTTCGCCACTTTGGTCAGGTCGTCCAGGTAAATAAACTTCATTTCGTCGCCGTAACACTTGGGCACGGCCACTTTTTTTCCGTCCCGGAGCGCCTGCTCCAGCATGGGGACGGTGCGCACCTCCTGGTTGTAGGGCATGTAGCCGTAGACAGTCTTTGCCTTGCGGTAGGCTTCCGTCGCGGCAAACTTGCGGCCAAGCTCCCGGCTCCGCCGCTCGATCTCTTCCGCTGTCATCGCCCGTTTTTTCTCCCGAATCCGGCGGCGCAGTTCCGTCTTATCCATTCTCCGTACCCTCCGCTTTCTCGCTCACCGGGTGGAACATCCGGAACCACAGGAAAATGGCGATCTGCCCCGGAATGCCCAGAAGATAAATTTTCCAGAAATTATACCGGAAGATCAGCAGTCCGGAAACATGAATGGCGATCAGGAATCCCCACACGATGGCGGAAATCAGCAGTCGGTTTTTCCGGAAATCGTGCCACGCCGACAGCAGGCTCAGCATCACGATGGCGTTGATGGGTACGGCGTAGAAAAAGGCAAGCCAGCTGTAGCGCTCCACGGCCCTGAACGAGGACATGATGACGAATATCAGCAGCGCAATGAACCACACCAGCGTGGACGACAGCGCTAATATCACATTCTTGTTGGCCCTGCGCTTGAGCGCCTTTTCGGACACCTGCGTCATGGCCCGCTCCAGCGTGCCGGGGTTTCCCGGCAGGGCGTTGGGGTCGGCCAGCAGTTCCCCCACCGGTATCTGGAACAGCTCTGCCAGCTGCACCAGCGTCATCACATCCGGCACGGATTCTCCCCGCTCCCATTTGGAGACGGCCTTGTCGGAATAATTCAGTTTTTCCGCCAGTCCCGCCTGGGTCAGTCCCGCCTGCTTGCGGTACGCGGCAATATTGGAGCCGATCTGATTTCTCAAAGTCGCGTCGTCCATGGTTCCCCTCCAGCATATAGTTACAGCTATCTTATCACAAATGGGAACCCTTTGCAACAGGGAAACCGGCAGATGCTCCCGAAATAAATCCGTTTATCCCCTTGCATTTTCTTCCAATCCATGTTATGATTGGTTTGTACACCACGAAACCTTCCCGCTGTAAGGAGGCAACGCTATGAACATCCGAAAGCTTTTGACCCGGCTCGTCTCTCTGGTACTGATCGCGGTCTTTCTGCCCACCGTCGCGATGGCGGATACCTGGTACTTGGAGGACGGCAGCATCACCGTTTCCGCCACCGATAGCGGCCAGAACGTCAGTCAGGGCGGCGTGACCAAGGAGGATTCCGCCCCCGTCATCCGGAACCGGGATTCTTCCGCTTCCACCACCAACAATGTCACCATCAGGGCGGACACAGGGGCGACGGCCAACGTCACTCTGGAGGACACCAACATCGACACCACCGGCGGCGCAGGGCCGAATGGCGCAGGCGACGCGGCGGTGAGAACCGAGGGCGCCGGCAACGTCAACCTGAACGTTGAACTGGACAACACCCTGCAAAGCGGAAACACACACGCCGGTGTGGAAAAGGGCAACGGCGGCAATCTGACCATCGGCTCCGAATCCGGCTCCGGCCAGCTGGTAGCCGTCGGCGGCGACGGTGGCGCGGGCATCGGCAGTGAAGACCGTCTCGCATCCGGTGACTACAACGTCGGCAACATCACCATCACCGGCGGCGATATTTTTGCCACCGGCAACGGCGGCGGCGCAGGCATTGGCGGCGGATGGTATTGCAGTGCCTCCGACATCACCATCACCGGTGGAAATGTCACAGCCGTAGGAAAAGAAGACAATCCCAACCGTATTGGCGGCGCAGGCATTGGCGGCGGCGGATCTCAGACTTCGAATGCCGGCAGCGGCACCAATATCAAAATCACCGGCGGACGTGTCACAGCAGTCGGCGGCAATTACTCTGCGGGTATCGGCGGAGGCTATGGCTCCAATGGTGAAAACATCACCATTTCCGATGCCGAAGTAATCGCCATAGGCGGCACATGCAGCGCCGGAATCGGCGGCGGCTGCCGTAACCTCGACTCCACTGCCGCCGGAGAAGGAAAGAATATCTCCATTTCCGGCAGTGCAAATGTAAAGGCCGCCGGCGGCGTGGGCGACAGCATGGACGGCGCAGGCGCGGCCATTGGCGCGGGCGGATCGCATCAGGGGACAACCCTCGTCGATGCTCAGGAGGGGGATGTGGGTACCTCCGGCCTGTCCCCCGACGGCAGCGTCGAGCGCTTAGACCCCGGAACGACCTTTGACATCCCCCAGCCCAAGCCCCGCAGCAGCTTCCTGACAGCCTCCGCTGAACCCCAGCCGGTGAAAGCGGCGCTCTATCGCGTCATTGACGAGACTGGCAAGGCGCTCCCCGTGGAGACGAAGCAGGAGGACGGCGTTCTGCTGCTCACCGCCCAGGCCGACATCGCCATTCTGGAGGGCGCGGTCTCCGGACTGCAAACCCTGCAAGGCCGGGGCATCGATACCATCACCTTCACCAACGGCACCATCTCCGTCAGCTTCTCTCTGGCCGAGGTCATCGCCAAGGGCGCGTCTTCGGACGTCTACCGCCTGACCCTCTCCGGCGGCGAAGCCAATTTCACCCTGGCTGACGCGGACATTACCGCGCTGCTGGGCAAGTAATTTCCATAAACAATACGCCCCGGACATCCAAGGATGTCCGGGGCAATTTGCTGCTTCGTTCAGCTGTCAGCCGCCAAAGAAACGGCGGAAGTATTCGTACCAGTCGTTGTAGTCCCCCTCGCTGGGCATGGACGAATCCTCCTGCGGGGCGGTCTCGACGGTGGTGCTGTGGGGCTTTTCGTCAAAGGTGATGGTCAGCGTCAGTTCCCGTCCGCTGCGAACGACGGTGATCTGGGCAGTGTCGCCCGCCTTGTAGTTCCGCAGAGCGCGGGTCAGGTCGGTTCTGGTGGCGATCTTGTGATCGTCCACTGCGGTGATCAGGTCTTTGGACTGGATACCGGCTTTGTCCGCACTGCTGCCCGGCGTCACGTCCACGACGTAAGCGCCATCCGTGGGCAGGCCGAACTGAGCGGCGGCTTCTTTGTCGTTGTCCTTCACGGTGATGCCCATGTAAGCGCCGGTGACGTAGCCGTAGTCGATCAGGTCGGAGATAATGCCCATCACGTCGTCAATGGGGATGGCAAAGCCGATGCCCTCGATGGACGCGCCGGAGTTGGTGGTGCCGGAATATTTGGCCGTGGTGATGCCGATGACCTCGCCGTACATGTTGAACAGCGGGCCGCCGGAGTTGCCCGGATTGATGGCCGCATCGGTCTGGAGCATACTGATGACGGTGTTGTCGGTGGTGACCTCCCGGTTGATGCCGCTGACGTATCCCACGGTCTCCGTGGCTGCCAGGCGGCCAAGGGGATTGCCGATGGCGACCACCATGTCGCCGATGGAAAGATTGCCGCTGCTGCCGATGGTCGCGGCGGACAGCCCCTCGGCTTCCACCTTCAGGACGGCCACGTCATTGGTCGCGTCGTAGCCCTTCACCGTAGCGTCGTACTCGTCGCCGCTGTGGGTGGTGACGGTGATATTGCTTGCATTCTGCACCACATGGTAATTGGTCACCACGTAGCCGTCCTCCGTCAGGATGAAGCCGGAACCGGAGGACGTTCCCTCCACGCTCTGGCCGTAGGCGGTGGTCTGCATGGTGCAGGAAATGGCGACCACGCTGTCAACATTGCTCTGATACAGCTGCGCCGGAGTCATGGCCGAACCATCCGCTGCCGGGAGCGCGCCGGATGTACCAGAAGGAACGCTGTCGATCTGCTTTTGCAGGTCGTCGATCTGCCTGCCCAGCTGCTGGGTGATCTGGCTGGTTTTCTGCTCCCACTTCCGGTTGACGCCGGAAGCCGTGATCAGGCAGCCGGAAGCCACCAGCGCCACAACAAGAACGGCGGCGATAACGGTCTTCCAAGGCGACTTGCCGGATCTACGGGGTTTTTTCTCCCGCTTCTCGGGCGGCTGCGTCTGGGGCTGGTACTGATACTGATACGGCCGGGGCTGGCCGGTCATATAGGGGGAATTGGCGTAGGGAGACTCCCTGCGGCCCGTACCGGCGGCGTGATAGGTGCCGGACTGGGGTTCGCTCTGGTGCTCCTGAGGAACTTCATTCCGTGGTTCCTGAGGAGCTTCGTTCTGCGGCTCCTGCGGGGCGTCGAAACTCGCTTCGGGAGCCGGGTTATTTTCTTCCGGATATTCGCTATTTGCAAAGGTGTCCATGGTGGTTACCTCCTTCTCTTTTCTTATCCTACTCTATCCGTCACATATGAAGAAATATGTATCGACATGTGAAGGATATTTGAATTTTACAATTTTTCCGGCTTTTCGTCAAGGGGAACAGCAAATAATAAAGGAAGCTCTGATTAAATCGGCAAGAACTGTGAGCGAGAGATTTTTCGTCCAATCGAGGCATCGGAAACGGAGGAATACTTTGTGTATTTCCCGTTTTCGATGCCGAAGAGTGGGCGGAAAAGATCCGCTCACAGTCGCAGACGATTTATTCAGAGTTTCCTAAGAAAAAATCGCGGCAGCTTTCACTGCCGCGAAACAAGTTACTTCTTGCGGAAGGACATGCAGTCGGTACACTGATCCACGGTGGGGCAAGCCTCGTGAGTACCCACCAGAATGCGATCCAGAGAGCAGTAGTTCTCGCCCTCGCAGTGGTTGGCGCACTGCTGGACAGTACACTCGATGCTCTTGTTGGCATGACAGTTCATAGTAGCAGCCTCCTTTTCTTTGGATTCGGGAATAGTATGCGCCGCTGTCGGCAAAGCATACAGGAACTTTTTTCCAATGTTGCTTTCCCGTGGCTTTTGTGGTATCTTAGAGGAAAAGGATTTTTGCTGGAGGTCTTTCTATGCCTGTCATTGCTCCGTCTATTCTGTCCGCCGATTTTGCCAATCTGGAACGGGATATTCACGACATCGAGCGCAGCGGCGCCGACTGGGTGCATGTAGATGTGATGGACGGAATTTTCGTCCCCAACATCTCCATCGGCATTCCGGTGGTGAAAGCACTGCGGCCTGTCACTTCCCTGCCGTTGGACGTGCATCTGATGATCGACCGACCCATCCGCTACGCCGAGGAATTCATCAAAGCCGGTGCGGACTGGCTGACCATTCATTTGGAATCCGACCAGCCCCAGAACACGCTGGCCTGTCTCGACAAGATCCGGGCTATGGGCTGCAAAGCCGCCATTTCCCTGAAGCCGAAAACCCCGGCGGAAGCTGCCATTCCCTACCTTACCAAGTGCGACATGGTGCTCGTAATGACCGTGGAGCCGGGCTTCGGGGCGCAGAAATTCATGGCCGACATGATGCCCAAGGTGAAAAAAATCCGCCAGATGCTGGACGAGGTAAACCCCGCCTGCATCATCGAGGTGGACGGCGGCGTAGACGCTGTGACGTACAGAACCTGCCGGGAAAACGGTGCGGAAGCGCTGGTCACCGGCTCGGCCTATTTCAAGGCCGCCGACCGGGCGGCGTTCGTCAAGACCCTTCGCGCGTAACCATTTTCCCGTAAGAAACGAACCCGGCTCCCATCTGGGAACCGGGTTCGGATTGTGTGTGCTCAGCAGTAGAAGTCCCGAATCTTCTTGGCGCGGCTGGGATGGCGCAGCTTGCGGATGGCCTTGTTCTCGATCTGGCGGATACGCTCCCGGGTAACGCCGAAAATCTGTCCCACCTCTTCCAGGGTGTGGGTGCGTCCGTCGTACATGCCGAAGCGCATCCGCAGAACGTCCGCTTCCCGCTCCGTCAGGGTGTCCAGAATTTCCTTCAGCGCCTCGGCAAGCAGGGCGTTGGAGGTGGCGTCGGCGGGGCCGGGGGTGCGCTCGTCCTCCACGAAGGAGCCGATGGAGGTATCTTCCTCGTCACCCACAGGGGTGTCCAGAGACAGCGTGTCGGCGGCGGTACGGTTGGCCTCGATGATCTTCTCAACAGGCAGGTTCAGCTCTGCGGCGATCTCCTCCACGGTAGGCTCGCGGCCAAGCTCCTGCACCAGCTTCCGGTTGCAGCGGGTTGCCTTGTTGATGACCTCCACCATATGCACCGGGACACGGATCGTCCGGGCCTGATCCGCGATGGCGCGGGTGATGGCCTGCCGGATCCACCAGGTGGCATATGTAGAGAATTTGTTTCCCTTTGTCCAGTCGAATTTATCGACCGCGCGAATAAGGCCGGTGTTGCCTTCCTGAATCAGGTCCAGAATGTGCAGGCCGCGGCCGGAATATTTCTTTGCGATGGAGACCACCAGACGCAGGTTCGCCTCGGTGAGCTTGTTCTTCGCTTCCTGATCCCCCTCGGAGACGCGCTTGGCCAGCTCCACCTCTTCCTCGGCGGAAAGGAGCTTGATCTGGCCGATCTCCTTGAGGTACATCCGCACCGGGTCGTCCAGACTGTACTCGGCGGCAAGGTCAACGGGGTCGACCAGCTCCTCCTCGTCAATGCCCGCCAGATTGATATCGTCGTCCGGCCCCAGGTCGAGATCGTCGTCCCCCAGATCCAGTTCCAGATCGGCGGTGACCACCTGAATATTCATGGCGTCCAGACGGTCGTAAATGTCCTCGATCTTCTCCGGCGTCAGCTGCATTTTTTCCAGCTGGGCGTTCAGGTCGGAGGCACGGATCATGCCGTCCTTCTTCGCCTGCGTGATGAGCGCCTGCAATGCGGCATGAACATCGTCCATATTGGCTTTTGGAGCCTTCTTCGGCGTACTACTACTCATAGAGAATCTCCTTTTTTCTATGTAAAAATCCATAAAACTCTCGTGCCGTTAAACTATACCCCGTTTTTTTCTGTACGGCAAGGGCATTTCTCAAAAATTTTTCTTTCATCGAGGACAGTTTTCCCCTGATTTCGGGAAAACATACGGTTTACTTTTTGGGAAAAATTCGTTATAATTGTGAGAATAAGGCAGTATGCCCATTTGGGGGCGCGCAAGCTCCTTCGATCCCACATTCATGAGGTAATCCATATGACCGAATTATCCAACATCCGCAACTTTTCCATCATCGCCCATATCGATCACGGCAAGTCCACCCTCGCCGACCGGCTGCTGGAGCAGTGCCACGCCATCGACCAGCGCATCCGCGCCGAGCAGATGCTGGACTCCATGGACTTGGAGCGGGAGCGGGGCATCACCATCAAATCCAGCGCCGTCACCCTGCACTATACCGCCGCCGACGGCGAAAAATACGTCCTGAACCTGATCGACACCCCGGGTCACGTGGACTTCAACTACGAGGTCTCCCGGAGCCTTGCCGCCTGCGAGGGTGCGATTCTGGTGGTGGACGCCTCTCAGGGCGTGGAAGCCCAGACCCTCGCCAATACCTATCTCGCCATCGACGCCGGGCTGGAAGTCCTGCCCGTCATCAATAAAATTGACCTTCCCTCCGCCCGTCCGGCTGAGGTGAAATCGGAAATTGAGGACATCATCGGCATTCCCGCCGAGGACGCCCCCGAAATTTCCGCCAAAAACGGCATCAACATTCCAGCCGTCTTGGAAATGATCGTCCGGGACGTTCCCGCTCCCACCGGGGAACGGGACGCGCCATTGCAGGCGCTGATCTTCGACAGCCAGTACGATTCCTACCGGGGCGTCATCGTCTACACCCGCATCAAGCAGGGAACGGTGAAGCCCGGCATGGACATCAAAATGATGGCCACCGGCGCGGTCTACAAGGTGGTGGAAGTGGGCACCATGATTCCCGGCGGGCTGAACCCCTCGGATGCTCTTGGTGCCGGGGAAGTGGGCTACATCACCGCTTCCATCAAAACCGTGGCGGACACCCGGGTGGGCGACACCGTCACCGGCGTGGAGAATCCCGCCGCCCAGCCCCTGCCCGGCTACCGTCCCGCCCAGCCCATGGTGTTCTCCGGCATCTACCCCGCCGACGGCGCCAAATATCAGGATTTACGGGACGCGCTGGAAAAACTGAAGCTCAACGACGCCTCCATGAGCTACGAGCCGGAAAGCTCCATCGCCCTCGGCTTCGGCTTCCGCTGCGGCTTCCTTGGTCTGCTGCACATGGAGATCATTCAGGAGCGTCTGGAACGGGAATACAATCTCGACCTCATCACCACCGCGCCCAACGTCGTCTACCGGATAACGAAGACCAACGGCGAATCCATGTATGTCTACACGCCTCTGGACTACCCCGACCCGGCGGACATCCAGCTGGCCGAGGAGCCTTACGCCAAAGTCAGCCTGATCTCCCCACAGGAATACGTGGGCAACATCATGGAGCTGTGCCAGAACCGCCGGGGCGAATTCAAGGACATGGTGTATCTGGACGCCAGCCGGGTGGAGCTGCACTACGAAATGCCCCTGAACGAGATCATCTACGACTTCTTTGACGCCCTGAAATCCCGCACCCGGGGCTACGGCAGTCTGGACTACGAGCTGATCGGCTACCGTCCCAGCCGTCTGGTGAAGCTGGACATCCTGCTCAACGGCGACGTTGTGGACGCCCTGAGCTTCATCCTCTTTGCGGACAACGCCTATCCCCGCGCCCGGAAAATCTGCGAAAAGCTGAAGGAGAACATTCCCCGCGCCCAGTTTGAAATTCCCGTCCAGGCCGCCATCGGCGGCAAGGTCATCGCCCGGGAAACCATCAAGGCGCTGCGCAAGGACGTTCTCGCCAAGTGCTACGGCGGCGACATCACCCGAAAGAAGAAGCTGCTGGAAAAGCAGAAGGAAGGCAAAAAGCGGATGCGCACCTTTGGCACCGTCGCGGTTCCTTCCGAAGCCTTCATGGCCGTCCTCAAGCTGGACGAAGATTGACAGTTTTCTCACATTCTCAACACCCGGAGGTATCCCATGCCGATTCTCAATAAACGCGCAAACAAAACGCCCCTCGGACTTTACGTCCATGTCCCCTTCTGCCGCAGCAAGTGCCAGTACTGCGACTTCTACTCCATGGCCACCAAGGACGACAAGCTGATGGACGGCTATCTGGACGCGGTATGCGACCATATCAAGGAAGCCGGTGAGCTGGCGCCCGGCTACAAGGTGGACTCCGTCTACTTCGGCGGCGGCACCCCCTCCTTCTTCGGTGCCGACGGTCTGGCCGTGATCCTCACCACCATCCGCCGGAACTTCGACGTGGTGCCGGATGCCGAGATCTCCGTGGAGTGCAACCCGGATTCCGTTTCCGACCGGCTGCTCCACCGGCTTTACGCCGAGGGCTTCAACCGGGTCAGTCTGGGCGTTCAGTCCGACGACGATGAAATTCTGAAAAAGCTCGGCCGTCCCCACACCTACGCACAGGCCGCCACCGCCTACCAGCGCATCCGCAAGGCGGGTTTTCGCAACGTGTCCATCGACCTGATGTACGGCCTGCCCGGGCAGGACCTGCAGGACTGGCAGGAAACGCTGGACAACGTCCTGCGCCTGAACCCGGAGCACGTCAGCTGCTACGCCCTGAAAATCGAGGAAGGCACCCCCTTCTATGACTACAAGGAAATGCTGAACCTCCCTGACGACGAGACGCAGGCGGACATGTACCTCGCCGCCGTGGAAGCCCTCCGCAGCCGCGGCTTCCGGCAGTACGAAATTTCCAATTTTGCCCGGAAGGGTCTGTACTCCCGGCACAATATGAAATACTGGACGGGCGGCGAATATCTGGGCTTCGGCCCCAGCGCCAGCTCGGACTTCGCCGGAAAGCGCTTCACCCTGAAACGGGACTTGCAGGAATACATCGCCGGTATCCGGGACGGCGGCGACATTATGGAGGATTTACAGGAGATCCCCATGCGGGAGCGGGCGGGCGAGTATCTGATGCTTCGTCTGCGCACCAGTCAGGGCATCAGCGCCGCGGAATACGAAAAGCTGTTCCTGCTGCCCTTCGCCCCGCTGGAAGATGTGCTGGAAAAGCGCCGCCGCTACTATCAGGCGACCCAGAACGACTCCGGCCGCTGGGTGCTGACCCCTCAGGGGTATCTGGTCAGCAACGACATCATCACGGACCTTTTGATCGCGCAGGACAGCTCCCACCCGCTCAAGCGGATATAACGTCGTATCCGCCCGAAATTTACAACGATTTTGCCGCCGGGGAATTGACATTTTTCCCGGCGGCATGTATAATGTATGCGCTAAGGAAGCTCTGATTAAATCGGCAAGAGCTGTGGGCGGGAGATTTTTCGGCCAATCGAGGCATCGAAAGCGGTGAAATACTGTATGTATTTCCCGTTTTCGATACCGAAGAGTGGGCGGAAAAGATCCGCTCACAGCCGCAGGCGATTTATTCAGAGTTTCCGTGAGTTCCGGTTTTCCGGAAAAGTAAACCCAAAGACGGAAACGTCTTTTGAAAGAAAGGAAATTTGCCATGATTTACAGTGCAGAAGTACAGAATATGTGCTCCGTGGCTAAGGGCGCCTACCACGGCCCCGCTCCCATCCCCGAAGAGGGCAAGTGGGTTCAGGCCAAGGAGATCAAGGACATCAGCGGCTTTACCCATGGTATCGGCTGGTGTGCTCCCCAGCAGGGTGCCTGCAAGCTGACCCTGAACATCAAGGAGGGCGTCATTGAGGAAGCTCTGGTGGAGACCATCGGCTGCTCCGGCATGACCCATTCCGCCGCCATGGCCGCCGAAATTCTCATCGGCAAGACCATTCTCGAGGCTCTGAACACCGATCTGGTGTGCGACGCCATCAACACCGCCATGCGGGAGCTGTTCCTGCAGATCGTCTACGGCCGCAGCCAGTCTGCGTTCTCCGAGGGCGGTCTGGTCGTGGGCGCTTCTCTGGAAGACCTGGGCAAGGGTCTGCGCAGTCAGGTGGGCACCATGTTCGCCACCAAGTCCAAGGGTCCCCGTTATCTGGAAATGGCCGAGGGCTATGTCACCCGCGTTGCTCTGGACGACGATAACCTGATCATCGGCTATGAGTTTGTAAACCTGGGCAAGATGATGGACTTCATGAAGAAGGGCGACGACGCCAACACCGCCTACAAGAAGGCTATGGGTCACTACGGCCGCTTCGACAACGCGCCCAAGTACATCGACCCCCGTCAGGAATAAGAGGAGGACGAAACAATGGCTTTGTTTGAAAGTTACGAAAGAAGAATTGACAAGATCAACGGCGTCCTCGCTCAGTACGGCATCTCCTCCGTGGAAGAGTGCCGCGAGATCTGCAAGGCGAAGGGCTTCGACCCCTACGAGATCGTCAAGGGCATTCAGCCCATCTGCTTTGAGAACGCCTGCTGGGCTTACACCGTGGGCGCTGCCATCGCTCTGAAGAAGAACGTCAAGACCGCCGCTGAGGCCGCCGAGGCCATCGGCATCGGCCTGCAGGCTTTCTGCATCGACGGTTCCGTCGCCGAGGACCGCAAGGTTGGTCTGGGCCACGGCAATCTGGGCGCCATGCTGCTGCGGGACGAGACCAAGTGCTTCGCCTTCCTGGCCGGTCACGAGTCCTTCGCCGCTGCCGAAGGCGCTATCGGCATTGCCCGCTCCGCCAACAAGGCTCGTAAGGAGCCTCTGCGGGTCATCCTGAACGGTTTGGGCAAGGACGCTGCGCAGATCATCTCCCGGATCAACGGCTTCACCTATGTGCAGACCAAGTTCGACTACTACACCGGCGAGCTGAAAATCGTCAAGGAGTACAAGTACTCCGACGGCGAGCGCGCGGCTGTCCGCTGCTTCGGCGCTGACGACGTCCGCGAGGGCGTGGCCATCATGCACCACGAGGGCGTGGACGTTTCCATCACCGGCAACTCCACCAACCCCACCCGTTTCCAGCATCCCGTTGCCGGCACCTACAAGAAAGAGTGCATCGAGCAGGGCAAGAAGTACTTCTCCGTGGCCTCCGGCGGCGGCACGGGCCGTACCCTGCATCCCGACAACATGGCAGCCGGCCCCGCTTCCTACGGCATGACCGACACCATGGGTCGTATGCATTCCGACGCCCAGTTCGCCGGTTCCTCCTCCGTGCCTGCCCACGTAGAAATGATGGGCTTCCTGGGCATGGGCAACAACCCCATGGTCGGCGCTACCGTTTCCGTGGCTGTTGCTGTTGAGGAAGCGCTGAAGAAGTAAGGGAACGCTTTCCTTTCCCAAGTAACAAACAAAGAAGCACATCCTGCCTGAGAAATTAGGCTGGATGTGCTTCTTATTTTTATTCCAGCGGTGCATTTCGCCTTCTATACTCTATAAAGAATCGTTCTATTTATAAATAAGAATAAATTATTTTTCTTCTAGGCGTTGACAAATATGAGTCAACGTGCTATTATGCTCTCGAGGTGATTGACATGGCAAAGCTTATCTCCGAATGTCCCGTCTGCGGTAATGATTTGAATATCACAAAGCTTCAATGCCCCTGCTGTGGGATGGAACTTTCAAACTCTTTTGAAATCAGCCCCTTTGATAAACTGGACAATGACCAGTACCTGTTTCTTACCACATTTCTGAAACACCGTGGAAACCTGAAACTGCTGCAGGAAGAACTGAACATCTCCTATCCCTACGCGAAGAAGAAACTGACGGAACTGCTCAGCGCACTGAATCTCACACAGGAAAACGACGAAACATTTATAAAGGAGGACGATAATACGCAAATCCAGTTTGAAAGCAAGGAAAGCAATCGCGCCGGAGATATTGTCAGGAGGAAGCTCATGGAAAACGGCGGACGTGCCATCGTGACATCCATCAGTGGCAATCGGTACGGCATAAAAGCGGACGCAGACGGTCAGCACATTCTGTGCAATGAACTGCCCCCAATCTATACCTATGATGTCTTTGACGTGATTGTCGATTTGTTAAAGACTCAGCCGAATTACAGAGCCGATAAGGGAAGCGCCCGAGGCCACAGGCTTGGCGAGGCCGGGTGTGAAGAAAACACCGTCGCAGGCGCTATTCTGAAAAACTACTTTGGCAAAAGTGCAGGCGAGTCCGGCGTTGACCCGGTGTTTGTGTTGGCCGCCGTTCTGGAATGGGCTGGAATCGCGCATAATCGCCGGGGCTATCTGGAACTCACCGCAGCGTATTCGGAGGAATTATAAACTTGCTGGTGCTACTGTTGTCTTTTGTCATATCATTCCTGTGGTTCTTTCTGTTCAAGCACAACAAATATTAAGCGCCGCGCCATCCCCAATTAAAAGACCGCAGGTTCAAGCCATCGCCTGAACCTGCGGTCATTTCATTCTTCCTCAATCCTCGTCCCAGTTGTGCCAGACGTTTTGGACGTCGTCGTCGTCGTCCATGATGTCCAGCAGCTTCTCCATCAGGGAGATCTGCTCCGGGTCTGTGAGCTTCTGGTAGTTCTGGGGTACCATTTCGATCTGGGCGGATACGAAGCTGTAGCCCTTCTGCGTCATGGCGTCGGCTACGGCGTTGAAATCGTCGGGGTCTGTGTACACGGTGAACACGTCGTCCTCGGCCTCGAAATCATCCGCGCCGCAGTCCATGGCGTCCATCATAACCTGGTCTTCCTCGTAGTCGCCGTCCTCGTTGTCGATCACCAGCACGCCCTTCTTGTCGAAGGACCAGCTGACGCAGCCCGTCGCGCCCAGATTGCCGCCGAACTTGTCGAAGTGGTGGCGCATGGAACCGGCGGTGCGGTTGCGGTTGTCGGTCATGGTTTCCACGATCACCGCCACGCCGCCGGGACCGTAGCCCTCGTAGGTGATGGTCTCGTAGTTGTCGCCGCCCGCGCCCGCCGCCTTCTCCAGGCAGCGCTTGATGTTGTCGTTGGGCATGTTGGCGGCCTTGGCCTTGGTGATGACGGTGGCCAGACGGGAGTTATAGGCGGGGTCTGCACTGCCGCCCTCCTTCACCGCGACGATCAGCTCTTTCGCGATCTTGGTGAAGGCTGCCGCGCGCTTGGCGTCCTGCGCGCCCTTGGTTTTCTGGATGTTATGCCATTTGGAATGTCCGGACATAGGTATATCTTCCCTTCAGCGAGTATATTCAAAAATCTCATCTATTTTATCAGAATCCGTGACAAAAATCAACACTTTCTCAATAGAATTTCATGCAGTCCCGGTGGGTTTCGGAAATTTTCACCTGAATGCCCGGGAACGCGGCGGCGATTTTCTCCGCCAGCACGGCCACGACGGGGTTCTCCGTGGCAAAATGCCCCGCGTCGATCAGATTCATCCCCAGCGCCTGCGCGTCCCAGAAGTCATTGTACTTGATGTCCGCGGTGACGAAGGTGTCGCACCCGGCCTCGAAGGCGCTCATCAGCTCGTCGGAGCAATGCCCGCCGCCCACCGCCACCATGCGAACCGGCTTGCCGCCGTCCACGTAGCGCAGTCCCTCGGCGTTCAGGCTGCTCTTAACGGTTTCCAGAAATTGGGAAAGGGGCTGCTCCTCTACCCTGCCCCGGCGCAGAAGTCCCCACTGCCGCCCCTGATCGTCCCGGAAAAAGGGTGGAATAGTCTCTACGTCTTTCAGTCCCAGGGTGGCCGCCAGCACGTCATTCACGCCCCCCGGGGCGCAGTCCAGATTGGTGTGGGCATTGACGGCGCTGATGCCGTGGCGGCAAAGGGTCATGATGCTCCGGCCGACGGTCGTTTCCTCCGTCGCGGACTTGAGCGGGTCGAAAATGATCGGATGATGGGTGACGATCAGCTCCGCGCCCCACTCCGCCGCCTCCCGGCACACCCTCTCGAAGGGGTCGAGCGCCACCAGGACCTTGGTAACGGGGGTCTCCCGGCTGCCGCAGAGCAGCCCCACATTGTCCCAGTCCATTTTCATGTAGGTTGGGGCAAGGGTTTCTACGTACTTGAGAATGTCAGCTACAGTCGTCATCGGTCAGTTCCTCCAAAATCGCTTTATAGTGCCTGTATTTTTCCTCGTCCCCGCCGGACAGGCCCTCAACGGTCTTGCGAAGGCCGGAAAGCACACTCTCCCGGAAAGCCGGAAGCAGTTCGCTGCCGCTACGGCGCAGTGCCGGGGTGATGTAATACTCGCCGTCGGTCAGCGTCTCCCCGGGGGCGTAGACCACTTCCATGACGGGGTAGATGAATTTCCCGTCCTTCGCCAGCGTCTCCCGGCGGATGGCGTAGCCCTGACCGTACAGATACCGGCGCAGCTCCGGCCGCTTGCTCTGGCACTGGAGGATCAGCCGGTAGCGTTCGCTTTTCAGCCAGGGCGCGGCGTCCAGAATGGACATCATGGTGTCCGCCCCCATCCCCGCGCAGACCATGCAGTCAAATTCCCGGGGAACATCTCGGATGCCGTCGGACAGGTAGAAGGCCATGCGCTCCTTCACGCCGAATTTTTCCGCATTGCGAATGGCGCTTTGCAGGGGCATTTCCCGGACGTCAGAGGCAATGACCGCGCCGGCAATGCCGTTTTTCAGAAGGTAAATGCCGAGATATCCGTGGTCACAGCCCACGTCCGCCACCCGGTCGCCGGGCTTGACATAGCCACAGCAGGCCAGCAAGCGGTTGGAAAGGGGAATTTTCACGGGCGTCCCTCCTTCTATACGAAAAAAGCCATCCCGGCAATTGTCCGGGATGGCGCTGCCGGTATTTTATCCGTTCTGCTTCGCGGCCTCGTTGGCCTCGTAGGCTTCCAGGAAATTGTTCAGCTGGGCGAGGAACGGCTCACAGTCCACACCGTGAACCATGCAGGCTTCCTCAACGGTCTCACCCCGGGAAGAGGGGCAGCCCAGGCAGTGCATACCGATGGCGAAGAACAGGGGTGCGGACTGGGGCGCAACGTCCAGAATGTCCCCGATGATGGTATCCTTTTCAATTTTTACAGCCATTATAATGACCTCCTTGTTTTTATCTGCGACTATTATAACCGCACATGCCGAAAAAAACAAGAGGAAAGTCGTAAAAGATACGCAGCCGCCCCGCAGATTTTTTGTGGAAGGGTGGTCGATGATCAGAGCATCCGTCCTCGCCCATCCAGACAACACCCGCAAAATCCGCTTCTTTCCCCATAGAATTGGCCGGGCAGCGCTGCATCCCCTTTGCCACGCCGTTTTCCTGTTCAGCCCCGACGTACCATGTGGTAAAACGCACCTTCTCCAATGGATGTTGTCTGTTGAATCGGCTCGCCGACAATGCGGAATCCCGCCTTTTCATAGCACCTGACTGCGCGCTTATTCCATGTTCTGACTTCCAGATACATGGGTTTTCCGGGAAACAGCGTCTGCGAAATTTCCCACGCTGTCCGGGTCATCTGCTGCCCGTACCCCTTGCCGCAGCAATCGGGATTCGCCCCGATTCCGAAGAACACCTCCGGGTCTTCCCCATTCAGATTGATAAAGCCGACAAGTTCCTTCCCATCATAGAAGGAATACAGGTGGTTCTCGGGGTTTGCAAACCCGAACCCCCGCTTTTTCTGTTCCTCATAGGAAAGGCTGTTGTAAATCGCGTATTCCCCGGGATATTTCCACCGGGCGATGCAGTATTTTTCTTCTTCGGTCATTTTGTGATACTCAAGCATGTTCTTCCTCCTGAAAATGGTTTGATGCTCGGTTTACCCGCTACATTATAGCAAGGAAACGGGAAAAGTCAACCTGCCCGTATCGACCGTGTCCTTCCGATTTCATCAAAACAGTTCGCCCTCCAGCCTGAGAAGTCTTAGGCCGGAGGGCGTCGGTTCTGTTTTGCTTATTTCGTCTCGTCGGTGCCGTAGTAGGCGTTGAGGTACATCTGCTTGATCTCGCTCATGAGGGGATACCGGGGGTTCGCGCCGGTGCACTGGTCGTCGAAGGCCTGCTCCACCATGCTGTCCAGACGGTTCAGGAAGTCGGTTTCGTCAATGCCGTAGTCCCGGATGGTCTTTTTGATGCCGATTTTGGCCTTCAGCTCGTCAATGGCCGCGATCAGTTTTTCCAGCTTCTCCTCGTCCGTGGTGCCGCCCAGCTTCAGATAGTCAGCGATCTCGGCGTACCGCGCCAGGGTGTGGGGATGGTCGTACTGGGAGAAGGTGCCCATCTTCGCGGGAACCTCGGCGGCGTTGAAGCGCAGGACTTCGTCGATCATCAGAGCGTTGGCAACGCCGTGGGGCAGATGGTGGAACGCGCCCAGCTTGTGCGCCATGGAGTGGCACACGCCCAGGAAGGCGTTGGCAAAGGCCATACCGGCCATGCAGGCGGCGTTCGCCATGTTCTCGCGGGCTTTGGGGTCCTTCGCGCCGTTTTCATAGGCAGAGGGCAGGTTCTCAAAAATCAGCTTCAAACTCCGCAGCGCCAGACCGTCGGTGTAGTCCGTAGCCATCATGGAGGCGTAGGCTTCCAGCGCGTGGGTCACGGCGTCGATGCCGGAGGCCGCGGTCAGGCCCTTGGGGGCGTTCATCATCATGTCGGCGTCCACGATGGCCATTTTCGGCAGCAGCTCGTAGTCCGCCAGCGGATACTTGACGCCGGTGGTTTCATCGGTGATAACGGCAAATGGGGTCACCTCGGAGCCGGTACCGGCGGTGGTGGGGATGGCGACGAAATACGCCTTTTCGCCCATCTTGGGGAAGGTATAGACACGCTTGCGGATATCCACGAAGCGCATGGCCATGTCCTGGAAATCCGCCTCGGGATGCTCGTACAGAACCCACATGATCTTGCCCGCGTCCATGGCGGAGCCGCCGCCGATGGCGAGAATCAGATCGGGCCTGAAGGCTGCCATCTGCGCCGCGCCCTCTCTGGCACAGGCGAGGGTGGGATCGGGAGCTACGTTGTAGAAGGTGGTGTGGGTGATTCCCATGGCGTCCAGCTTCTCCTCCACCGGCTTCGTGTAGCCGTTCTGGTACAGGAACGCGTCGGTGACGATGAAGGCCTTCTTGTAATTTTTCAGCTCGGCCAAAGCTACCGGCAGGCAGCCCTTCTTGAAATAAACCTTTTCAGGCGCACGGAACCAGAGCATGTTCTCCCTCCTAATTGCCACAGTCTTGATGTTCAGCAGGTGCTTGATGCCCACGTTCTCGGAAACGGAGTTGCCGCCCCAGGAGCCGCAGCCCAGCGTCAGGGAGGGAGCCAGCTTGAAGTTGTACAGGTCGCCGATGCCGCCGTGGGAGGACGGAGTATTCACCAGAATGCGGCAGGCTTTCATTTTCTCCGCAAAGGCGTCCAGCTTCTCCTTCCCGCTCACCGTGTCCAGATAGACGGAAGCGGTGTGGCCGTAGCCGCCATCCTTGACAAGGGTGTCCGCCTTGTTCATGGCGTCGGTGAAGTCGGACGCCCGGTACATGGCAAGCACGGGGGACAGCTTCTCGTGGGCAAAGGCTTCGGAGAGATCGGTGGAGGTCACTTCGCCGATGAGGATTTTGGCGGTCTCGGGGACATCGACGCCCGCCAGCGCCGCGATGGTATGGGCGGACTGACCCACGATCTTGGCGTTCAATGCGCCGTTAATCAGGATGGCTGCGCGAACCTTGTCGATTTCCTCCCCGTTCAGGACGTAGCAGCCGCGCTTGATGAATTCCGCCTTGACCCGGTCGTAGATGCTGTCCAGCACCACCACGCTCTGCTCGGAAGCGCAGATCATGCCGTTGTCGAAGGTCTTGGAATGGATGACGGAGGAAACCGCCAGCAGAATGTCAGCGCTGTCGTCAATGACGGCGGGGGTGTTGCCGGGGCCGACGCCCAGAGCGGGCTTGCCGGAGGAGTAGGCAGCCTTCACCATGCCGGGGCCGCCGGTGGCGAGGATCAGGTCGGCCTCCCGCATCACCTGATTGGTCAGCTCCAGAGAGGGCTTGTCTATCCACGCGATGATGCCCTCCGGCGCACCAGCGGCGACCGCCGCCTCCAGCACCACCCGTGCGGCGGCGATGGTGCAGCCCTTCGCCCGGGGGTGGGGGCTGATGATGATGCCGTTGCGGGTCTTCAGGGAAATCAGGGTCTTGAAAATGGCGGTAGAAGTGGGGTTCGTGGTGGGAATGACCGCCGCGATAACGCCGATAGGCTCGGCAATGCGCTGAATGCCGTAGGCCGTGTCTTCCTCGATGACACCGCAGGTCTTGGAATCCTTGTAGGCGTTGTAAATATATTCGGCGGCAAAGTGGTTCTTGATGACCTTATCCTCCACTACGCCCATACCGGTTTCGGCTACGGCCTGCTTGGCCAGAGGAATGCGCATCTGATTGGCTGCGGTAGCGGCAGCCAGAAAAATCTTATCCACCTGCTCCTGGGTATAGGCGGCAAATTTCTCCTGTGCCGCGCGGCACTTTGCCAATGCTTCGGTCAGTTCCTGAGCGGTGGTTACAGGTGCATATGTTTTCCCCATAAAAATCGTCCTTTCCTGGGGAATCCCTGATGAAACCGTCTTCGGCTAAAATTTTTGCCGTCAGCCTCCGCCGGATTCACCGGTGCTTCCCGAACAAATTTATCAGTATTTTTATACCGATATATTACTTTATATTATTTTTAATATAATAGCACATATCTCGGAAATGTCAATCCCCTATCTGAAAAAATCTCTGTGCAGACAAAACAGCCGGACTTCCGGAGCGCACCGCTCCGAAAGCCCGGCTGTGCCGTTTCCTGATTACGTGCCGAGGTAGGCCGCCTTCACCGCCTCGTTGGCAAGCAGCTCTTCGCCGCTGCCGTGGAGGGTGATACGCCCGGTCTCCATGACGTAGCCGAGATTGGCGGTTTTCAGCGCCATATTGGCGTTCTGCTCGATGAGCAGAACCGTCACGCCCTGCTGCTTGTTGATCTCCTTGATGATCTCGAAAATGCCCTTGACGATGATGGGCGCAAGTCCCAGAGACGGCTCGTCCATCATGATGACCTTGGGGCGGCTCATGAGCGCACGGCCGACCGCCAGCATCTGCTGCTCGCCGCCGGACAGCGTGCCGCCCGCCTGCCATGAACGCTCTTTCAGTCGGGGAAACAGGTCAAATACCCAGTTCAAGTCCTCGGTCAGGTCGTCCTTGCGCAGGTACGCGCCGATTTTCAGGTTTTCCAGCACCGTCATGTCCGGGAAAATACGCCGTCCCTCGGGTACCAGCGTGATGCCCTTGGACACGATCAGGCTGGAATCCATGCCGGTGATGTCCTCGTCCAGAAAGGAGATTTTTCCCGCGGAGGGCTTCACCAGCCCCGCGATGGCGCGGAGGGTGGAGCTTTTGCCAGCGCCGTTTGCGCCGATCAGGGTCACGATCTCCCCTTCCGGCACGTCCAGACTGATGCCCCTCACCGCTTCGATTCCGCCGTAATGCACCTGCAAGTCCCGAATTTCCAGAATGTTACGCATCCTCCGTCACCCCCAAATACGCCTCGATCACGCGCTTGTTCTGCTGCACTTCCCTCGGCACGCCCCGGGCGATCTCACTGCCGAAGTCAATGACATAAATGTAGTCCGAAATCTTCATGACCAGATCCATGTGATGCTCAATGAGGAAGACCGTCAGATGGTGGCTGTCCCGAATCTCTTTGATGTACTCCGCCAGTTCCTGCGTCTCCTGCGGGTTCATGCCCGCCGCCGGTTCGTCCAGCAGCAGCAGCTTGGGGTCCGTCGCCAGAGCGCGGGCGATTTCCAGACGGCGCTGCAGGCCGTAGGGCAGGCTGGTAGCGACCTCGTCCTTGTACTGCTCCAGTCCCTGCTCTTTCAGCAGCTCCATGGTTTCTTCCCGCATTCTCGCTTCTTCCTTGGCGTTCGCCCGGAAAATGGCGGAAAATACGTTCTGCTTCGCCCGCATATGCTTGGCCACCAGCACGTTTTCAAACACCGTCATACTCTTCCACAGGCGGATGTTCTGGAAGGTACGAGCGATGCCCAAGGACACCACATGATCCGGGGTGGGGTCAATGTTGCGCTCGTTCGCATACTTTTCCCCGTTGGTGCCCAGATAGTTCTTTTTCATTTTGCCGGTGGGGTGGTTGCGGATCATGGTCTTGCCCATGAATTCCACCCGGCCGTTGGTCGGCTGATACACACCGGTGATGCAGTTAAAGGCCGTGGTCTTGCCTGCGCCGTTGGGGCCGATGAGGGCGACGATCTGGCCCTCCGGCACGTCCAGAGACAGGTCATTCACAGCAACTACGCCGCCAAACTGCATGGTGACGTTTTCCATACGAAGAACGTTTGTTTCGCTCATGCCGCTTCAGTCCTCCTTTTCCGCCGCGGGGGCAGCCTTTTTCCGCTTTTTCAGCAGTCCGCCGATGCCCTTCCAGCTCAGCTCCTTCTCCCCCATGATGCCCTTGGAGAAGAACAGCACGATGATCATGATGACCACGGAGAATACGACCATCCGGAAACCGCTGCGCAGCAGGGGCACCTTGAACGAGCCGATATAGGTCTCCCGATCCAGAAACCGCAGCCACCACTCAGAGCAGGCCACGTACAGGAACGTGCCGATGACGGAGCCGGAAACGGAGCCGATGCCGCCGATGACCACGATCAGCAGAATCTCATAGGTCATGGTGGAGGTGAACACCTTCGCCTGCGCGTTGGCAACATACATGGCGAACAGCGCGCCGCCCACGCCGGAGAAGAAGCTGGAAATCACAAAGGAGAGCATCTTGTGCTTGAACAGGCTGATGCCCATGGCCTCCGCCGCCACCTCGTCGTCCCGGATGGCCTTAAAGGCGCGGCCGTAGGAGGAGTTGATCAGCAGAACGATCAGGGCAATGCAGATGATCGCCACAAGGAAGGGAACGAATGTACTCAGCCGCAGAATCACCTGCCCCGCGCCGTTTTTGATATTGAAATCGGAGAAGGTGGGGAAGCCCTTGATCATGTTCGCACCGTTGGTGATGGGGCCGAGGGTCTGCCACTGGAAAATGGCCCGCAGGATTTCGGCGAAGCCCAGTGTGGCAATGGCAAGGTAGTCGCTTTTCAGCCGCAGAACCGGCAGACCGATGAGCGCCGCGAACAGTGCGGCCACCAGTCCCGCGAGAATCAGTCCCACGAGAACGGCCAGAACCAGCGCCAGCCCGCCGCCGAAACCGGCGCTTCCCAGAAAGCTCTGGAACATATCCACCAGAGAAAACTTCACAGCCGAGCCGCCGTAAAGGTAGTAGACCTGATCCTTGGCGGCCATGGGAACGGTGAGGATGGCGTAGGTATACGCGCCCAGCAGCATGAAGCCCGCCTGTCCCAGAGAGAACAGGCCGGTGAAGCCGTTGAGCAGGTTCATGGAAACGGCCACCAGGGAATACACCGCACCCTTTTTCAGCACGGTAAACAACTGGCTGGTGGGAAGGAAGACCGCAGGCAGTCCGGGAATGCGGTCGCTGATGTTTTCCAGCAGGATAATCAGCAAAAGCAGCACCGAAATGGAGATCAGCGCAGCGAAGCTGCCGTTTTTGTTTGTTTTCTGTTTCAGCATATCCGGCACCTCCTTAAACCTTATCCGTGGCCTTTTCGCCAAAGAGTCCGGTGGGCTTGCAGGTCAGGATGATGATGAGCAGCGCGAAGGTGAAGGCATCGGAGAACACGGAAACATTCCATGCCGAGGGCAGGCCCTTGATGATGGTCTCGCAGATGCCGATCAGGAACGCGCCGATCACCGCGCCGGGGATGGAGCCGATGCCGCCGAACACCGCCGCCACGAAGGCTTTCAGTCCCGGCATGGCGCCCGCCGTGGGAGTGATGGCAGGATAGGTGGTAAAATACAGAATGGAACCCACCACCGCCAGCGCGGAACCAATGACAAAGGTCATGGAAATGACATTGTTGATCTTGATGCCCATCAGCCGCGCCGTCTCAAAGTCCTTGGAAACGGCACGCATGGCCATGCCGATCTTGGTGTGGTTGATCAGCTGGGTCAGCAGCACGATCAGCACCAGCACCAGAATGGGGGTGATGATGACCACCAGCTTTGTGGAGGTGCCGACAATGTCGATGGTTTGGTTCAGAATTCCGATGGTGGGATAAGTCATGGGCTGGCCGCCGGTGACGTAGGTCGCAGTGTTTTCCAGCAGATAGCTGACGCCGATGGCGGAGATCATGACGGACATTCTCGGGGCATTGCGCAGGGGCTTATAGGCCGCCCGCTCAATGAAAAAGCCCAGCGCCACCGTCAGGATGATGACAACAGGAATTGCCACGTAGATCGGCAGCACAGCGGAAACATAAATACCCAGCAGGCCGGCGACCATAAACACGTCGCCGTGGGCGAAGTTGATCAGGCGCAGAATGCCGTAGACCATGGTGTAGCCAATGGCGATCAGCGCCAGCTGCCCGCCCAGAGAAATGCCGCTGAGCAGAATGGATACCATGTATTCCAGAGAAAACAGTTGTTCCACAGGGGTTCCTCCCTTTCTTTACGGAATCCCCGAAGAAGCCGTCAGCAGCCCCGCTCCGGACGGTTTTTTCAGAGATTCCCTGTCATAATAATACGACTGTTTGGCGGGGGGATTCGCCCCCCGCCAAACAATTCAATTGGAGATAATATCAGCTGCCGGAGCCGGTCTGGACGGTTTCCAGAACCCACGCGCCGCTGGCGGTGTCCGCCGCCTTGATGTAAGCGGTGTCGCGGATGGCGTCGCCCTGAGCGTCGAAGGCAATGGAGCCGGAAACGCCGCTGTAGGTGACGGAGGGCAGAGCAGCCATGATGGCGGCCTTGTCGCCGCTGTCGGCCTTCTTCATGGCCTCCAGAGCTACAAAGTAAGCGTCGTAGCCCATGGCGGTGACGGCGGAGATGGTGTCGTTGCCGCCGTTGGCAGCCAACGCCTCGGAGCTGGCGTTGATGTACTCCTTGACGCCCGTATCAAACTCGGGAGCGCCGCCTTCCTGATAGAAGGTGGAGACGTACAGCTGCAGGTCGGTGCCCTTGATGGCTTCCAGAACCATGTTGTCGTCCAGGGTGTCGGAGCCGAGGAAGGGAGCCTCAATGCCCAGAGACGCGGCCTGGGTGATGATCTGCACGGCGTAGGCGATGGAGACAGGGGTGAAGATAACGTCCGCGCCCTCGCTCTTGGCCTTGTTCAGGTAGGAGCCGAAATCGGAGTTGCCGGTGGGGAAGGAGTCGGTGATGACCTTGCCGCCCGCAGCCTCAAAGACCTTGGTGAAGAAGGCGATCAGGCCCTGGTCATACTCGTTGCCGCTCTCGCCCAGGCAGTAGGCGGTCTTGGCGCTGAACTTGCTCACGGCGAAGTTGGCCAGAACGTCGGCCTGGAAGTTATCCAGGAAGCAGATACGGAAGTAGTAGCTATTGCCCGCGGTGACGTTGGGGTTGGTGCAGGTGATGCCGATGGCGGGGATGCCGGCCTCTTCAAACTTGGGGCCGCCGGCCATGGAAACGCCGGAACCGTAGGAGCCCAGAACCACGGACACGCCCGCGCTGACCAGAGAGGAAGCAGCGGAGGGAGCCTTGTCGGTGGAGGAGCCGTTGTCGCCGTAGACCAGCTCAACCTTGTAGGTCTCGCCGCCCAGAGTGACCGTGGGCTCCTGGCTGTTGGCATACTGCATACCCAGGATTTCCTTCTTGCCGCCGGACGCGGAGTCACCGGAAGAAGGCTCAAACACGCCGATCTTGATGACCTTCTCGCCGGAAGCGGAGCCGCTGCCGGAAGAGGAACAGGCGCACAGGGACAGAGCCATGCACAGTACTAAGATAACAGCAATTACTCTTTTCATTTTCTTTACCTCCATTCAAAAGCAGCATCCATAGTCGGTGGACATCTGTTTTTGTGATATGGAAAATTATATATGAATTTCTGCAAAATTGCAATTGTAAATTACGATAGAAATTGGTGGCCGATCATTCATTTTTTGTTCAAATTTTACAAGCCTGTTTTCGGTTTATTGACAAGATGACCCGCGCCTGTTATAATACCTAACAATGTTAGCAAATTTCATTTTTCGCCCAGCCCCGAATGGTTTCCCCGTTTTGTCACTCCGGTGCCTTTCTTCCCGGTGTCCGCACCATCGCCCGTGAAAGGCTTCTGCGAATTATGAGCGCCTCCCCGGAGGGCCGGCACCCGCTATGCAATGTCGCTCTCAGAAACTTGCAATACCCCGGCAATTTTACGCCGGAAACGCACTTAAGAAAAGGACGATGCCAATGAAAAATCAACATGAAGTGGAAAAACTGGCCTATGCGATGACCCGTCAGCGCTACTTGCTGAACCGGGACATCGTGCACGACCTGTTCACGGAGCTGTCCCTTTCCGACTACATTGCCCTCCACAGCATTGCGGAAGCTGCCGGTCAGGGTGGGTCAGCGGAGCAAACCTACCTGCGGGATTTGGCCGAGCGACTGGAAATGCCCATACCCAAGACTTCCAAAATGATCCGCAAGCTTCACGAGCGGGGGCTGGTATTCTGGTCCCACAGCGGCGACGGGCGCGACGGCACCTACGTCGTCATCACCGATTCCGGCGTCCGAGCCATGGAGCGGCAGGCAAATATCCTGAACGCCTACTACAGCCGGGTAATCGAGGCCTTCGGCTACGAAAATCTGAAGAGCCTTCTGGAGCAGATTTCCCGTCTGGAGGACGTTATGAACGAAGTATTTACGAAAGGAGCGGCCAGCCATGGACATGACCCAGTTGAATGACTACACTACCCGCAGCGAGGCGGTGTGCCGCCGGAACGATACCATCTCCCCCCGGCTGTACGAGGAATACGGTGTCAAAAAGGGGCTTCGGGACGAAAACGGCAACGGCGTTCTCGCCGGACTGACGAACATTTCCAAGATCACGTCCTCCAAAATTGTGGACGGCAAAAAGGTTCCCTGCGACGGCCAGCTCTGGTACCGGGGCTACCGGGTGGAAGACCTGATCGGCAGCCTTGGGGAAACGGAGCTTGGCTACGAAAAGATCGCCTATCTTCTGCTCATGGGACAGATGCCGGACAGCGCCGCCGCGGAAGAATTCCGGAGGCTGCTGGGTGAGTGCAGGACGCTCCCCACCAACTTCACCCGGGACGTCATCATGAAAGCCCCCGGCAAGGACATCATGAACTCCATGACCCGGGGCATTCTGACGCTGGCGTCCTACGACGATCGCGCCATCGACACCAGCGTCAGCAATTCCCTCCGGCAGTGCATCCAGCTGATCGCCGAGTTCCCGCTGCTGGCCGTTTATGGATACCATGCCTACAACTACTATGAAAATATGGACAGCATGGTCATTCACCGACCTGACCCTGCCCTTTCCACGGCGGAAAATCTTCTCATGATGCTTCGCCCCAACAAAAAATACACCGCCACGGAAGCGAAGGTCTTGGACACGGCGCTGATTCTCCACATGGAGCACGGCGGCGGCAACAATTCCACCTTCACCACCCGTGTCATCACCTCCTCCGGTTCCGACACCTATTCCACCATCGCGGCGGCTATGTCCTCCCTGAAAGGCCCCAAGCACGGCGGCGCCAACATCAAGGTCATGGAAATGATGGAGGACATCCGCCTGCACGTCCCCGACTGCTCGGACAAGGAGGCTCTGGAGGATTATCTCGCAAAGATCATCAATAAGGAAGCCTTCGACCGGAAGGGGCTTGTATACGGCATGGGTCACGCCGTCTATTCCCTGTCCGACCCCAGAGAGCGGATTTTCAAGGGCTATGTGGAAAAGCTCGCCGCCGAAAAGGGGCGCGGGGACGACCTGGCGCTGTACCGCAACGTGGAGGAGCTTGCCCCTCAGCTGATCGCGAAGCACCGGCGGATTTACAAGGGCGTCAGCCCCAACGTGGACTTTTACAGCGGCTTTGTCTACGACATGCTGGGAATTCCTCAGGAGCTGTACACAGCCATGTTCGCCGTGGCGAGAATCGTGGGATGGAGCGCCCACCGGATCGAGGAGCTGATCTGCATGGATAAGATCATCCGTCCGGCGTACATGAGCGTCATGGAAGAACGGGAGTAATTTGGACAGCATGGACTATTCACTACTCGCCGGGCAGCTTCTCAGCGTGCAGGCGAATCTCCTGCAAGTCCCGGCCTACCAGCAGCTTTCCAAGATGGTGCGGGGCGAGCTGTTCGTTCTGAACTATCTCGTCACCCACGAGACGGCGATCCATCCCAAGGAACTCAGCAAAAAGATGGCCGTCAGCACCGCCCGCATCACCTCTCTTCTGCATCACATGGAGGAAAAGGGACTGATCGCCCGCTCCTCCGATTTAAGCGACAACCGGCAGATTTTTGTCCGGCTGACGGAAAACGGGGTAAATGCGATACAGAAAGCCCGGGCGGAGGTCATCTCCCGGGTATCGTCCCTGCTGGAAGCCCTCGGCCCGGAGGACGCCCGGGAATATATCCGCATTCAGGAAAAGATTCTGGACAATTTCCTGGGAAATTCTTAGGGTCTATCTGAAAACCGTCAACACGCCCAAACAGCGGGTCTTTTCCACCTGCTGGGCACCATTTTTTATTGCAATACGCAGAGTATTCCTGCAAAAAAATGGCTTCATCAGGCGGAAAATCCCTCGCCGTTGGTCATATTTCCGGTTTTCAGATAGACCCTAAAAACCACTTTATACACGCGGGTTCCGCGGGGAGCGCACGTCTCCCCCGCAGAACCCACTTCTTTTTTGGAACGATGCCCACATTTTCCTCTGTACTTTTTTGGATTTCCGTGTTATACTAACGTTGCAATAATCGAAATTATGTTTGTAATAATACTATTTCTTAACAAAATGATTTCATCATTTTATTCTGCCGTTTCACGGCAGACCGCCTGGGGGAGCGGTAAGAAATGTATTGACTTCGTTTTTTTTGCGGCAGTGGCCGCCGGCCGCAATCCTGCGGCCTAATAAAACGCTTTTAAGCGTTTTTTATTAGGGCCTATCTGAAAACCGTCAACATGCCCAAACAGCGGGTCTTTTCCGCCT